>JACCDR011966033.1_pt1 | contig 21520 bp, 24 predicted proteins | sample 7446431 | NCBI WGS metagenome assembly JACCDR01 (sample SAMN15323443, study PRJNA562643) | freshwater metagenome | isolation source: river surface water | place: USA:Blue River Watershed | collected 2017-08-17 | reverse complement strand
TGGCGGCACCTTCCAAGCAGGAGTGGGTGCAGTTCCGCAAGGACATCCGCGCGGTTCTCTCGGCGCTGGCCGCAAAGCCGGAGCCGGCCAAGACGGAAACCAAGAGCGAGGCAAAGCCGGCGGATGCCGGCGCGCAGGCGCTCGATCAGGTTACGGCGCTTAGGCGCGAACTCGCCATTGAGCAGGCGCTGACGAAGCACCAGGTCACCGACGAGAAGATGCGGAAGCTCCTCTCCGATTCGATCTGGCGTAACAACGTCCAGTCCGAGGGGATCGGGGACTTCGTCCGTGAGTATGCCCCGACCAAGGCCAACACGGCGGTTGCCGAGGCTGCGCCACCTCCCACGGCGCCAAGTAACGGCGGTGCACCCGTTCGCGAATCAGCGGCTCAGAACCTGCCAGACGACCCGTTCCAGTGGCCGCTCGAGGTCGCCAAAAAGCTTGGCATTGAGAAGTTTCAGGCCGCCGTTGATGAATACAAACGCAAGACAGGACTACACAACCCATATGCCGAGAGGCGTGCACAAAGACGCGCCACTGGGGCAACCCCGGAAGCCAACGAGCTTGTTAAGAAGCTGACGGAGGCCCTCGGTAAGAAATAAGAGGAAACGACTATGGCCGGTGAATCGACTAGTTCCACCCTGACTGGGTGGTATGTTACGCAGCTTTCTAACGTCCCCGCTTGGTACGCGCTTGACCCGAACCCCGCGCAGGATCGTCTCCGCGTGGAGGGGCTCGACCGGGGTTCGAAGGTCAAGGCATTCAGCCGCATCACCAAGGACACGGCTCTCTCCGGGACGATCACGGAAGCGACGGGCCTTTCTAACACCGCTCTCGATACCGACCAGGTGACGGCGACGGTTGCCGAGGTGGGCATCCTCCGTCAGTTCACCAAACTGGCGGAGCGCACCAACCTCATGGGGCCCGGCGGGCTCCTGGCGGTTGCCGTCGAGGACGGTGTAAAGATGTGCCTCGAGAAGTTCGAGACGGATACGTGGGCGCAATTTGCTAACGCGTCCACCTCGGTGGGCACCTCGGGCGCCGCCTACACAATTGCCAACTCGGTGCAGGCGCAGTCGCAACACGTCGTCAACAAGTCGCGCGGGAACATCGCCTTCATGATGGCGGCCACCGCGGGCAAGAACCTCCGTCAGGACATCGTGGCCACGGGTGGTGCGATCTTCGGTGCAGGCGCCGGTGACGGCATGCTGCGCAAGACGGACACCTCGACGGGTTACATGGGTAACTTTCTCGGGGACGACTACTATACGAACAACCTCGCCAGCACCTCGGGCGCCGACTCGATCGGCGCCGCTGTTATTGACAACACGGCACCCCCGGAGGAGGCGGCCACCGGCTGCGCCCTCGGCTGGATGCCGGAGGCGAGCATGCCGTTTGATAACCCGGTGTTCTCGGGCGGCACGCAGGTCGCCATCACGATGGCGTACGGCCTGATCGAAGTCCTCGATCGCTCGTACGTCAAGATCACCACCATCACCTAAGGTACAAATGCTACTCAAGCCGGAAGATATCGAACGCGAAAAAGGGCTCCCGTACGACCGGACGCTCGACGAAGCCTCAATCGCAAGAGCAATCGAATGGTACGTCCCGGAGTGGACTCTCCCGGAGTACAAAGAGGATCGACATTTCAACGGAGGCGCGGTCGCCGGTGCCGCGTTTTTCTCCACCAAGAAAGAAGAGAGGGGCGGGTCTCGACCGCGGGAGTCCATCGCCGACGCCTCGGCGAAGCCGGTGGATGTCGTCACTGACACCAGGATTAGGCGATCGCCGTCCATGAAGTACATTCGCGCGGTTGATCCGCAGGGTAACATCGTTCCCCTCGTCGTCTCCACCGTCAATGCCTCCCCAGATTTCCCAGGGGGAGACGATGGGCTCGGCACTGATCAGAGAGTGCGAGCAGAGAAACAGAGGCGCGGCTGGCTCATCCTCGAGAAGGGGCAGTATGGCTACAACGGTACCACTGGACTAGCTTATCTTCAGTGGGCGCTTGCGGTGGCGGACGACCGCCGTAAGCGTCACCTGGAGTGGGAGAAATCCGAGCGGGAGGCACTCATGTCTCGCGCCGAGAAGCAGTCTCTTGCCCTGCAAGAGAAGCAGGTAGATGCCCAGAAGGACACCACCGCGGCTCTAGTGGATCTCGTGAGCAAGCTCATCGAGTCCCAGAAGGACAGCAGCGTCACGGTTGCCGAGGCTGTGGCCAAGGCGATGCTGAAGAATAAGAAGGGTGAGTAGGGAACCTGTCGAGAAAACCGTCTCCGAGGAGACGGGACGGAAGGCTCTCGATACCGTACTGACCAATCTGTCCAACACCGCACGCCAGCTTGGCAAGCTACCCGATGTCTCCAAGCTGGAGGCTTTCGCTAAGCCTCTAGTAGCTGAGCAGTTCAAGAAACACGAGGAGGCGCAGGGCAAGGGCTTCTTTGATAAGCGTGCGGAGGGTGCCAAGCCCGGAGAGTCACGGGCAAGGATCGACCGCGGGGACGTGGGTCCCTACCAGGCGATCAATCGTCCGATACAGAAGAACTGGCACAAGCGCAACAAGCAAAAGCTTGACGCCGAGGCCAGGCTTGTAAAGCGTCGGCTTGCCCTGCTCCAGCAGTTCCCGGAGTGGAGGAATCGGCTCATGAAAGCTGCCTTCGACGGGGAGTGCAACGCCATGCGCTCCGGCTCCCCTGAGGATCGGACGAACTGGAAGCGGCGTCAGTCCATCATCGGCGACGAGATGATGAGAGTGATCGAACAGTCCAACGGGGTCTTTGGGGACTTTCGAGATCCCAAAGTGAAGCCACCCAAGATCATCATCGGTGCTAAGTGAAATACGGAATCACGCAAGCCCCTCCGCTCCTTCCCCCGTACGGGGATGGGGCCGCACCACCGGCGACCGTTGTCATGCTCGACCCCAAGGGTAACGAGGGGAAGGGGATGAACGTCACGCTCAGAGCAGTCACGGTTGCCGAGCTCGAGCGGGTCGTAGAGCGCCAGATGGGCAAAGGCTGGCAGATCGCCGGCGTGGTGGAAGTCTCCGGCGGCGACGCTCCGGTGATCAAGGTCCCGCGTCCAGGCAAGTACACCGTTCCCAGTCAAGTCCAGGCACAGCGCAAGACACTGAAGAGCGAGAAACCAGAGTAACCGATGGCACTCCAGCACTTCGTCCTCGTCTACAACCAGACGGGACAGGTGGTAGAGTTCTATCCGCCGGACGATGAACTCCAGCGCTACGGGGCTCCGTCGGCAGCAGCCACTTACTCAGCGTGGCGAGGGGACGACTCGGACGACGGCACGGCTGAGTTCTCTGGCACGGCTTCTCTAGACAGCGTCAGCACCACGGTCGATCAGGTTTCCTACGCAACGGACCTGACCACCCGTATTTACCTCACGTCCACCAGCAACATCACGGTGGGTAGGCGGTACCTGGTTGAGAACACTCTAGGTAGGCGAAAGATCGTCAAGGTCGTTGCGATCACCTCCGCTGGTAACGTTGATGTTGACGTCCCGGTAGACATCGACCTGGCGGTGGGCTCCACATTCAAGGGGATCCGGCACACCTTTACGATCTCCTCCTCGTGGATCCAGGACTCGAGCAACATCAACGTTGCCGGCTCGCCGGCGCTGGGGCCCACGCTTGAATCTGAGGGCTCTGGCGCTCCACCCGTCCCGTACAAACTCCGCTGGACGTACACCACCGGGGACTCGGTCTCTCGGATCTCCTGGGCTGAGTTCGATGTTGTCCGCAAGGCATTTAAGACCGGGGTGGGGATCAATGACATCCGTCCCCAGATCCCGGATGTAGTTTGGCAGCAGTGGATCCAGCAGCGGGGGGAGAACTTCGACCCCCAGGTTGCCGAGGCTCTCCGGCTCCTCGAGTTTGACATCAGGATGGCCGGCTACGATCCCGACGCGATCGTAGATCCGCAGGTTGCTGTCCGGCTCCATGTCCAGCGAGCCATCTGCGTTATCGCGCTGGCAATGGACGCGGGTAACTCGTCGATCTCTCCGTTCACTAAGTTCCAGTTGGAGACGTATCAAACCATGTTTCAGCAGTCCATCGGGACTGGCCTGAAGGCATGGATCGATACGGGCTCGACTGGTGCGATTAACCCTGATCCGCCTAGACAGCTTTGGCTTAGGGGGCGCTAATGTTCATGTATCATGAGGTCCTCGAGACGCGCACGGCGTATGCCACCGCGTCGCTGACGACCACCATTATCCCGCCTCCTGGTGCCACCGGCGGTGTGTTCATGTTGCGCATCTCGGCGGTGGCCGGCACCACCCCGATTCTCGATTGCAAGCTCCAACTCGCTCACCCGGGAAGTGGACAGGCGATCGACGTGGATAACGGTGCCTTCGCTCAGCAGACCGCTGCCTCGTTCCAGGCGATGTTTTTCTACCCAACGGTTGGTACTGCGGACACCACTGGCAACTATCGCTCCTGCCAGGGGATGGTTGCTAGCAAGATGTTTGCGGCGTGGACCCTGGACAGGACGACCGGGGACGAAACATACACGTTCACGCTTGAAGTTGATTGGCACAAGTAAGGTGAATGAACACCACCACGTGGGCTGCCATTCGATCCTCGATCGTCGGATTGATCGAGGATATCGACGCCACGACTGCACACACGGATGTCAGCTTTGCGCGCGCTCCCCGACGGTATGAACTCAAGAAATGGGTTAAAAACGTCGGCTCTGCGGCTCTGCGCAAGTTTGAAGTCTCTCGGATCGGACAGGTAACCGATCCCGCAGTCCAGTCTCCGACACACGTCCAGAGAAACGACAAGGCCAAGATCACGGTGGCCTACCCGGCGCTGCCTGCTCTGTACGGCGCAGAGGATCTGGACGACCTAGAGGACATCATGCGGACCGACGCATCCCAGATCCGGGATGCCGTCTTCTCGCAGGGTAATTACCTCAGCGGACAACATGCGGCATTCGTCAAGATCGACGAACCGGTTAAGACCGATACCGTCTGGTTCCAGCCTCTCAGCGTTGACCTAATCTACGATGAGTCCACGGTGGTACTGATTTACAATCCTAGCGTCATCCAGATCGCAGGGGGTAGTAACAAGGCCGCTGAGATCCAGGCTGCGATTAACGCCCTCTCCGCTCGAGGTGGGGGAACCGTAGAACTGTTTGAGGATACATATACCCTGGAGACCTCGCTCCTTGCCAAGTCCAACGTGTCGATCGTTGGATACGGTGGACGGAGAGCGACGCTCAGCCCCATCTCGTCCTGGTCTGGGACCGCAGACGATCCCACGAATGCGCTGATCAGGATCACGCCTGCTCTGGGGTCCCTGTCTACTACGCTCTCGGTTGCAGCACCGAAGGGGTCTACGAGTCTAACGCTGGCCTCTGTCTCTGGACTGGCGGCTGGAGACTATCTCAGAATCCAGGGGCACAATACCTCTGGAGATCAGAGCTACGCCGACAGTGACGGCACAGGCGTTACGCTTACATCGCTGGTCAAGGTCGCCTCTCTCCCGGGTGGATCGGTCGTCAACCTGACGGCGCCGCTGCTTGTCTACCACGGCAGCGGAATGGCTGTTCAGCAGATCACTCCAGTCCAGCACGTCAAGCTTGCCAACCTGGACTTTAGCGCCTCGGGCGGATCGCTGGCCAGCGGAGTACATGTCCGCTCCGGCCTTGATATCGAGCTCGTTAACCTCTCCGCAGCAGGGCTCTCCCGCGCGATCGTGGATCTTGACCACGGGTCCATGGACTGGGAGGCACGAGATCTCTACAGCCGGGGAGAGATCAACGGGATGGTGTGGCTGGACTCGGCGCACCGTGGGCTGATTACAGGGCTCAATGGTAGTCCGCACGGGTCTCGCAACCACGCCTCTGGCACCCCGCGCGGGATGGTCTTCGGCAAAAACCGTCCCACCGACATCCAGATTATCGACTGCAACCTCATCCGTGGGTGCGTTGGGATCAACTTCTGGGGCTCTCACAACCTGACGATCGATAACGTGGTCGTGGCTGACATGAACAGCCAGACCGCCGCGGATCGGATGGATGTCCTCTCCACGCCTGAGACGCTGAGTAAGCTCCTGGCCGCTGGAGTTAATACCGGTAGTTCCAACGTCCCGGTGTACGGGGAGAATCACCAGAACCTGAAAATCAAGGGCGTGGACATCGTTGGGTGTCGCAATCATCAGGAGGAGACCGGCGCCAACGGGGGGTGTCTCTTCTACCTGGCCAACGCTCTGGACTTCGCAGTTGAGAACTGCAGTCTCCTAAACGATGAGATCGTGGCCCCCGTCCCGGCGGGGATGTACATCGACGACTGTAACCGCGGAGTGATCGATAAGATCCGATTCCGGGGACTTAACTACTGCTTCCGGTTTCGTAATCAGGGGCTGGGGAGCGGGGTTATCTCCAACTGTTACCCAGAGTCCAGCGCCGGCGTTGCCGTGACGGTGGATTTCGTTTTCAAGTTTGACTACACGTCACCCGGTGGTGGTCCCACGTCTCTGCGGGTGTACAACGTCAAGCAGGGCAACTTTAGTACAAACGTGGTGGGGTTCGGCTCGAGCTTTGCTGACCTTGGCGTCCAGTTCATTGACTGTGACTTCGGCCAAGAGTCCAGCATGATGATCGCTGCCAAGAACGTCTCAGGCGTGACCCTCTCCGCTGGGGATCACGTGACGCTGGTTCAGCCGGGATCTCCGGACGGACTGCGTACCGTAACGAGCGGCGGCGGCCCCAGCCTGCTGGGTGGTGTGGTTACCGTAGGGGGAGCTAACAACTCCTATATCCTCTACTCCCCCCTCCCTAATAGATACAACAGAGTCAAATGCACCACCGCAGCCGTAAAGGTCGGAGACCGTATCGTCGGCTCTGCCACGGCGCGTAGGTTCGAGACTAACAACGCACCCGCATCCCAGGGTACCTGGGTGGGCGTGGCGCTGACCGATAAGGCCGCCGGTTCTGAGGGGCTCGTGGACGTCGGTCCCGTCTAACTAATTAGCCTAAGGGGTTAACCATGGCGCTCCCGTTTGGGACCGTCGAGATTCAATTCTCGGCAGAGTCGAGCTTTGCCGAGAACTCGACGTCCTATACCACGCACATCCCGGTGCTGAGCTACACGTTCACACCGAACAAGGAGCGTATCCGGGATGCGTCTTTCCGCTCGAGGATGAATGTCGAGGGGCTCTCCCATATGGGACCCCGATCCGCATCGTTCGAGTTCACCTGTTACCTGATTGGACACATCAACCCAACCACGGGATCTCTGGCGGAGACGTGGCAGCAAGATCTCCTTTCTGACGGCCTCGGTGGAGGGAACACCTCACAGGTTGGCGCCACGGTTAGCTCTGCCACTAGCTCCACCCAGTTTGTCTTTGGGGGTACCGCGGTTGCCGGCGGTGTGCTCCGTCTCGGTGCCAAGGGGGACAGCCGAGGCGACGGCCAGCCTGGGGTCGTTAACGCAGCCGGCACCACGACGTTCCTGACGGCATTCGGCACCACGCCCAACGTTGGTGACCAGGTCTATGCCTGCCAGATGGCGTACCACGACGAGTCCGTCAGCGCCTCGCTGGGGACCAAGCGTTTCATGATCGGCCACACCACGACGGGTGCGCAGTATCACCTTCGTGGTTGCCAGCTCGCAGGGCTCACGTTTAACGAGCCGCTCGGGGGAATGCCTACGGTTACCTTCCGGTATGAATGCGCCTACTGGACGGAGTCCTCCGTAACCATCCCCTCGGCCACCGCGATCTCGTCTCACGACTGCGCGCCGGTGGCTGGTGGCAGCATGTTTATCCAGGACTTCGGCACGACCACCAGGGCAACGATCACCCCGTCGGAGGTTAACCTTAATCTCGAGATCGGGCTGGCTCCGATCGTCGGTCCTGGTGGGACGTACGCCGATCAGCACATCGTCGGCTGGCAACGCACGATGTGCAAGCCGACGCTGAGTGTGTTGATTCCTTGGAGCTCCACCTATTACACCTGGTGGGACACGCTCAATAGCACCATCTCGAGAAAGCACATCCTGTGGTCCAGGACTGCGGGAACCGGTGGGCGTGACGGGGGTTGGTATCTCCCCTACGTCCATCCCGTGGGACCGCGTCCCACTCGGGATGAGTGGAATTCGCAGTTGTACCAGCGGGTGATGTTTATGGGCTCGGAGTCTACCACCACCTCCACCGAGCTTACCCGCTCGTCCGTTCGCCTCTTTGCAGGCTAAGGAGCACGATTGATCCGACTGAATACCACCAAGCCGGTGGTTTACGTTCTATCTACCGACCCGGCACAGGACAAGGAGCACCAGGACTTTAATTGGGGCAAGTTCCTTCTGACCGGGGATATGAAGTACGTTCCCGCGATCGCGGGTGAGAAGCTCGCGCTATTTCACCTCTCGAGACTGGGCCACCGTCGATACATTTCCATGTTCGGCAAGTCTGGCAACGAACTGGAGGTGTGCGAGGAGGCAGTTAGGTACGGGCTCCGACGGGTAGAGTACTACGAGGTAGACGGGGAGCCGCTTGTCCTCTCACACAAGGAAGAGGGCAACGAGCGGCGTATGACCGAGGAGTCGTTTGGCAGGCTCTTTGAGCCGAGCGTGATTCTGGAACTCGGCAAGCGGATCATCATGCTCAGTGACATGAGCCCTTTGTCCGTCGCGGGCTGAGGGTATTTCCGTACCTCAGCCCAGACCAGTACGGGGTTAGGCCGTTCGACTGCGATGGCTGTCTAGATCCAGCCCCACACCCAGGCTTTCCTTGCCAACCGATCGAGACGCGACGGGGGTGGCACTGCGGCTTCCTAGATGAAGACGAATGGACGTCATGGACGCTCGGAAACCTTCCGACGGAGAAACGCCGGCTCCTGATGTACGACGATCACGGAGAGCCACTGCCGGACAGCGAGTTGGTGTGTCCTGGCTGGCTGGCTAGACAGCCGGAGGTAATGGAGGGTGCGCATGCGCTCTCAGTGCGGAGGGACGGAGCGTTAGAGCTTTATTACCCCGGCCTGGAGCACGCAGTCCTGCAGGCGGCCGACGTGATTGGTGGGGCTATCGCGGAGTACGAGGCGGAGAAGATGAGACGTGGCTGAGGCACAGGGAACACTCGTACTAACCGTTGACACCGAGCAATCGGCGTCTGGGTTTGAGAAGTTCCTGGCCGGAGGGCAACGTGTAGTTGACGCATTCAAGAAGGTCAAGGAGACGGTCGATCAGGCGTTCGAGCTAATCGACGCCTCGGTGCAGATGAAGCGCCTGGAGGCATCCCTCCCTACGGGTGCGCTCCAGAGGATGCGAGAGACCACCCGCGGCCTCGTCTCCGACGTCGAACTCCTCAAGGTCAGCGCCAAGGCAATGACCGGGGACTTTAAACTCACCGAGAAGCAGATGGAGATGGTGGCCAAGGCCGCCATGGTGCTGTCCGGGGAGGGCCGCGGATCGTTCTCCCAGGTGGCAGACAAGATCGCGGAACTCTATACGGAGCCGAGCCAAGAGAAGCTCAAGAAACTTGGGCTTGACGTCAAGCTGGTGGGCAATCAGGCGATTGACGCCGAGCGGATCTACGCAGCGCTACAGAGGCGCGTTTCCGACGGTCGGCCGATGGACCAGGCGCACGAGCATCTCCTCAGGCTTAAGGCCGACTGGGAGAACTCGATGCAACGGATGAAGGAATCCGTTGCACCGCTCGCCACAACATTGGTGACCAACCTGGTCCCGGCGATCAACCAGGTGACCAAAGCACTGGGTCCCATGGTTGCCCAGATGGAGAAGGCGTCGGCGTTTGCTGGCGCTATCTCCGGGTACAAGGAGCTTGGGTTCAAGTTCGGGATCGGCGGGACCACCTGGAACAGAGACATCATGCTCTCCAACCAGCGTGACGTCGCTCGCCGGCTCCGAGCGCAGGATCCCGACCTCGCAGAGATCGGCGCGCTTGAGGAGTCCCGTCTTGACCTCGGGGCCATGGGGAATCTGGCTGCTGGGATCGGTCGTGATGTGGGTGGGGGATACTACGGGACGGAATACGACAGCACTGGGAGACGCTCTCCGTCGGATACCTCCTGGACGTTTGCCGATGCGCTAAGGCCGCGGTCCCGTCCGATCTCCGACGCTGTTAACCGGACGCTGGACGCATACAGAGCGTACGGCGGTGGGTCTCTCGGGGTTGGGGGTGGGGTTGCGGATCTGTCTGGGATCTCCGCGCCGGCTGCCTCGGTGGGCTGGTGGGGTGGTGGTCCGCTCATGACATCGGCGCAGCAGAGAGAGCAGGATGCGGCCGAAAAGCAGAAGCGCATGGAGGGCCGGTTTGCCGCGCTATCGCCGTATGGGGATGCGCTCGGCTCCTCTCTGTCCTCTGGGTTTATGGCGGCTACAGAGGCTGCCATAGCCGGCGGTGAGTCGATCGCAAAGGCATGGCGCAAGGCAATGGGTGAGTCACTCAAGGCATCGGCGATCAGGATGGGTGGGACCGCTATCGAGATGGGTGTGGGCGCTCTCGTCCAGCTCGCTATCGGCAACGGTCCGGGTGCTGCGGCTGCTGGAGTGGCCGCAGGTGCCGCTGCCGCTCAGGCTGCCGTGCTCGGAGGGTTAGCGGCGTCCTTGGGTGTAGGCGGTGGCGGTGGCAGTGCGGGCGTTCGTCCTGGCGGATACGGTGGCAGCGCTGGCGGGAGAATCGGCGGACAAGGTCAGGGTGGTGGCAACCAGACGATCATCATCAACGTTGCCGCCGCTGGTCCCGGCAGCGACACCCAAGGGGCCGTTATGCGAGGGCTTCGCGAAGCCAATCAGCGTGGACGTAATAACGTCGTCAGCTACGAGTAATGGCGTACCCCAAGCTGGAAGCATCGATCCCGTTTTCGAGTTCGGTCTCGCTGACGATCTCGGAGAACGGCGGATCGCCGGTGGCCGTTACCGTCCTCGAGGGGTCGTCTAACGGGTACCTGCTGAGCACGGACAACGGATCCACCACTGCGCTTCTCCGGGCCATCACCAGTGGGCTCGAGAGCAACGCATCAGTCCACGGGTCCTACACGCTTGCGCTGAGCAACACCACTGGGAAGGTAACGATCGAGGGGAGCGGGGTCTCCACGTTTACCATCACGTGGACAAACACGATCCTGCGTGACGTCCTCGGGTTCACAGGGAATCTGTCCGGGGCTCTCACGTACACGGGTACGGAGCACGCGGAGTACCTGTGGCTGCCGGAGCAGTTTAGGGCTGGCGGAATGTCTCCACTGGGAGCGCAGGGCAAACCGATCAGCGATCTCACGGTTACGGTCTCCCCGTCTGGGTACCACAAGCAACTCTCCGCCGGGGACTCCGGTTTCCGTTACGTGGATACGATGGAGTTTCATCATGTCCTGGGGCTCAAGATCTGGGATGGGCTCGAGGAAACTCAAAACGAATCCTTCGAGGTGTTCTTTCAGAAGGCGCTGAGCGTGGGACGCCAGATCCGGTTCTACCCAGACAAGGACGATGAGGACGTTCTCTCAGTTGATTACGTAGCCGTTCCTGACAGCCAGGGCAGTTGGGAGATGCCAGTCCAACCCAGCTTCCAAGACTGGACAGGAAGCCTCACGGATCCCACGGCTAACCGCTCTCTCTGGAACGTTCGCTTTAACGTCATCAAATACCAGGGCTAATGTCACAGACTACGATCGTACTTAACGAGGGCTCCGGTGGCGATGTCATGGACGGGGCTGAGGTCGTCCAGACGGATCCATCCTGGGACCGCTCCCCGCCAGAGGATGGCACCGAGGTAAAGCGGGAGATTGTTGTCCTGGGACAATCCGACGGGACGATGGTCAACGATGACTACCCACTCAGCACTGCGGATAAGCAAGTCCTCGCCTCGCTTCGGCGTGTCGAGTCAGTCTTGATTGAGATTCGTAACCTACTTCTTGAACACGCATAGGGGTTAGACTAAATGGACGTTTCCACTTTTGTTGGTCCTGTTCCGATCACCGATGGGGCGGGGCTGGATCGGCTTCGCCAGGGTCGGCAGGGTGAGCAGATCGTGGCCACTGGTCACGGTGACTACTACGAGCAGGCGAGCCGCTCGGAGGTTTTTTCCGCATTCACTGCGCAAACCGGGACTACGATCGTGTCGGGTAACGTTGCGCCTCCGGCGGCTGCGGCGGCCACCGTCCTGTCGATCCTCAACCCGATCGACTCCGGGGTGAACCTGGAGATCCTTCGCGGCTGGGTGATGCACATTTCCGGTACGCCTGGTGCTGGCGCCTTTTTCTGGTGCGGGACCGCCGCGGGTGCGTCGATCACCGCGGCAACCAACGCAACCGCCCGGTCTACCGTTGCTGGCGGTGCTAAGGCTTCAGTGGCCTCGGTGTGGACGCAGACCGCGCTGACGGGTGGAACGGTTCACACCAACCTGCGCCCCTTCCCCACCGCTCAGTTTGCTGGCGCGATCGCTGCCACGACCCCCGGACAGGTGGCGATCGACGAGGTGCGCGGATCGATCGTGGTTGCCCCCGGTGGCGTCCTGACCATCGCTCCGGCAGCGACGGGCACGACTCATATTGTCGTGGCCGGTATCGAATGGGCCGAGGTCAAGCGCCCTAGCTAATGCCTCTGATCCCCTGGCGATCAGGTAATCTACGTCCGCCTGAAACGCCAACAGCGACCTCGGACTGGGTAGCATCGTCTGGTGCTACCCAGCGTGCGTTCTCTCTAGTCTTTGAGGGGATCAATCTTGTCCTGACCGATGTCAATGACATTGACGGGATCACGGCTGCCTACTACGGGACGGACTGGACCAACGTCAAGGGTGGGCTCGAGAAGCCGGGGACGTTCGAGAGAAGCATTCAGCCCTTCGATAACGATCTTACCCCGGACTCCCAGACGCTTGTCGCGGTGGACTATTCAGGCGAACTCGCGCAGACGTTCCTCAGACAGCAGCGCTCGACGGACTCCACGCACCACTGGACTACCCAGATCGCAGACATCGGCGCTAACAACACCTCTGTCTCAGTTAAGAGCACAGAGGGGTTCTCGCCGGCTGGCCATATCTACTGGGGATCAACGGAGACCTCTGGGACGGTGGGCGCCGGCGCTGCCAACTTCCACGGGTTGACTCGTGGAAAGTTTGCGCTGTTTGGGACCAGTACAGATCCGAACAGGTTCGGCCGTCCCCACATCCTGGGAACCGGGGACGCCAACTTTCCCACAGGCGACAAGCCGATCGTCTCGGACTGGCCACGCACCCACTACAACCGCGGTGTGTGTCTCTACATGCACCACTTTGAGAATGGTGTGTGGTCTCTCAAGGATGACTCCATCCTTGTCTGGGCTGGACGGATCAAGGAGTGGGATCCCGACGGCGCCGGCCGGCTCTCGTTTCGCTGCACCTCTGTCCACGAGATGCTCCAGTCCACCCTGATGAACAATCGGTTCACGGGGACGCTGGCGCCGGGGATGTACATCCCGTCCGAGATGGCAGGGGTGGTGCTGTTCATCGACACCATCACCCAGGCATCACCAGCCGTCACCGCCGACGTGGTCACGCTGACCAACGGTGTGTTTTCCACGTACGCCGCTTTCAAGACAGCCGACGAGGTGGCCGCACTGTTTAACCAAGCAGCCAACGCAGCCACCTCGGCCGGAGCAACCCCCAACACCACCACAGTCCAGCTACAGAAGACCGCAGGAAAATGGCGCCTCCAGGTAACGGTACCGGGAACCGCGGCAACCGCCACCGTCTCCGCGAAGATCGGGCTCCACGAGCAGATCTGGAAGCTGCTAGGGTTCAGTGGAACCTCGGACGGAAGATACACCGATGCCAACGGACGCAGGGTGGAGTTCCGCAACGTCGGTGCCAGGGGGGCGGGGCCACACGCCAGGGAAGCGGAGGATCCGCCGCTCTATTCCTACGTTCCCGTCAACCCAGGATCGGTTAACAACTTCGGGGATGCCTCTGTCCTGATCAGCGTTAGCGACACCCGCGGGACGTCGGTCACTCAGACAACCGGAATCACGGGGACCCTCGGCAGTTCTAACATGCTCCTGCGGGTCGGAGATAAGGTCTTTGGCGCGCAGCGGATCAGCAACACCAGCTATAAACTCGTAGCGCTCCTGGACGGCTCCCCCGGGCTGGCGATCAAGTCCAACGACGAAGCCTTCGCAGCGGCGTGGACAGAAACCTATGAGGGCGACGCTCCTCGAGTAGAGCAGTGCTGGTTGGAGTCTGGCGACACTGCCACCATATTTCTCCAGATCCTTCTCTCCACCGGCACCCCCGGCTACAACCACGCCACCTACGACGTCTATCCCGCTGGCACGTCGATCGGGCTCGGGATTCCTGCTGGGATGGTTGACATCGACTCATTCACGGAGGCGCTGAGCGGGACTCGTTACGCGCTCTGGCTCCCTGGGGCCACCTCGTTTGCAAAGCTGTTCCGCTCGCTGTGCAGCACCCATAGCGTGGCTCTCACGTGGGATTGGTCGCAGGGTAAGTTCAATCTCGTTCGCGTCTCCCTCGAGAGGCAGGCCACCGACGCAGACGTCAACCTGAGCCATGACAACATGGCGATCCCTACGGATCGATCTACGGTTAAGTACCACGCCGACGGGATCCTCAACCGCGCAACGCTGAGGTATGCACACAACTTCGCCGGGGAGCCGACCAAAGAGATCACAATCAACAACCTGGTGAGCCAGGCGGACTACGGACAGATCAAAGCGGCGGTGGTGGAGGCGCTTGGTGTCTACAAACCTGGCGAGCTGGACCCCGTGCTGTCTCGGCTGGCGGTTGCACTCGGACTCCTCGGCTCCGCCAGGGGGGTGGTCGAGCGCACGGTAGATTTCCCTACGGCGCTGGCCATCTGTCCCGGTGACACCGTTACGCTCACGGACAATGTTCTAGTTGATCCAGAGACGGGCACCGAGGGGATGACGGATCGTGCGTGTCTAGTCCTCGGCGTTTCCCTGGACATGGTGTCATGCGTCGGCCGAGTGCGCATGGTGATGCTCCCGGAGCTCGACCCAGTACGCCTGGCGAGGTGGGCCCCATCTGCACGAGTTGACGACACGGCAACCAACGGCGGCTTGGACTCTAGCGGTTTCGTTCTCACGCTCAAGCCAAACGACTATTCCCACCCCAGCCAGGGTGTGGACGCCTCCTTTTTCCAGGCAGGCGATCGTATCCGTCTGGTGGAGTTGGGATCGTCTTCCCCGTCCACCATCTCTGGGACTGGGATCGAATACATCGAGGGGAATACCGTCGGGCTGTTTGAAAGCATCGCGGCATCATGGAATGCCACCAAGAAATGGGTGCTGGAGTGGGACACGTACTCTACCCAGGATGACGGGGTCGATAACCGCGGATCGTTTCTATCGGATGACTCCACCGGGAAGATCGCAGTCAACGGGGATGCCTATGAGTGGAACGCCGACCCCTCGCAGGTGGCCGCCTCTGCGGACTTTACCCGGGTCTACAAAAAGACGGCGCTGACCGGGACCGTCGGAGACGCCAACTCTGCGCATATTCTTCATGACGCAATGCATGGATTGGTCAACGTCTCTGGCTGGCGAGCCCCACTGGTCAATGATCAACTCTGCACTGACATAGCAGAGAGAGTCATTGTCCTCCCAGGGAACATCAGAAAACTCGTTTACGGTCCGGTAAAGCTCCCGCTCTACCATGGGACCGACCTATTCGGCAGAGCGCTTAAGTGCGTAGCGTACGCCAAGACAACCGCGGGAAGCTACACCCTCCGGTTTACACTTTCCAGCGGACTACCCTCCGGGACCAGCGAGACGTCCTATGCCTTCCCAGACGGTGGAACCACCTTTGCCGAGGTGACGATGGCCAACACCTCCTTTGACTACACCGGGGAGATAACTATCCAAACGCCGGTTAGGGTTGCCGGGTCTCCACCGTTTGCGTGGCTAACTGTGGATATGACTACCACTACAGGCACGGGCACGCTCGGCGGCGTCTTTGTCTGCGAAGGAGCGCCGTAGTTGCCCGGCCTTGTTAACAACCTGGGGATCCGTGTCCCCCCCCTCCGGCCGATCACCAAGGCACCGATACCGCTCAGCGTCGTGCGAAACGGGGTGGGCTGTGGGGCGCACGCGACTCAGGCAAATATCGCGGACTACGCAAACGGACTCCTCAGGAAGACCGTTAAGAAGGTCCTTTTTCAGAAGAGCATCAGGCCGGCTATCCTCCAGACTAACTGGTCTGGGACCTACACTGTCGGGATCTTCGCTGGTCACACCAGTCCGGGTGTGTCTCGTGCTCGCTTTGAGATTGTAGCCGTTCCAGGTAGCACCAACGCATCACCGCCGAACCCGGTCAAGGTGATCCTCTCCCAGGAAACAGGGCTAACCGGCACCGGTACCACCTCGACGCCGGCGACAATCTACACAACGGAGTTGTCTAGTACCATCTCCCCGGACAGGTACTCTACCCAGTATGCAGACTTTACCATCCTCCCCGACCAAGACTACAGGTGGACAGTTACCCTGTACGACGGAGCGCGGGCATTTTCTATGTGCCTTTATGAGTTGCCGGAGGATTCGGTAAACCCGTCCACCGATGCCGGGGCTGTGGATACCTCACTCATCCAGGTCGGCCAGGCTGTGTGCGATGAAACGGTCTCCGACATTCTCACGTGCGCCGACAAGCTGTGGCGCCGTGGTGGTCCTCCGCTGTTCGGTGCGTCTGGGAGTACAGACTTTTCGCCGCAGATCTTGTACGCCAGGACCTCCACGACCTACGCCAACACCCTGGACCAGTCGGTCACCACCGTCAGTTCATCTAGCCCCGGGTACCCTGTCCGAGTCCAGAACCAGCACAGCTTTGATTCGATTAACGTGCCGTGTGTCTTTTACACGCGCGCCAAGATGGCAGCGGGGGCAGGGTCTGGGGATATTCGCATCCTCGATAACTCGGGGACCGTGCTGGCCACAATCAACGTTACCGGGACATCGTATACCTGGTACACGGCTACCTTCAGTCTGGACGGCACTAAGTCAGCGGACAAGATAGACGTACAACTGAGAGGGGATGGGGCCAACGATCTGCATGTCGTCTGCTACGGTGCGTTCCGACACGTAGCCTAGCGGCCGCTGAATTTGATTGTGGCACAGGCGGTGCTGTTGCAGGCGAGCGCCGTGACTGGCATCCCACGATCCACCAGTTCCACCGTGCGGATCTCACCGTCGATGATCTCCGTCTCGGCGTAGACGGTAACCGTACACGGGACGTCAGCGCAGCCGCTGATAAACAGTTCCGAAGTTTCCGATGGACCGCAGGGGAAGGACTCCCCGGCGAATCGACAGACTCCGTTGGCAACCGTAAGGTTCGGAGGCGGCGACCATGGTACCGCTACACAGTTGCCAGTGCACTCCCAGGTGAGGGCGTAAAGGCCGTCATCCTGGATTGGTTCTGATTCGACGCAGCCACCCAGTACCACAGCCAACACCAGGTAACGCATAGTCCTCAGTATGCCTATGTCTCAAGCGTACGCAAGGTGCTCGTTAGTTCAGTAGGGGGATCGCATGTCCAACCTTCTCCAGGTTCTGGCCGTTGTGGGGCCAGCCTCCATTATCCTATCGTTCGCCGCCACCTGGGGTGGGATGCGGCAGACAGTCAAGAGCGGTGTCGAGGCCACGGCCGCTGCCATTCGTGCGCTATCAGAGCGTGTGGCAGAGGAGCGGGACGAAAACAGGCGCTTCCGGGAAATGGTGGAGCGCCGCTTCGATGAGCTCGAGATCGGTCGCCTGCGTGAGCAGGTGCGCGCTCTTGAGCGTGCTGTTTTTGAAAAGGAGTAATCGTGTCTAAAGGGATCAAGTCGTCAGAGTTTCTGCTGACCGTAGCCGCCTGCCTCGTGGCACTGGGGATGTACGCGGCCTCGATGTTCACCGGGCCAAAGGCAGCGCTCGTCCTCCAGGTTCTGGGGACCGCCAAGTTTCTCCTGTCCACCCTCGGGTATACCTGGAGCCGCACACAGGTCAAGAAGGGTGCCCCCGTCGAGGTGTCCGAGGATCCTGACCTGGGCTTTAAGCCGTAATGCTCCAATTCTGGGTTGGCATGTCCCTATTTCTCTCGCTAGGGCTTGCGGTGCTAGGGCCCCTGGCGGTGCACTGGCGACATGATCGCGATGACTGGCAAGCGAAGGCCGGACGTCTCGAGCAAGAGCTAATCAAGGCTGCTGAGCACGATCAACGGCTGGAATCGGTGATCGCTGACCGGGACCGCGAGCTCCGCCAGACAGAGGAGGAACTAGATGTCTGTCTTTCGCAGGGTGCTGATGCTCTGGACGATCGGACTCGGCGCCTGTTCTCACCACCCGCAGGTGAAATACCCGACGACGTGCCTGACACAGGAACCCCCAACCCGTCCAAGCCTAAACCAGGAACCAACTAATTGCCCGCCAGGGCTCTCCTGTTGGACAAAAGACGAGGATCGGATCGTGGAGCGCTACATAAGGGCTCTCGAGCGGTACGCAAGGGACGCTTTCACACGGTGCGGACCTGTCCCGAAGAAGGATGTAACGGGGCCGTCTACCTGAGCCGGCGTAGTTCCGGTTACCTATACGTCGGTCTTTGCGAGCGCTGCGGCCACCGTTGGGGGGTGATCATCAAATGAGCGAAGTACTCAAGCGCGCACTTTCGGTGCAGCGTGCGGCCATCGGCTATGAGCTCGGCGCTGGGGGGAGAGAGCCGAGACTTGCGCACCCCGGAGGTAGGTCAAAGAAGGGCCATCCCGGGTTGTGGTGCGACTGCTCCGGGTTCGTCTCCTGGTGCATGGGACTCGACCGTTACCAGAAACCCGCCTGGCTCAACACGGACTCCCTGATCCTCGACGCCAAGCGCCACCACCGCTGGGTGCGTGAGGTCCTCGACGTGCAGGAGGGGGACTTGGTCATCTGGCCGTCAACGTTCAAGGACGGCGTACGGGTCCGCATCGGCCACACGGGGATCGTCTCCAAGGTCCCCCGGATCACGGCTCTGTTGACGGACATGTTCTCGGAGAAGTGGTGGGCTCTCCTTCGGGTGATTCACTGCTCCTCGAGCAACTACAAACGGGGCTGGATCCTCAAGCGTGACGGCGCGGCGGCGGGTGGGGCAACCCCCGAAGAGGCGATCGCGCACGCCAACCTAACAGCCTCTGCCATTCAGGAAACCTCAGGCCGCATGTTCGGCCAGCACGCCAGCATCTTTGCCAGGAAGGTCTAATGCGATACACATTGATTGCGTTTCTGCTCCTGGCCTGCTGCGCCGGGGGGCCGCGGGGGTATGTCACCCATTCGGATGCCGTCCAGTACCGATCGACCGTACAAGTAATTGTCCTCTGTCCGTGGCCTGTCCTCGGCTCTGGGGTGATTGTCGATGGCTCTCATGTCATCACCGCCGGCCATGTCGTGGAGTGCGCCGGGGATGGTCCGATGGGTGTCATGGTCTCCACGGTCGATGATGAGCAAATCGTCATGTCCGTGGACGGTGGGGTCGATGGCGTTGACGTCGCTCGCCTGGTAGCGCTCGAGGGGAAGCCGTTCCACGACGTTGCTCCGATCAGGAAGCGCCGGCTCCTTATGGGGGAGACTGTCTGCTCCATTGGCACGGACGGGAACCTGGTCACCGGGATCAGGAAGTGCGGCGACGTTGGCCATGTCAACAAAGAGCACTTCTCGATGGCGATCCCGGTAGTCCCCGGCAATAGCGGCGGGCCTGTCTTCGATCGACGCGGCTTCCTGGTGGGGATCGTGGTTGCAGGGAACTGGACGCCAGGGGTTGAAAATTTCGGGGTAGGGATTCCGGTCGGTCGGTTTAAGGAGCTGCTTTGATCGACTGGCGCCGCGTAATTGAGTGGCCCTGGTTCGCCTATCACGTCCTCACCTGGACGGGGTTGGTGCTCCTCGGCTGTCTGATGTTCGGGACTCCCCCTTACTGGCACGTGGTGATCGTGGCTCTCATCGGAGGGTACGCCTGGGAAGTCTACGAGCGCTGGGTTGAGCACCACCACGGGATCGAGCCGGAGCACCCGCTCAACCGCTGGGTAGTTGATCCGCTTTGTGACCTGGCCGGGGCGTCACTCGGCTGGGTGCTGGTTCACTTCATCATGAGGTGTGGATGAGATTCTGTCCTGGCTGTGGGACTGGCGATCGAAACGAATTCAGGATCACGGACGCAGGTAACACACGCCTCTACTGCAAGAGATGCGAGGCCGAGCAGGCACGAGAGAGACGTAAGCGCAACGGCGCCACCACGGACATCGCCGCGGCGTTCGACGGACTAGACTTCATCGTCACCGAAGACGACGGGGCCACCATCCGGGACGCCTACCAGGCAACGGACTGGCAGCCGAAGCGCAGCCACGTGCTCCCCCGTTCCGCCAAGTCCACCGTCGTCTGTGTCCCTGACATCCACTTCCCCTGGCACTCCGAGCGTGGACTAAGCCTCTGTCTCGACATCATCTCCGCAGCGCAACCCCAGCTGGTGATCCAACTCGGGGATCTGTACGATCTCCTCAGCTTCTCCAGATACTCCCGCTCGCACGATCTCTACACCCCCGCCGACGAGTTGAGCCGTGGCAGGAAAGCGGCCGAGGACTTCTGGCGTGAGGTCAGCCGGCGTGCGCCTGGAGCTCGACGCATCCAGCTCAGAGGCAACCACGACGATCGTGCGTGCAAGAGAGTAGCTGAGGCTCTCCCGGAGATCGCCACCCTGGTTAACCCGGTGATCGATGCACTGTTTCAGTTCGACGGGGTGGAGACGATCCAAGACTCACGCATGGAGTTTGAGTACGAGGGGACTCTCTACATGCATGGCTACGGACGCTTCGGCTCGCACGCAAAGCGGAATCTGCAGAACACAGTCACGGGACACCTGCACCGAGGTGGGGTCGAGTTCGTGCCGTCAGCTCGAGGGTCGATCTGGGAACTCAACGCGGGGTTTCTTGGAGACCACGAGGCCCCGGTGTTCTCGTATCACGCTCAGAAGAAGGCACACGGGACTACGTTAGGGGTGGGGATCGTGGATCAGTGGGGACCGCGGTTCGTTCCGTTCGACTGATTTCGCAGCGGAACCCTGAGACCCGGCCTAGGTAGGCTTTCACGTGCTCAAGGAACCCCGGCTCACTCGCTAGCGCCGTCGCCGGTGCACCAAGCGGACCGTCAGTGAAGTAGTCTAGCCCGTGTTCTAGCCAGCGATCGATCGCCGGTCGCAGGGTTGGGGAGCACTCCACAATACGGACGCCGGCCACGGGATCCCAGACTAGGTGCGCCACTGGTTGGTCATCCCGAGAGCGGATGCGCAGTTCGGTCGCGATCACCTCTTATCTCCTTCCGGGTTGGTGCACGCATGGCCGGAGGCGATCTCGTACTGGTCTCCACACGCCACGCAGACATCGTTCTCGGCGTCCTCGCACTCGGTTTCGCATCGCTGGCAGAGTACCGGGCCGGACTCCTTCTCGTCGGTCACCTCTCGCATATTGCATCGGCCACTGGAAGAGTTGTGGCCGGCGTAGCACTCACAGCGACCGCGGAATCGGCTCATGGTCCTATCCTCCATC
>JACCDR011279682.1_pt1 | contig 21530 bp, 28 predicted proteins | sample 7446431 | NCBI WGS metagenome assembly JACCDR01 (sample SAMN15323443, study PRJNA562643) | freshwater metagenome | isolation source: river surface water | place: USA:Blue River Watershed | collected 2017-08-17 | reverse complement strand
GGTAGGTGGGGAGTTGAACCCCACTAAAAACCTATCTACCTAGTAGTACAATAAATTTTCTAATAGTTCTTTAAAGGCATCTGTTATGTCTGTTATGTCTAAATTTTTTATGTGTATACTTTTATACAAGTCGTTGTCTCCATAAGTCCAGTCGTCATACTTATTTCTATAGTCCCTTAGAATTTCAACCCTATAACATTCTGTTATAATTATTTTAAAATGCAAATTTGTACCTGCTAGGGTACTTAGGGTAAATGTATTGTTTTCTTGCTGCATGCCTATTTCTAGCAAGCATTCTTCGATGCCTGTTTTTCTGTTTTCCAAGTCCATTTCTTGTTTCTTTTCTTTTAACATATCATTTAGGTTCATAATTTCCTCCCTTTACGTTTAAGGCCCGTCGGCCATTAAATAGAGGTAGGCGGGGAGTTGAACCCCACTTAAAACCTATCTACCTAGTATTTTTGGTCAATATTCCTTGTGTTATATTCTGTTATATCAAATAATTGTTCAAAAATGCCATTTTTGAATTCTTTTAGTTCTTTTAAAGACAATAGACCGTTTTTATATAATTTTATATCCTGGCCTAACAATTCTAGGCCGTATTCAAGTCTAGTTTTATCTGTGTTATTACAATTAACTCTATACATTTCGTTATAATCAGTTATGTAAGTTTTTAGAAAATAATCGTCATGGCAGATGATTGAGTTTTTGTGTATATCCCATTTATCTTGCAGTAGTTTTATGTTTGCTTTTAATTCTTTGCTGTCATTTGCGTGTAGGCTATCAACCCACTTCGACTCCATGGCCAAGTCTATAATTGCTCTCATATTTTCCTGGATGTCTTTTTCAGGATTTATTTTGTTTATTACTATGTATCTAGCTTCAACCCAAAAACCTTCTAGATTATCATACGTGCCGTAAATAATAATCTTATTATTATCCTTCATGTGTTTTCCTCCCTTGCGTTTAAGGCCCGCGTGGCCATTAAATAAAGGTAGGTGGGGAGTTGAACCCCACTAAAAACCTATCTACCTAATGTTATTTTATCTATTATCCTTAAGTACTCTGTAAATTCACTTTCAACATCAGTATTATATGATTCAAGAATAAACCCATAATATTTTGAATTAAAGTTTTTTGTCAGAGTTATTTTTTTTCCAAAGCTGTTAAAACTTTTATAAATCCCATATCTACTATCCTTCATGTGTTTTCCTCCCTTGCGCTTAAGGCCCGCGTGGCCATTAAATAGTGGTAGGTGGGGAGTTGAACCCCACTATTTATCCTATCTACCTAAGATATTTTAGATGTAAACCTGTCATATACAAATTTGTTTGTTAGCTCCATATTCATTGGGCTTATCTTAGCTGTTAACGGCTTAACCACGTGTTTTATACCTTTGTAGATAACGTAGTATACATATACGTTATCCAGCTTTATTGAATATAATTTGCGTTTTTTGCCTTTGAAGACTATCGATCTTTTCATGCATAGATAGTATTTATCGAATAATTTGTGGCATAAGTCACAATATTTTTCCCATTGTTTCCATAAGCCATTGTATTTAATCACTAACTGATTTTTATGATCGAAAGACCAATTTTTATCAGCTCTTAATCTATCCATTTTATTAAGTAGTTTTTGTGCGTGGTCTTCAACCTTATTTTTTGTGCAAATGTACTCAACTGCTTTGTTGCTAAATAATGTTTTTGCTGATTCGTGTAATTTATTCATGTGTTTTCCTCCCTATGCGTTTAAAGGCCGCCGCCTGTTAAATAATGGTGTGATGGGAATTGAACCCATCTAAAAATACCAATACACCTATTTCATGGGTATGGGAGGAGGAAAAAAGGGTATTAAATTGTCAAAGTACGGATAATAGCCAATTAAGACTAAGTACATAATGTATAATGTTAAGTTTGTAGTGTAATTAAAACTGTCAATAATATAGTATCAAATACTTTACAATATGTCAATAGGTATTTTAATAAAAAACTGAATTTTTTTCTATAATGCAGTTATATCAATAGATACAAGGTTTTTTAAAAACTGAATTTATTTTTACTTCTATATAATGCAAAAACGCAAATTTAAATATGAGTATGATTGACAGATTTTACATTAAATGGAAGTATAGGCTAAAAAGGGGTAATAATGGTATTTCCAGTGGTAATTGATAATGGTTATCAATTAGAATAATGGTTTATTTCCAGTGGTAGTGGTATTTTCCTGGATTAATGTTGTTATGGGAATAAAGATATTTGGATAAGGTTTAATTTGCTTTGGGTTAATGGTACTTTGGCTGACATAAAACATTTTTGCGCAAATAGGGACTTATTTCCAATTAGATACACACGGCACCGTTGTAGGCCATTGTCCATATAATGGGAGATATTACAGTTATTGTAGTACATGGCCCACAATGCAGTGTTGGCGCTGACTCATGGCATGTTGGATATTTCTAATTATACAAAATGTTTTTTTTGTTCAATTAGGGAAATGGCTGTATGTATTGGTATTAGCTAATCAGAGGGTATTATCACCTTTGCGATGCTTTTACCCAACTCAGGCTCTGTATGAGTATAACCATAAATTTACAGAGCTTTTTTTATTTATTAGCGTTAACGTATGTTGGCGAATATAGCTATCTACAGACAAAAGTGGAAACATATGGAAATCGACCCGGCACGACCCGGTTTTTGTCCGCGAAACGCACCTCCGGCGCGCACGGTGACCACATGCACGCAGCACTTTATTTCCAAAATAACCTGGACAAACGATACGCAGGGCGATAGCTTACAGTATGTTATAAGATGTATTTGGACAAACGATACGCAGGGCGATAGCTTACAGTATGTTATAAGATGTATTTAGACAAACGATACGCAGGGCATTGCATATTATATTATAACATGGTATAATTAAAGATGATATGTAATTAAAATAGGTACTATTAATTCGATTAATTTCATGGTCCGTAAACCTTGGTGTTATTGCTTTATATAAGCGAATCGCCAAGGTTTATGGTTTATATGGACAAAAAAATAGCCCCTCAAGGCTAGAAACCAACATTCATTTTTATATAGCAAAAAAGAATTTAACTATGTCACAAACAGTATATCATATAACCATCTTGTTTTTCAATCTAAAAATTGTTATAATAGATTTGTTATCAGTGTATTTATATATGTATCTATGAGATCATTATTGCTTGCTTTCAAACAAAAACATGAGGCTTCACACTATGCGCCTCATGTTTTTGTATTTACTATATTGACTATGCATGGCAATGTATGTTATACTTTGCTAGTGGAAGTTATATAAAGAGTTTAGATTGTAAGTGAGTACTAAAAACTTTGCGCATACATGAGATGTGCAACCCTATTAAGCCCTACCGGGCTATTTTTTTGTTGCAAAATAATAAAATGAATTGTATAATATATTTAACGAACAGCTTTTTTGTAGAATCTATTTTGTCCATTTTTTAGCCAGGTACTTATTAGTACCTGGCTGCCTTATTTTGTCTTGCAAAATTTAAAAAGCTATGGTATATTAGTTTTAAATCAGACTTATGTATTAATAAATAGTTAACAAAGACCTAACAAAAAAATAGAACCAACTAATAATGTATATCAGTGTTTCCTCTTTACGGTTCTATTTTTTTGTTGCAAAATAATAAAAAGAATTGTATAATATAGGTAATAGTATTAAGCATTTTTTATGTATAAAATTTTATAGAAACATTAATATATCTAAAAAAAACCATTGATAAAGGGCCAGCCTAACGGCCTATTTTTTTGTCTTGCAAAATCCATAAAAGAATTGTATAATGGTTCTATTGTATTTTTCATGATTATTTTTTATTGTTTTTTTATGCTTACAAGAGCCGAATAATATAGACTTAATGGTCTATTTTTTTGTTGAAAAACACTGTACAATGCTATACAATGTATCCAAGATAAATTATTTTCAAAAAGTATCGCTGTTTATCTGTCGTTCCTTTCCGACTAAACAGCGATACTTTTTGTTAGTTTTTAATACTATACCATGGTAAAGTATTTTAGCTATATCTATTTACTTTACTAAATCACAGATATATAATTAAAGAGGGTATACTAATAAGAAATGAAAAAAGGTGACTTTCAATGAAAAAAGGTTATGGGACGTACAAAGGAAAGTCATTGGCACCAGGAGGCGGAGGCAGATTTGCAAAGATTACGGACGCTTTAAAGAAAAAAGGCAAATCTGTTGCTGTTGCTGGGGCCATAGCGGCTGAAATTGGCCGCGAAAAATACGGTCAGAAGAAAATGACTGAATGGTCAAGTCTAGGTAAAAAACGTGGCAAAGCGTAAAATTCATGATGACTTCTCTCTTATGGACTCTTACGAGGTTCTCGTCAAACCCTTTCTAGAGTCCATAACGCTATGGAGAGAGCAGGGCGCGTCCGTTGTAACTGTTTCCAAGAAATTAGGTATTAGCCCTGCAATGTTCGGGACATTTATGAGAAAACATCAAGAATTGTATAATGCCTGGTATGATGGAAGTGTAGGACTAGTACTTGAGCTGGAAGAGACATTGTTCAAGGAAGCAAGGGGATACTATTATAATGAGTTATGTACCAAGATACTTGAGGACAAGGATGGAAATTTGTATGGTAAGAGTACTATGACAACTAAAAAATTCCGTCCACCACAGGCAGGTGCTTTACTAAAGGCATTGGAATCCATGCACAGTCAGCGCTGGATGACTAAACAGGCAGATGAGAAGGAAATCAAAATACTTCTGGAAGGAGACCTGGCGGAGTATGCTAAGTAATTTTACTGTAAGAATGTCAAGTGAGCTAAAACAACAGCTTATTGAAAAAGTTAGGTCTTCGGGGTATAAAAATGTGTCAGTATATATTAGAATGGTTATAATTGAGTCTCTACAAAAAGAACAACCAAAGCACACAGAGACATCTATACCAGAAGATTTTGAATACCTATTATAAGGGAGGACTACCTAATGGTAACTAAGGTAAAAAAGACAAAAAAATATCATCCAAACTTAGTATCTACAACAGTATCTGCTATGAGTATCTACATCTACATTAATCCTAGGTTTCCACGAAAGAGATATTGACAATAAAGGGGTGGTAGCTTGCAGGTAAAATGGGCTGTCAAACCGAATCCGAAGCAAAAACGCTTTTTTTTAGCTAGAAGGAAGCATGTAGCATATGGAGGCGCAAGAGCTGGCGGTAAGAGCTGGGCTGCTAGAATGAAATGTGTACTGCTGGCCCTGAACTATCCGAAGCTTAAGATACTTCTGTTAAGAAGAACGTTTCCAGAGCTAGAGGCAAATCATATAGTACCACTATTACAGCTACTTAAGGATATTGCTGAGTACTCTGTTACGAAAAAAACGTTTACTTTTCCGAACGGTAGCTTTATAAAGCTAGGATTCTGTAAGCATGAATCAGATGCCCTGCAATATCAGGGGCATGAGTATGATGTAATATTTTTTGAGGAGGCTACATTGTTTTCAGAGTTTCAAATGCAATTTATAACTACATGTGCAAGGAACACAAGAGAAGACTTCCAACCAAGGATATACTATACCTGTAATCCTGGTGGTGTTGGACATGGGTACATCAAACGACTTTTTATTGATAGAGATTTTACAGAGGAAGAGGACCCAGAGGACTATGAATTCATACCAGCACTTATCTTTGACAATGAAGTGTTGATGAAGAACGACCCAACATACATAAGAACCCTAAACGCCCTTCCAGAGGAGCTAAGGAAAGCACACAGGGATGGTGATTGGGATGCTCTATCAGGACAGTATTTCAGGGAGTTCAGAACTGATACACACGTTATCGAGCCGTTCGTAATCCCGCATAACTGGGATAGATATGTTACATTGGATTATGGATTAGATATGCTTGCTGTATATTGGATAGCAGTAGACTTCTTTGGTGTATCTTATGTATATAGGGAGTTTTGTAAGTCGAACATGATCATATCAGATGCTGCAAAGGCCGTATTAGAGTTATCAGAGGGTGAGAATATTAAGATATTCTACGTGCCTCCGGACCTGAACGCTAAGAGGCAGGAGACAGGTACATCAGCAATACAGCTACTTGCAGAAAATGGTATAGATGGTACAATCACAAGAAATGATAGAGTGCATGGCTGGCTTGCAATGAAGGAAATGCTTAAGGTTAATGAACAGACAGGTAAGCCTAAGCTGTTGTTCTTCAACAATTGCAAGTTTGCTATTAAGCACATACCTCTAGTACAGAGGTCAGATAAGGACCCGAACGATATAGCAGATGCGCCGCATGAGTACACACATCAACCAGATGCGCTTCGGTATTATTGTTCATCGTATTTGGAGTTGCCAGAGGAAGAGCAAAAACCGATAACTGGCACATTCTACAGAGGAGAGCTGATAATGAAAGGCTATTCATCAGCATTTATAAGAAGGTTAGAAGCTAAGGGAGCTATACAATTAGTAGGGTAATAAAGAGAGGAGTCCATATGAAGTATTTATATTTTTTAGATAAGCCGGATGCGCCAATATATTGGGACATACCGCAGTATAAAGAAAACCCTGAACCAGAGGAAGTATTTGCTATATATGTGCAGTTTAGTAGCATAGACTATAGTAAGTATCCGAACCTTGAGTATGTATTATGTCCATGCACTAATATAAGCCATATTCAGCCAGTACCACAGAACGTTAAGGTATTTAACCTAGACAATAAGGAAATGTTGTTTAAGTTAGCCAGGTCTACAGCAGAATGGTGTGTTAGGCAAATGCTTAACTTACTATCCTATAATAGAGAAGAGTTAACAAATAAGGCTATAGGATTCATAGGTTACGGAAGGATAGCACAACAGGTATCAAGAATGTTAGAAGGGTTTAAGGTAGACATATATTACTATGACCCTGATATAAACTATCCAGAATTCTATTGTTATATGGGTAACTTAATAAGATGTGGGACAATGGATGTAGTATTTGCAAGGTCTGATATTGTGTCTTTGAACCTTACATCAGATGAGTCTACCAAGAATATAATAAATTCTAACTTATTGAACACAGAAGGTAAGTGTAGGTACCTTATAAACTCAAGTCGTGGAAACGTACTTGACATTGATGCTGTAATTTCGGCTTTAAGTTCGCATAAGTTAAAAGGGTTCGCAACAGATGTGACAGACGGCTATACAGAGGGACAATTACATAGCCTTGGCCACATACATGTATTTGATAGACAAACACAATCGTCTAACATAATTGTAACTGATCACATAGCCGGTAAAGGACATGAGTCAAGGATGAATACAGACGAGTATGTACTATCTCAATTTTTAGAGGAGATGAACAATGGAACAAAAACAAAGTGAAATAATACAAGTCATAATGCAGATAAAAGACTTTAGGTACCAGGACTATAATAGTATAGATGAATGGCAAGACGCATTGAATGCGTTCTCAGGTTCAGTACAGGTCCATGGTCTACCTAACAGTTTACTACCAACACCATCTGGGATGATGGTAATGTATGGCATACCATATAATGAGTATGTTGACACACACGAAATAGAGGAGATTTGATATGAAATTAATACTAGACGCTTGTAATAACCATATCGGTAATATGGATATTATAGATGAAATGATACACAGAGCGGCTAGTTTGGGGGCGTATTGTATAAAATTTCAGCTCTTTACAAATACAGAGTTGAATGAAAAGTATCCTAATTATGATAAGTTTAAACTTTTGTACTCAAACTATGAGTTGGATGTAGAAAAGGTTAAGAAGATTATAAGATGGTGCAAAATGGCTAATATAAAGCCAGGATTCACTATTTTTTCAGAGTCTAGAATTAAAGTACTGGTAGAAGCTAAGGATGGATTCATAGTTGACCCACTTATAAAGATAGCTTCACCAGATTTCACTAATACAGAATTAATTTTAAAAGTACACAAAGAATTTGGATGGGTAGAAGATTTTGTTATATCAACAGGAATGGCATGTAGCAACACCCTGGTTACACAAAGACAGAATCTAGAAAACCAATTAAAAGGCATAAAGTTTTTATACTGTGTGTCTAGATATCCATGTCCAATTTCAGAAATAGATTTTTGTTCCATGATAGATTTCGATGGTTTTTCTGACCATACAGATGGAGTGGAAGCATCTAAGAGGGCTATAGATTTAAACATGGAGTACATAGAAAGGCATTTTACCTTATCTAAGAATCTCCCTGGTAAGGATCAAAAAGTTTCTGTTGATCCAGATGGAGCAAAAGAACTTGTGGAGTACAGTAACTATGTTACTAATATTTTGAATTATAAAAGGAGATGGGTAAGAAATGCCAACTGAAACTGCAAATTTAAACGCTTTATCAACAAAGCCTAAGAATATAGGTGATGTAGAAGAACTTACAATATTAAGTGGTACAGATGGACCTAAATTATCACATATAGATGGGGAACATAATAATGCTTTATGTAGTATGGACCCTGTTTATAAAGAGTTTAACGACATAAGATTCATAAAGAAAAATGATATCTGTTGCATAGTTGGGTTTGCTTCATCCTGGGCGATTGCCCCATATGATAAACAAAAGGAACTAGGTATTGACTTTTGGGGTATTAATGAACTTTACACATATCTTCAAGAGAAAAAGATAGAGACACCTTTTGCTGCATGGTTTGAGATTCATAATATAAAAGAGTCACCAAGTAAACAGCATCCACATCATCAAGCGTTTTTGAAGCAATGTAAAATCCCTTTGGTTACTCAAAGGCATTGGGATGAGTACCCATCTTCAATTGCATATCCTAGGCAATACGTAAAAAATCTTTTTAATCAAAAGTTTAATAGAGACTTTGACGGTGTTGGTTTTTCCGACTATTCTAACCAGATATCATGGATGATAGCTCTAGCTATAGCGCTAGGATATAAGAGGATCATGGTGTATGGAGTTGATATGGCTGCTAATTCAGAGTATGCATTTCAGAGAGCTTCATGTCAATTCTTCCTTGGATATGCCGCAGGCGCAGGGATTGAGCTTAATATTCCATCAGGATGCCAGCTATTGAAAGCTGTGTGTGACTACGGTTTTGAGTCAGATAATAAGAATAGATTCACAGCAAAAGATAACATAAACCACACCAGGGAAAACCAAATGAAGATCAGGAAAAGAAATGGTGAAATAGATTGGCTAAGGTCCAAGTTAAAAAGCGAGTTAGAAGAACTCGAACATATAGTAAATGCTGAACTTTTACAGATAAACAAACTGAGAGAAGAAGCAAAGTTATCTAAGAAGGTGGCAGAAGAGATTATTGCATTTGTAAACAGTATTCCAGAAGATGAGAAAAAAATTCCTGGTAAAAAGAAAGCTGTTATTACTAAGTGTAACGCTGCCATTAAGAAGGCTGATGTATCTTTAGAAAATTTGGCTAAGGACACTGAGTTAGTTAAAAAGAAGCTTGAAATCAAGAGGAGAGATGTCTATGTAAATAATCTTTTCTTTGATGATGAGCTAGAGAGGAATCAACAGGAAGGGTTTATGATGGAAGGCTATGTAGGAGCCTACAATCATATGTTGAACAATAACCTGTTGTAATGAATGTATGAAAAGAGTTGTCGTATTTGTAGGATCGCGAGCTAACTATGGTAGACTGTATTCGCTATTGGATAAGTTAGCCGATCTTGAGGATATGGAGCTACATATAATAACATCATATTATAATATGCAAGATAATTGGTTACAAGATTTAGTTGTACTAAAGATAGACAGCCTATTCTTCTATGACACGACTAATAATATGGTTCAGAATGCTTCTATGTTAGCAAGCCAAGTATCTACGTATTTTAACAGCGTACCTAAGTATGATTTGGCTATTGTACATGGTGATAGATTCGAGAACCTTGGTTTTGCTGTAGCAGCTAGTTATAATAATATTCCACTACTTCATACAGAAGGCGGAGAAGATAGCGGTAATATAGATGATAAGATAAGGTATGCTATAACAGCACTGGCAGACTATCATTTTGTCACAACAGACAATTGTTCTAAAAGGATAATTTGGAAAGACAATGTACATGTTGTTGGATCAATGGCACTTGATATGGTACGTCAAGTAGGCGCTTTAGATATAATAAATGATTTAGGCAACTATGTAGACCCATACTATTTAGTAATGTACAACCCTTGCAAAGAAGATAACTTTGATGAGTTTTTTAAGGCTATAGTAGAGTTGTCTAAGGATAATAGGATAATTTGGGTTAACCCAAATATCGATCCTGGATATAAGGCTATACTTAAGAGGGTACACTCTTGTAATAATATAGAGTTTGTAAAAGACCTTAGCACATCTGCTTTTCTTAAGATACTGGCTAGTTGTACAGCTCTTATCGGAAATACATCTGCTGGCATAAAGGAAGGTGCTTTTCTACAGGTACCCTACCTACTTGTTGGTGAGAGACAAGTAGGTAGGGAAGTTGATGTAAATGTAAGAAGGATAGAATGTAGCACTCTAGACATATTATCTGCTGTTGATAACATAGAAGCTAATAAGTATAGGTGCTATAAGGAAACGATTTTCGGATACGGATATGCTTCTTCGAAGGCTATTCGTATAATTAAGGAGATATTAGGATATGCATTATAAAGAATTAAAAGGAAAAGATAAGTTAGCCCTAATCGGTGGTGCGAATATTGCTGAAGAAAATATTCCCTGGGAAGATACTAGTATAGACAAAATGATAGTAGGATATGTAGGGTGGGGTAAACATAATGAATTTTCAAACGATATGGATTTACAATTTAATCCTATGAATGAGTACCAGAATGATATTTATTTAATAGATATACATACCAGGCATACGAGAAAGCCTGAGTATATAGAATGGCTAAAGAACTCTGATTTTAGGGTACTTATGCAGTTAACACATGTTGACATACCTTTTAGTGTAGAGTTTCCTCTGTCTGGTCTAAAAGAGAAATTTGGTAGAGAGTATTATATGTCAAGCTTTGCTTATATGGTTGCATGGTCAATGTATATGGGGTATAAAGAGATACAACTATATGGAGTTAACATGGTGTATGACGATGATCTTATCCAGAGGTATAATTTTGAGTACTGGTTGGGGAGAGCAGAACAATCAGGTATAAAAGTTGTACTATCTCAACAATGTGACCTTTTAAAATGTTATAATTATGGATATGATGTGGATAATACCTTGGGTGTGTACATGCAAAAATATTTACAAAGTTTAAGATATGCAACATTCAATGGTATTAATTCAGCCATTGATATACTGTCTAGGGCTAAATCTGCTTTTGAAGTCAGTTGCTCTGAAAGCACTAAGTTTAATAGAGAGATTTTATCCAGACATGGTTTGAATTCCATATCAAATCAAAATATTGAAGGAGATTGGTAAAATGGGTAAATTTGTAGGATTAATACCATTTAGAAAAGGATCAAAGAGGGTACCTGATAAAAACATCAGGAAAATCAAAGGAATACCATTGTTTGAGTATTCCCTAATGGTAGCTAAGATGACTTTACCAAAAGTTATAGTAGCTACAGATTACACAAAGGAAGAGTTATTAAATGCTGGGCCATCCAGCATTGAAGCAGCAGAAGTAGTCTACTATCAAAGGCAGGAAGTAGAAGACACTCAGATTGCTAACTATTATATTAAAGAACAGATTGAGTGTGGAAACATACAGCTAGACGACTATGTTGTACTTTTACAGCCAACATGTCCACTAAGAACTCTAGATCATATATGGGAAGCAACCCATCTAATGATAGCTAATAGCTACGATGCACTTATATCGTGTATAGAATTGGACAGTATTAATAAGATGTACTGTCAAAACGATGATAAATTATGGAGGAACCTATCGGTCATGCAAGATTATGATAGGTTTAAGGCCAAACCTATTATGTACCGTAACAGCTCTATTTACATATTTTCAGCCAGATACTTTATGGAACATGGAAACATATGGGGAGATACTAGGATTATGTACCCAATGGGTTTACAGTACTCCATTGATATAGATAGCGAAGAGGACTTTCAAACAGCTTCGCAGCTAATTACTATGGGGCTATTGGATAGAAGGTGAGTACATGAATAATTTAACAGGAATCGGAATATTGTTAATTATATTAAGTTCTATAATATTAATCACACTTCTTGTAATAATAAATGTGATTAATTATAAATTTAAAGAAATTATAGATGCTTTAGATAAGATAGCTGGTAAAGAAGATAAAACAGTTAGAGATATAGATTTATCCGGTTTTATAGATGAAAACGGTTTGTATGTAAAGAGGAGGAAATGATATGGAAGTTAAGTGTATATGCTGTAATAATTTATTATTAGATGATATAAAGGATAACATAACTATATCATTTTCATCTGACTTCATCAAACACTATGAACCCAAGGACTACCCGGAGGTAGTCCTTGAAATAAAATGTAGGAAGTGCAAATACTTCTTTACACTTTCGGGGAGGGTAGGATATGGACAGCAAACAATGGCGGGTCCAAAAGGACCTAAAAAGACAGCAGGTTATGACAGACGAGGACATGGCTATGGTTAACGAGTACTTAAGTGTACTTAATTATAATGTTGGTTCAATGCAGTCTAAGTACGCCAAATGGAAAGAAATAGAAGAGGCGTATGGATCGGATCAGCCAGATTTAGAAGACATGCCTAACAGTAAAATAAATGTAATTCTACCAACTGTAGAAGGGTTAGTATCCCAGCTTACAGATAACAATATATCAATTGTAACTAAAGGGCAGGGTCCAGAGGATGGACAATTTGCAGAGGATGCAAGAATAGGTCTAGATTGGGTGGTTAGGCATAATAACATTCGCAAAAAAATAGCTATGCACGAAAGAAGACGAGTGAAATTCGGTGGTGCGTGGCTTAAAGTGGTATACGATGAGTATGCTATTAACGGATATGGATTAGCTAAGATAGTTCTTCCAGGACAGGATAAAATATACGTTGATAAGAAGATTAAGGATTATTTACGCCTAGATGAAGCAGACTATATTGCAGAAACCATTAATATGTCTAGATATGCTGCTAAACGTAAATACGGTGAAGAAAAAGCATCTCTTCTTGACTATGGGCATAATCAGTATTTCGACAACTATGTGTTTAATACTGTATATGAGCAGGACGACCAATACAGTTGGACACTAATTCAGTGGTGGTCTAAGTGCGATGGTATGCTTAGGCTGTGTGAATTCTCAGGATGCGGTATACTACTGTACGATTCTTTCAGGGGAAATGATAGGAAAGAAATACAGCTACATAATGAAGAAGTACCAAGACCGTACTATAAACATGTTCACAATAACTATCCTTACTTTTACACGCTTAAGTATCCTGTAGAGGGGGACTTCGAGGGATTTGGAGATGGAAAGGTAATGATACCGCTCCAAAACATGTTTAATGAGCTATATGACAAGATGAGAATAACTATGAGACCTAATCTTGTTGCAGTTGATTCCCGAAGTGGAATTAATGTCTCTACATTTGATGATAATTCTTTTGAACCTATTTACTTTAAAGGTGGTACACTAAACGGAGCTACACCTGTATACAGTATACCATGGGGACAAGTTAATCCAGATACATATAGATTAATTGATATGATCCATATGGTTCTACAAAGAGTGGTAAGATTTGCTGATGCTATGTTAGGTCAGAGTCAATCATCCACAGCAACAGAAGCAGCTATTAACCAGCAACAAGGTAATAGTCATGTTGCATTTGAAAAAACGAATTTAGAAGAGACATTGTCAGATGTCCTAAAGTATTGCTTGGGACTTATGATAGAGTTCTCAGAGTCTGGTATGTCATTAAGAATAAATGAGGATGAGGAAGAATTTAACTGGATAGATTTTAGGCAATTTAAAGATATACCAGTTCAAATACCTGCATCATCGAATTATATAAATAAATTCAGGGAAAATAATCCAGGAGTTAAGGAACCTAAATTTGAATTCCTGGAAGAAACCGATAGAGAAACAGGCAAAAAGAAAACAGTAACTAAAGATATAGAGCTAGATATAGAAGTATCTGTAGGATCAGGACTACCTAAAAATCCAGCTTTCTTGTGGTCAATGGTAGAAAAGCTGGCCCAACTTCTAGTAATCGATAACTCAGAAAATCCACCAGTACCTAAACCAGCTATAGACTGGAAAGAGTTAAGGGGATTTATGAAGGATTTCTTAGGTATTCCGCTCAAAAGCGATAATCAGATGAAACAGTTTGTTGAGATGTTTAGGAATATGCAAATCCAGAATATGAAAAATAGCTTAACTCAGCAGGCCCAAACAGACATGAGCCAGGTGCCTAATCCTAACGCTCAGGGTATGAATGCTGCTGGAAATATTCAGCCAGCACAACAGGGAACCATGGCAGGTGCGCCTCCAATGGGTCAGGGTCAGGGGGCTTACTAATGGCTACAGATAGACAGCATAATAACATAATCACTGCTGTTTTCCAGGGTAATAAGCATGTCAAACATGTACTTACCCAAAAGGAAATAGCAGATATGACTATAATAGAGGGGAGATTCCCACTTACTAAACTTCCTGTGTGCAATAGATGTGAGGGTTTGGGACTGTGGGATCATGATATATTGACTGGTGAGATAATAGGACGGTGCAAAAAATGCGGGACTGTTAGCAGAAACGCAATTACATACAGTACTTATTTATCTCAAAAACTAGATGTTGACACAACTGGGGAAACATTTAGGAAGACTCTTTTTGTGGATAGAAAAGCAGATAACTATAAAAGGATGGTGTATTTACCAGACTTTTCAAGATTGGAGGGTAAAAGATGACAGGCGAGGAACAGATGTACAAGACGCTTGAAAGGCAAGATATGTATAATACATTAGTTAAGAGAAAGTTGATATTGGTAGCTAAAGATTTACTAGCAAAGTACCCATTTAATACGACCAGGTTTACAAGACTATACGGTAACGATGAGAACATGAGGGATAATATAGTAGAAAAATTTGGTCTAACTGATAGGTTCTTTGGAGGAAATATAGCTAAAGCTGCACAAGTAAAGGATAGCGCTTATGTAGTTTTAGCCGATGCAGAGGATAACACTATAGGAATTCTCATACCTGATGAGAACTTACCACTACTAACTATAGAACAGTTAAAAGACCTTTTAGTGCTATTTAACATAGCTATACCAAAAGAGTATAAAAAACAGGATTTAATAAACCTACTGAGTGAGAGACATATTGACAAGTCTAAGGAAGGCTAATATAATGTAAATATAGGATATTTATCCTATAAACTATGACTTAGTATAAAGTTCTCACTCCTAACAATTCTTTTAGGAGGTTAATCATGGATAAAGAAAACCTAAATCCAGAGACCACAGAGTCCGAAAACGAATCCCTAGAAAATGAAACTCTAGAGGATGAATCTTTAGAAAACGAATCCCAAGAGGCCACAGAGTCCGAAGATGAGAGTAAAGATACTGTTCCCTTAAAAAGTCATTTGCGCGTAAAAGACGAGAATAGGGAACTAAAAAGACAAGTAGCTAAATTGAGCGCTGCTCAGTATGAAGAGCGAGTTAGAGCTAAAAAGCAAAATGTTTTTCAGGAATGGAAAAACAAAGGCTTTGATGATGCTACGGCTGAATTGATGTCCGAACAGATTGCCGACATATATAAGGAGTTGGCAAGTGTAGACAACAAAAGAAACCAAAATTATCTGGAAGAAGAGATCAAGGACCTGAAAACAGACGATTTCTATAGCGACATAGCGGAGTATAAAAACCAGATAATTGATACGATTAATAAAGCTGCAAAAGCTGGCATAGACATGAATGTTAAACAGGCTTATGCAGCAGTTGTGGATATAGATTCAAAATTAAAAGAAGCTACAACAAAAAATGAAGTTAAAAAACGATTAAAAAATAAAGGCCAGTCATCTAGTAATTTGGATACATCATCGTCATCAAGTACAAAGGATATTTATAACCTTGATGAGCATGATAAGAAAGCATTAGAGCAGCTTAAACAGATGCAGCCAAATAGAGGATGGACAGCTAAAAAGTATTACGAAATGATTAAGAAGATAGAATAGTAAAGGGGGAGGTGCGCTTCATGGCGCTTAACGTTTGTAACCCTGTTTCAAAATTTAACTTACCATTATTCCCGATGACACCTAGTACTGACGATAGCGTATACAGTACAGATGTGGGAAGATGCGTATGGAAAAGTTCATTCAGTGGAATGCTTGCTCGTGGTGGTTCTTCTTTAAGTACTAGTTTGCTAATAGGATATATAGCAATAGTACCAACAGATAGTACCGCAGGGTCAACCATTCCATTTTATATTAGAAAATTTGATCCTAATGTTGAAGTTGAACTTATATACACTACAGCAGGTGGCGGTGGACACCCACAAACTACTGACCTAGGTAAGTTCATAGGTTTTTCTAGCGCTGCAACAGTAGCAGGTGCGGTAATGGATATGCAATGGATATCCAATACACCTGGTACATCTAATGGTTGCTGGCTATGTATTTCAGGATTCTCAACAGCGGGAAGAAAAGTAAGAGGTTTTCCATCTGTAAATAGTAGCATGATTTCGTGGTAAGGAGGGGGGATATAAATTATGGCATATCAGATTACATCAGATACTGGTAGGTTATTACTTGCTGGTCAAAAAGAAATATTCATGGAGAATTTTAATAGTTATCCTCTTGAGTACCCGCAATTTGTTGCTCCTAGAACAAGTAACAAAGAGAAGGAAACTTATGACTCAGTTGGTAACTTAAAGGCAGCATCCAAGAAAGTTGAGGGTGCGCCAATTACTTATGGTAAAGTAGTACAAGGATATCAGACAACTATTAAAAACTATACTTGGGCTAATGGTTACGAAGTAACTTTAGAGGCCATAAAGTATGATTTATATGGCTGTGTAAACTCAGTAAAAGCTAAAGAACTTTCAAGAACAATGAGAGAGCTAGAAGAGGCTAATGCTATATATTGGTACGATAATGCAACAGCAGTAAATCTTGCTGATGGCGTACCTTTAGCATCAGATTCTAAGCCACTGATAGATGTAGTAGGTGTATTTAACGATACGTACGCAGGTGCGTCTAGTATAGCTGATCCAGACAATCATATGGCTGCTCTTAACATGTTCTATGACTTCAAGAACCACCAGGGTGGACCGATGAAGTCAAGCCCTAAAACTGGATTTACTCACTACTGTAACCAGTTTACTGTAGAAGAAGTGTATAACTCAGTAAACAAAGCACAGGAAATGAGTAACACCAAGAATGTATTACCTAAGATTTCCTGGGGATACAGTACTTATATTTCAAGTAAAACAGCTTGGGTATTAAGGGATACTAACTATGATCATGTTATCTTCCAGACATTTATGGGTACAGTGTTTGAGAACGACACAGATAAAATATATACTAAGAATCAGTACTTTAATGCATATGCTATGTACAATACAGGTGCATTGCCGAACATAGGTATTGTATATAATGCTGGGGCTTGACAATACTGGCGCATAACTGTATACTATTACTTAAAAGGAGATGATACAGTTATGCGTAAAAGAAGAAGTGATTTGATAGACATCACAGGTGCTAAAATAAATTTGTGGACAGTATTAGAATACGACAAATGCATAAATAGACAAACCTATTGGATATGTGTATGTGAATGCGGAACAAAAAGAAGTGTGAGAAGGGATAGCCTAAGGAAGTATAAGTCGTGTGGATGCCTAAAAAACGAAAAGCTTAAGGTCAGATCGACTAAACATGGCATGTACAAAACGATACTATATAAGAGATGGGTAGCTATTAAGCAAAGATGCTATAACCCAAAAAACTCTAGATATAACAGGTATGGAAGTTTAGGAGTGTACATGTGTGATGAATGGAAAAACTTTATAAATTTCTATACATGGGCAGTCAATAACGGATATACGGATGCCTTAACTATAGATAGAATTGATAATAAAGGACCGTATTCACCTGAAAATTGTAGATTTATTTCAAATAATGTTCAGCAATTAAATAAGTCTAATAGTCGAATTATAACTATTGAAAATATATCAAAGACTGTAAAAGAGTGGTGTGAACAATATGGAATAAATCGAAATACTTTTACTTGGCGAATAAACAATGGATGGGAAGGCAAATCCCTACTAAAATCTTAGGAGGTGAAATAGATGCCTAAAAATGTAATAGGTACAACACTATCTACAAGTTTCCATGGTAGCACAGATTACCCAATCTTTGCTCCTGGTGGCGGGTTCTACTTAAGACATGCTTACCAGTCAATAACCTGGTCAAGTGCTGGTCTATCAGTATCTACGGCGAGTGCATATGGTATAACAGCCATATCCATGTCAGGCGGTGATCCTTCAACTTCACCAGCTACATTGACTTTAGCTGCACCAGTGCAAGGGTGCGAAAAGTATATATGCTTAATGTCAACAGCGGCATATGTAAACACAATTGACATAGACTTGGGTTCTGGGGTAAGAGTCCAAGGTGCATCTGATAGTAGATATATAGCTTTTAGTTCATTAGCTGCTGATTATCAGGCAATAACGCTACTTGGTATATCTACTAGCAAATGGGTAGTAAAAGGGGTAGATTCTACTCTTGGAGGTTTCGGAGCTGCTACTGGTATACGTGCCAGCACTGCTGCAAGAGCTTCTTAATATAAATTAAACATAAAGCTCCTTTTATAAGGGGCTTTATGTATATAGGGGTGATTTAATGTATACAAGATCAATGTATAAAAGGATAAGAAGCATATTAGGAAATACAATAGCTTCTATTGGTACAACAGCAGCTTTTAACAGTAGTAGTTTAAATAGCACTTCTCTGTGTAGTATAACAGGTTGGACTACAAGACCATTCGGAAATAATTTTACAATGACTCTATATTGCTCAACAGGTTCTGTGTATGTGGTTCCTGAGTCAACAGTAGAGCCAACTAGCACTAATGCATTTTTACTAGAAGAGGGCGAATCCATAGATTTAAAAGTAAGTAATTTCTTGAGTGTGAAAGGAAGCAGCACCACAGCAGCGTTTCAAGCTATTGTGTGGGAGAACTAATGCAGAGTAAATTATTAAGGCCCTCATATAAGAAATACTTTAGTGATTACGGCAGCCCATTAACCACTGTAATAAACAAGACCGGTAATCTATCTGTTAAAGGTACACTAGTAGCCGCTCATAATTCTGTAGATAGAGGTGTAAGAATACCTATCACACCGTACGATATTATAGGTGTTGTATATACCGATGGCATAGCTGATGGAGGAGAAGTGCAGATAATTATGAGTGGGTTAGCTGAAATTTTATTAGTAGATGGAACAGGAAGCGCGCCAGCTCAATGGATGAGAGCTTCATCGGATGCATATGGTAGAGGAGTGTGTACTACTGACCCATCAGGATTAGGGGCGTTAGCCGCGGATGACCACTTTAAAGAAGTTGGACACAGTTTAAAAACAGTAGTAGCAGGGGTTAGCAAATTATGTCTTACAGCGTTCCACCCACTATAAGGAGGTGATTACATGGCTAAAACCATAACTCAGATATTAGCATATGTGGATAGTAAGGTACCGAATCGAATAGCAACATCGGATAAAATAGTATTATTATCAGATATACTTGGTGATGGACAGTTTAAAGAGTATGATCCCACGCTATTATACTCTAGTACATATACATCGACAGGCAGCAGTAACACATATAACCTACCATCCGGTGTAAGATTAGAGGATGTATATTGGCTTGGTGTAACTAATTCAACATATAATTCTACGAACTTATTATCATCCACTACTTTATGGAATGAATATAAGTTTGCTGGAATAGAAGATACTTTAGAAGGTTTAAGATACTATGCTTATACTACACAATACTCTCTATCGCCTCCACCTACGGATGTATACCATTTGCGTGTGATGTATACGCCACACTATGGTCCTTATAACGCTTCTTCTGATAGTACAACGGTAATTGATGTACCTAACCCGCTCATACAATACGCTCAATACAAACTTTGTGCAGAGATTTGTAAACATGGGTCATACCCAAGGGTAGACTTAGGTAACAACTATGAACTATCGGCGGTAGAAGCTTTAAATGAAGCGGCCTTCTTCTTCCATAAATCAAGGCATGGTAATTCTAAGCGTAATATTTCATGGAAGCGGTGGTGGTAATATGGCATTTTGGAATCGAATAAGCTCTCAGAGCAAGATAGTAGTTGCAAGTTTCGGAAAAGGAATAAACAGCTATAATGAACCGATATCTATAGGAGATGATGAGCTGTTAGACAGCCTTAATATGTGTGCTGATGATTACCCATCGATTAGGGTAAGAAACGATAGGGGACTTATATCTTCCACAAAACTTGGTGCTACACTATGGGGGATCGGTCAAAGAGCTAATGGCTACACCCATATACTTACATCTAATACTTGGACTTATTGTCCTTCATCTGGTGGTGCATGGGTAGATATATCAACCTCGATAACTGGTGCTGCTGAGGCTAATTTTATAGAGTTCAATATCCAAACCGCTAAGTATACTATTATGGCATATAGCACTGGTACAGTATTTAACAACTACTGGGATGGAACAACATTATCAACTTTCACAGATGCTAATTGCCCTAAGTCTAATTTATACACTGTGCATAGGTACAGAGTATACGGTGTGTCATCTGACAAGAGAACGTTAAGACATTCAGCCCAGGGATTATTAAACGATTGGACAACGGCTAATGATGCCGGATACATTGACATAACTGAGGTAAAAGGTGGTATACAGGCTATTACAACTTATGCCGACCATGTAGTAATGTGGGGCGAAAACTCTATGCATGAACTATACGGAACTGGAACGGACAATTTTGAACTTGTAACTGTATCCAATGTAGTGGGCATAGTATCTAGAAATGCATATGTAGAAAGAGAAGGTAAACTCTTTTGGATGGATAAAACAGGGATTTATCAGTACACAGGTGGTCTTCCAAGACAGATAGGATACAAAATTTCAGGTATTATGGATCGGATAAATTGGTCTAAAAAGAATCTTATTTACGGTGGAGCTAAAGGTGGTAAAATTTATTTTGCTGTACCTTTAGATGGGTCCTCTACGAACAATTATATAATCGTTATCGACATCATTGAGGGAAAGGGTAATATTTATACTATTAATTTAGAAGACGGAAATTTTATAGGTTTTGTGAATGCTGATGACATACTATATGGTTTACGATCTGATGGATATATTTATAATATGCATTCAACTGCCAAAACTGGTGAGGATAATTCTACAGCTATTAGTTGGTCATTTGAGACTAAATCATTTTCTCCTTTAGTGGATCAAGAATTTGCTCTACAATCTATTGACATTGAACATAGTGGAACAACTAAATCTACTATGTTACTTGGGTATACAACAGATTCAGATAGC
>JACCDR011812633.1_pt1 | contig 21536 bp, 49 predicted proteins | sample 7446431 | NCBI WGS metagenome assembly JACCDR01 (sample SAMN15323443, study PRJNA562643) | freshwater metagenome | isolation source: river surface water | place: USA:Blue River Watershed | collected 2017-08-17 | reverse complement strand
GTGGGCCGCCGGGGATTCGAACCCCGAACCCGCGACTTAAAAGGACGCCGCTCTACCCGTTGAGCTAGCGGCCCCACAACTGGACGGCCCCACCCCCGCGCAGGGGATGGGGCCGCATCGTGCGTTTACCCGGCTAGGCGGTGAACCTCACCTTGCGGTTGCGGCGGCGCATCACCAGGACCAGGACGACGCCAAGCAACACCAGCAACGCGCCGACGCCGATGACCTCGCCGGCGCCAGTTTTCGGAAGCTGGGATCCGGTGCCCTTGCCGGTCTCCACGCTGGCGGTGGTTTTCTTCGGCGGGGCGGTGGCCTCGGTGCGCGGCTTGAACCCGGCGGGCGGGTTGTCGCACGCAACGCCGTCCTTGTCTCGGTCAAGCTTGGCGGCGTAGTGAGGGCTTCCCTTCGGGATGTTGGAGTAGCCGGCCTCATACGCCTCGGTGCAGTTCTTGAACGGCAAAGCTGTGCCTCTCTCTAGGTGGGGGTGGCCGGGGAACGGGGGAAGGGACTACGGGGGCAGTCGGCCGCCCCCCGGCCACGGGCTCAGACGCTACCCGATGTTGGTGAGTTGATCCTGCCGCCGGGCGGCTAGAGTGATCTTGCGTGCCGGAACCGTGGACCCCAGCGCGGGGGTTCCCCTTGACGGCGCGGCCCCACGGAGTCTCCCCGGTGTTGGTGCCTCTTCGCCGGGTTGAGGCGCTGCAAGCAAGTGGGGCCGCGCCTTTGGGGGTCCGGTGGGGGCCGGCTTTGGGGGGCAATGGGGGTTCGCTGGGCCGGCCCCACTGCGCAGCATCTACAGTCCGTGACGAAAACCGGATGTTACTTCACAGTATGTAGACCGTCCACGCTGAGGGACTTTCTCGGGTGTCCCGGTATGAGCGGACGTAGCTAAAAGATCTTGGCTCAGCGTGGACGCTGGGCCGGTCTACGCGGGTGCAGACATCGACTTGCATCCATGGGATTGATCAACAAAAAGAAATCGTGCCAATCTCGGGTTCCGCCCCTTGACATCGGTTCCGTGCCATAAGAGTCTGAGTGCTCACCCGGCACGTCTACCTTCGGAGGCACCCGATGACCACCACCGCCACCTTCCAGCCCGGCGACATCGTTGAGGTTCGCACCGGCGCCGCCAAGGGCCAGCTTGCCAAGGTCCACAGCATGCGGGCCGACGGTCGCGTCACCGTCCGGCTGGCCAACGGCCAGGGATGGACCTACGCCGCCCGCTCCCTCAAGCTGGTCGCCACCCCCGCCATCATCGCCGCCGACCACGCCGCCGCCCTGGCCGAGAACGCCGCGCGCATCCAAGTTCAGGCGTGGAATGCCCGGCACGGTCTCTGGCCTGAGTCGCCCGCCGGGGACATCGCCGCCCGGATCGACGCGGACCACGCCGCCGCCCTGGCCGAGAACCGGAACCGCGCGATGGACCTACGCGCACAGCAGACGAACGCGTGGCGGGCCAGCCACGCCCTGGCCGGAACCCCCGCCACCGACAACGCCCGCCGTGAGGCCGACCACGCCGCCGCCATGGACGAGAACGTGGCCCGCAACGCCCGTACCTCTGCCGTCAGCCGCGCCACGGCCCGGCGGCGGGCCGCTGAGCCCATCGGCGCCAGCCTCCACACCATCGCCGCCCGCCTCGGGTTCGAACTCCGCACCGTGGCGGGCCGCATGCCCTATGAGGCGTATGACGCGGGCACCTACAACATGCGGATGAACTTCGCCGACCTCGGCAGGCTGGCCGCGTGGTTGGACAGCCACGACGCCGCCCGCCACGACGCGGCCCCCGCGTTCGGCGTGTTCCCCAACGGCATCGGCCGCCCCGCCGCCGTCGTCGCCCCCCAGCTCAACCGAAGCGCCCTCAACCGTGAGGTCACCACCGAGACCACCGACAACCCCACCACCCGCGTGATGTCCTCCGACGACGTCCGGATCACCATGGGCCACGACCAGGCCGCCAAGCTGGCCGAACTCATGGCCCGCCACATCGACTTGGACGTGGTCCGACTGGACAACGACGACCCCAACGGCGCCCAGTTCGTCACCGACTTCATTGCCGCCCTGCACAGCGCGCTTGACGACTGACACCCATGGTGGGGGCCGGACGTCCGGTCCGGCCCCACGCCACGGATGGCAGACGCCGCCGACCCACCGACCAGAGAGGCACCTCTGATGTTCACCGCTTACGCCGCCGTCATCGCCGCACAGGCGGCCGACGCCACCGCCCCCGGCAACCACCTGTGGGAAATCGTGTTGGCCGCCGCCACCGTCGGCCTGGCCATCGCCACCACCGTCCTCATCCTGGCCACCCGCGCCGCCGACAAGGGCGCCCGCCAGTTGGCCAAGGTTCTCGCCGACGACGCCGCCGCCCTGGCCCACAACAGCATCGACTCCATGGAGAACGTTGCCGTTGAGGCCATCCACCACGACGACCGCCGCGCCACCGCCCTGCGGATGGCCACCCACCGCCCCGTCCGCTCGCACCGCCGTCACCGCGTCTGACACCCGTGGTGGGGTCCGGTCCTTGCAGCCCGGCCCCACGCCACGGATGGCACAACGCCGCCGACCAATCCCAGAGAGGCACCTCTGATGAACCTGCACCTGAACCTCAGCCGTATCGCCGCCGCCGCGTTCCGCCGCATGTGCGGCAACCCGACCCCGCTGACCGTCGCCGCCGGATACACCGACCTGGCCAACCTCGCCGCCGTCGCCCCGGCCGGTCGCCAGTTCTGCCGCACCGGGCAGCACACCTGCGTTCCCGCTGTCACGCTGACGTTCGACGACGGTGCCCGCCGCTTGCATTGGTGTGCGAAGCACGCGGCCGACGCCGACGCCTACCGCGCCAACGTCGTGGCCCCCCGGCTGGACCCGTTGGTCCCCGGTAGCCGCAACCTGACCGACGACAACCGCACCCGCTACGTGCACACCTCGGTCAGCACCGACACCGCCCACGCCGCCGACAACAACGGCAACGGCCACGCCACCGACCTCCCCGACGCCAGCCCGTTCCGGGACGTCATCATCCCCGACGGCACGGGCGTGTTCACCAATGACGGCGCGTTCGGCCACGTCGTCGGTCACGGGTTCGTGGGCCGTGAGTACGGCGGCCCCGGTCGGCTGGTGTACGGGGTTCGCGACGGGTACCGCGTCACCCGCACCTACACCGCCGCCAACGTCCGGCCGGCTGGCTGAAAAAACATGGACATCGTTCTCACGTGGGTGGCGGCGTTCGCGTTCGCCGCCATCCCCGTCGCCCCCGCCCTCATCGTCATCGTCGGAACCTGCAAGCCGTGGAAGAGGCACAAGTCATGAGCATCTACCTGACCATCGTCGTCAACGTCATCCTGGGGTTCGCCGTCCTCATCGCCGCCATGTCCCTGTTGCCCGCCCCCCGCCACCACGACAACCGCCTTGACCGCGTCGCCCGCAAGGTCGGCCACTGATGAACGACGCCGAACTCAGGGTTGAGACGGCCATGAGTGAGGGCCGTAGCTTCGCCGCCACCACGCCCGTCACCTACGCCGTCGCCGACCAGGACACGCCGACCTGCCACACGTTTGAGGCCCTGCGGTTTCAGGTGGCACAGGCGTTGTTCGACGACTGGCCGTGCGACGAGTTCCCGCTGAACCGCATGACCTGCCAGCTCATCAACTCTTTCGCCTACACCGCCGCCCTGTCGGCGTGGGCGCACCGCAACGACTGACACCCATGGTGGTGCCGGGATCGCCCGCCCGGCACTCGCCACGGATGGCACGTCGCCACCGAGAAAGGACAGCCATGAACGACCGACTCAGCACCCGACTTGACCTACTGGCTGAGGCCACAGTGCAGGCCAACCACCCTGAGGCCACCCGGCCGGAATGGGACCACTGGCAGGCCGAGGCCGACCGTGCCCGCGCCGAGATCGTGCACGCCGACCGGCGGTGCCGCATCGCGCTACGCATCGTCGCCGCCACCATCGTCCTGTCCCTCACCGCGTCCCTGTTCCTCGGATGGGAACCGGGTGCCGTCATCGCCGTCCTCGGCCTGTCCGTCGCTGCGGTGGTCGGGAAGGACATGTCATGAGGACCTGGCTGGCCCACACCGAAACCCTTGACGGCATGCACATCGTTGAGGTGCCGGTGAACCCGAACCCCGACGCCGTCCTTGCCGCCCACTACAACCACCCGCTCAAGCCGGCATGGTTCACCCCTCGCGACGTGGCCGTCATGGTCGGCGCGATGGTGGACCGGCACCCACTGGCCGTGGCGGCGTTCGACCGCATGCCGGACGACGTCGCCGACGCCGTGATCCGGTTCGCGTTCCGGCACCAACTCGTCCGGCAGGAGGGCCAGCGGGTGACGCTCACCCGGTACGGCCGCCGCTACCTGAACGCCTACGCACGCTGACGCCCGTAGTCCCGACCGGCACTTGCAGCCCGGTCGGGGCCACGGATGGCAGACGCCACCCGGCTAGAACCCCCTGAGAGGCACACAGAGACATGCTCGTTTCCGAGGCTTACTCGCCCATGCAAGAGACGCTGAACGCCCGCCAGACGCCGTCTGAGCTGACCTACACCGCCGAGTTGGGATTCCACCTCACCCTCACCCTGCCGGACGGGTACGCGTACACGCTGACCGCGCCGGAGGAAACCGACCACGGGCAGGGCTGGGACTTGCGCCGGACGGACGGCACGCCGGCCAGGGTGCACGCGACGGCGGATGAGGTGGTGGGGTTCGTGACCATCACTCAGATGGCGGCGGCTATCTGGGCGGCGACGCCGACGCCGCCGGGTGGGCTGGTGTTGCCGTCGTTCGACAGGGCGAGGCACACCACGGCCGACGTGTTGGCCGGTCGTGTGGCGGTGCGGCCTGACCCTGCCGTGGTTCCGCTGGGCGTGAGTTAAACATCCCCCGTGATGCCAACGGGCAATGCCGATACGGTCCGTTGGCATCATGGAATCCCGATGGCAGTGTTGCCGTTGCACCGGACAGCGAGGGACTTGCAGCCCACCGCCGGACATGAAAGAGGCACATGATGAACGACGCAACCCGCACCCCCGCATGCCATCGCGTCTTGGCCATGGTGGTCATCCCGATGACCGACACCGAGCGCGCCGAATGGCGAATGAGCATCTATTCGCGGGCCACCCGCCAGCGCACATGGCGTCCGGCGCTGAGGTCGGTGACCCGTGGCTGACACCGGCACCCGCCCCGTACTGCCGACACCCGAACAGGTGCGCAACCTGTCCGCCGCCGACGCGGCGCAACTCGCCCGCAACATGAACCCCGAACGCGGCGACCGGTCCGCCGGCCGCATCCGCCCCGGACATCCCGCCTACGACCGGATCCGGGCCGCGATCCAGCGCAACGGGTTCGCCAGTACCCGGCAGATTCACAATGAGACCGGACTGGCCATGGCCACACTCGGCCGGTACATGCGAAACCTCGCCGACGGCGGCCACGTCGTCAGCCAGCCCAACGGCATCGGCCGAGGCTACTGGTGGACCTGGGTCGGCGAGACAGCCCCGGCCGCGCCGGAGGTGGACGCCACCCCCGACAACACCGGAACGGACCCCAACGTGGACGCCAGCACCCTTCCCGCCGTACGCCTGACCCTGGCCCCCGCATCCGAGGACGGCCACGCACAGGGACCGTTCGTCGTCACCCGGTTCGGCGCCATCACCGACCAGGCACGGTGGCAGGGGATGCCGCTGACGGTGGTCGGGTTCATCGACGGCGACGGCCGGCAGATCGGCTTGTGGTGGGGCGACTACGTGGACGCCGCCGACTGGGGGCGTGCCGTCGGCCTGTACCCGGTGACCGAGAACCGTGACGGCGACTGGGCGAAGCAGCTCACTGTCGTCGCGTCGGCCGAGGTGTTCGAGGCGGTGCCCGATGCAAGCTGACGTTCAGCCCACCGCCACCCGCCCGGATCCGCCGAAGGGCCACGTCTACCTGGCCGACGTGTTGGACATCGTCCGCCGGCACGCCGAGTCCAACGGCTGGTGTTATGAGGCAGAGATGTTCGTCCGCGACACGTTCGGCCTGACCAAAGTGGACATGCCGGACCGGCGTGACTCGCCGACCTACTGTTGCACGATGTGCGACGGTTCGCGCATGTCGTGGGAAATCAGGAACCGAGGCATGCCCGGCGCGTGGCCCCGCCTCACCCTCGCCGACCCGACACGAACGGTTCGTGTCGGCACGCTGAAAGACGCCGTCCGCAGGGGGATCGACGCCTACGCTGACGAGGACGACGACCAGGGTTACAGCGACATGTTCGGCGACGTCATCGACATGTTCCGGCTACCGATCGACAAGCCGTAGCCCGGCCACAGACCCCCAGTGCGGGGCGGTGGGAACGCAATAGTCCCGCCCCGCACTGGGCACAACCGAACCCCATTCGGAGCAACAGAAAGAGGCACGCAAGTGAGCACCGCAACCAAGACCAAGGCCGAGACGCCGCCCGCGTGGCAGCGCCGGACCGACCCGCTGACCGACAAGATGCGCGCCGACCGGGCCGCCAAGTACCCCAACCCGCAGACAGTCAACATCGATGCGCTCATCGCGGCGGCCAAGGCCGAGGCAGACACCGGCGCGCGTGGATCCAGCGAGGCACTGTCCTACCTGTACGGCGTCCACACCGAGAACGCGGCCGGCCGCCGGTGCAGCCTGATCGCCGAACACAGCCAGTGGGATTCGGAGTCCAAGACGTACACCCAGTGGGTTCGCAACCCGCGTCTCGGTGACGTGACCGAGGTGCCGCTGGCAGAGGTGTTCCGCCAGTTCCGGCAGTGGATCCGGGACTACCGGTCGGCGCGGGTGGTGGTGGACAACATCTGCGGTGCGCTGGGTATCACGTACGCGGCCATGACGCCCACGTTCACGGTGACGGTGACAGCAACGGTCGGCGAGGAAGAGATGCGCCGGGCCGGATACGACATCAACAACGTGCCGACCGAGGCGGACAACGCCACGACACGCGAGTACGTGTCCATGGGGTTGCAAAACTGGCTGGGTCGCAACAGCCGGTCCGACGCCATCACGTACACCATCAACATGCCCGCCACCCGTCCCACCGCCTGACGCCACCTTGCAGCGGCGCACACCAGAGAGGCACCCATGACCACCATCGACCAGCCGAGAACCCTCCCGCTGTGCGGGGACGACGGGTGCACCGCCCCCGTCTGCCAGCCACAGGAACCGGCCGCCCCGACCGAGGCCGAGACCGAGGCCGACCCGACGGCGGCGAAGCGCCACGCGTTCCGCCCGTACACCCGCCTCATGTCCGACACCACCCGTCGCCAGCGGGCCGAGAAATACCCCAACCCGGTGGACGTGCCGATCAAAGACTTCCTGGCCGCCTGCCGCGAAGAGTCCCGCAATCGGTCGTGGTGCGGCACCGCCCAGTCCATGGTGCGGCTCATCAAGGTCGGCGACGCCGGCCGGTCGCTGGTCGCCCGGCATCCCCAGTGGAACCCGGAACTGAACGACGGGGAGGGCGACTACGACACGTGGGCGGTGAACCCGCTGGTGACCGAGGCGGGGATCACCACGTTCCCGTCGGCCCAACTGGTGGCGGGCGTTCAGACGGTCATCGACAAGGGCTACAACGACAACGGCTACCGGCTGGGCATGGACAACATCCTGTCCAAGGTGTGGTGCACGTTCGTGCCGCCGCCCCAGCCGACGTGGCGGGTGAAACTGGAGGTGGACATCACCGCACAGACGGCGCGCGACAACGGCTACAACCTGGTTCCGGGCAGCACCGACGCGGACTACGTCATCAAGAACGTGGTGCAGCGGATGCTCCGCTACGACCAGGTTGAGCCGGCGTGGGAGTTGGTGACGCCGCCCGCGTGATCATGACCTGGGTGTGGCGCGGCAACGCGAAGGACTCCAAGCTTCCGCAAAGCATGGGCCGTGACGCCACTCGACTCGGCTAGCCCATTGCTCCGTTAGAGCCACACCCGCAAACGTCCGCCGCCGGTGAGTTGGATGCTCCCAAAACCTCCGGCCCGGCGGCGGACCCCGCCCATGACGACCGGATGACATCCGGACACGGAACGGACGCCTAGTCAGCGAGTGAGTTCGACCCTCACCATGGGCACGACCGCAACGTGGATGCGTTGCGGCACAACAGAAAGAGGCACACCAGCATGGCCACCAAGTCCGTCAGCATCAAGGCCCGCGTCAACGCCAGCACCCTGGGCGCGTACGGCGACACCGAGGACAAGGCCGTCCGCCAGACGGCCGCCGACCGGGCCGGCCGGGAGATCCAGTCGGCCGTGGAGTCGGCCGCCCGTGGCGTCGGCGGCGTCCGCGTCAGCGACTTCAACACCCGGTACACCCGCAAGGGCAACGTCAAGGCGACGTTCACCGCCGACGTCCCGGCCGGCGCCTCGGACACCGAGGTTCAGACCCGCGTCATCGCCGCCCTCAACCCGCTGTCCCAGCGGGCCGGCGCGGCTGACCTGTCCGTGGACGTTGCGGACGTGGACGCCTAGTCCTCACCCCCATAGGCCCACCGGGACGTCAGCCGTTTAGCGGCGGCTGACGGGGCCTGAGGTGCGGGGGTGGCTGGCTTGCTCCGACTGGCCGCCCCCGCCCTCCTTCCCTGTCTCGCACCATCCACATGAGAAAGAGCTGAGATGAGCAACCTGCCGCACGACTGGGACAACGCACGAACCCAGCCCGTTTCCCCGCACCCGAGCAAGCGTCACCCAGTCGTGGTCTACGTCATCGCCGCCGTGGTCCTGGTCGCCCTGTGCTCGCTGGGCGGTATCGCCGCCATCGCGGTCAACCTCGGCGACGACGGGCCGAAGGCAAAGGCCCCGGCCGTCGGCAACACCGTCCCCGACAAGGGTGTCCGGCCCACACCGAACGTGCCCACCGCCACGCCGTCGCCGTCCCCGGCGCCGACGGTCAAGCCGTCACCCACACCGAAGCCAAAGCCGACCATCACCGACGGCGTGTGGCAGGTCGGTGAGGACATCCCGGCCGGCACCTACCGGGCGGCCGAGAACGTCAGCGGCATGAGCTGCTACTGGGCGAAGTACGCCGACTCAGAGGGCAACAACATCCTGTCCAACGACCTGCCGTCCGGCGGCCGTCCACAGGTGACGCTCAAGAAAGGCCAGTGGTTCAACACCGAACGGTGCGGAACCTGGGTCCGCAAGTAACCCCCCCCCGATCCTTTACACAGCAAGGGAATCCGCATGTCCTCTGGAAGTAGCGACCGCGTTCTGCGGTGGCTCAACACGCTGCCCGCCGGTAAGTCGTTCACCGTCACCGACGTGGCCGACGGGGTCAACGCCAGTAGCAACCCCGACGAGACGCCGTTGTTGCGTCACCAGGTGGCGGGGAGTCTGGCCCGGCTGGTCAAGTACGGCATCGGCCTGTCACGGCGGGCGCAGGGCATCTATCTGTGGACGCCGCCGTCGGGGAAGCCGGGGCCGCGTCCCGGCCCGCGCGGGCCGCGCCCGCGTCCGATTCCGGCGTCGGTGACGCCGCTGGCTATCGCGTCGGACAGCAGTGAGGGTGCCGTGGTGGTGGACCCCCAGCCGGCGCCGGTGGCTGCTGAGCCCACGCCGCCAGCGTTCACATCCACGTTCACGTACGCCCCGCCGTCGGCGCCGGACAACCCGCAAGACAAGCGGCTCAACGGCAACGGCAGTCTCAACCCCGGTGAGCCGGTTCTGTTGACGGTGCTGGCCCCGTTGGACGGCGGCGGGTTCATCGGCCAGGGCGACGCGGACGGCCGCGTCTACTCGGTCAAGCCGGTGGACTGACATGGCGTCTTCGGGTGGAAAGGGTAAGCCGCCGCCGAAGCAACAGCCTCGGTCAGGGAAGGGTCCGACGTACGTCCGTCCGGGCGGGTCTGCCGGTGGCGGCCGTACGCCGAAGGGCAACGGGCCGAAGGGTGGTCAGTGATGGCGAAGGGTGGAAGTCGCCGCCCGCCGGGTGGTCGTCCCCCGGTACGGATCGGTAGGGGTGGCATCGGGCCGCCTGCCGGGCGGGTGCCTGGCAGTGGCGGCAGCGGTGGTGTGCGTGGTGGTGGTGCGGGCCGGCCGCCGTCCGGTGGCGGCGGGAAGAAGAAGGGGGCGTGTGACATGTGGGTTCCTGTTGCTGTTGCGGCGACCCTGTTCTACGCGTTGCCGCGCATGCTGTTCGACCACTTGCGGACGGGCCGCGCGGGTTCGGGTCCGGGCCGGGGCGGGGCTGGGTCTACGGGTCCGGGCCGGCCGGGTAGTGAGGGTGGCCGCCGTCCGGGTGGTGGCCGCCGTCCGGGCGAGAGTGGCGACGACGAATGAACCCGGTGATGGAAGCGCGCATGAACTTGCTGGCGCTGGGGTTGGGTCACCTGCGTGACGCCCGGCTGCTCAACCTCATCCAACTTCCACAGTCCGGTGTGGAACGTCCCATGTGGATTGACCGGCGACGACCGGCACGCGTCAAGAGAGGCACACCCCCATGCAATTGATGGCACTGAGCAAGTACAGCGACAAGTGGCCGGCCCCGTTCATTGAGGCCCTACGTCAGCGGCGCATCGAGTTGGGGTTAACCCAGCTTGAGGTGGCCCTGCGTATTCCGACGGACGCCCCGGACGGCCACGCCCACCAGTCGTCGGTGGCGACGTGGGAGAAAGGCCGATCGGTGCCGCCGCCGAACATCATGGCCAAGTGGGCTGAGGCGTTGGGTGTGCGGGTTGTCGTTGGCCTGCAAGCGATTCCGGGCGACCAGCAGTGAGGGTGCCGACTGTGCCCGCCGTGGTGCGGGGGGATGCCGAACGGTGCGTGGCCCGGTTCGGGTATGAGCCGCGCACCATCGGGATTCCTTTGCTGCCGCCGGATGCGGGTGAGGCGGCGTGGCTTGAGCGGCGCCGGACGATGCTGACCGCGTCGGAGGTGGCGGCCGTCCTTGGCCGGTCCACCTATGACAGTGCGTTCTCGCTGTGGTGGAAGAAACAGCCGGACTGGCCGGCGTCGCCGACGACGACGGCCCAGCACATCGGGCACAAGCTTGAGTCGGTGATTGGTGAGCTGTGGTCCGAGGCGCACCCTGAGGCGGGGTTGTTCCGTCCGGGTGCCGCCCTGTGGGGGCACCACCGGCATGAGTGGTTGGGTGCGACGCCGGACTACATCGGCGTGTTCCCTCAGCCAACCGGGGCATCGTGTGCCCAGTGCAACGCCGCGCCCGACAACCCAGAGTTGTGCCCGTTGCACACGCCATCCGGTGTCCGGATCGAACCGGTGGAGTGCAAGTCCGATGAGGGCGGCGACGGGTGGGGGCGGGCTGGCACGGCTGAGGTTCCGTTCCCCTACCTGTGCCAGGTCATCGTGCAGTGCATGGTGTTGGGCGCCGACCGGGGCCGCATCGTCCGGCTGGCGTCCAAGCGGGTCACTGAGTACGTCATCGACTTGGACCAGCACACCGCCCTTGTCGGGGACATCCTCACCGCAGGGGAAGCGTTCATCACGTCGCTACAGGCGGGCATCCCGCCGGAGGTGGACGGGCATGAGGCCACCGCCGAAGTGCTGTCTGCCCTGTACCCGGAGGTGGTGAAGGGCACCGAAGAGGCCATCCCCGACGAACTGGCCGACGCCTACGTTGAGGCGCAAGGGCAGTACGCGGCGTGGAAAGCCAGGTTGGATGACACCAAGAACCGGATTCGGGAACGCCTCGGCCGGGCGCACGCACAGTACGGGACCAGGTCGGACGGCACCCGTGTTGCGCTTCGGTCGGTGTTCACGAAACAGGCTCACATGGTGAGCGAGTCCAAGGTGGACTCGATCCGTATGGCGAGGGGGAAGCGTGATGGCCGGTGAGTGGATGCGCGATGAGGACACCGCCGACTTCTCGGAGGTGCGGCGCCGGCTGATCGAGCGGCGGCATGCGCTGGGCCTGTCTCAGACGGCGTTGGCGGAACGGCTGGGCACCACCCAGTCGGCGGTGTCGGACCTTGAGCGGGGGACCGGTGCGCCGATGGCGGTGACGGTTCGCCGGTGGGCGGCGGCGTTGGGGTTCCGGCTGTCGGTGAGGTGGGAGTTGCGTGGTGACTGACGACTACGACTCGGTGCGGCTGGCGTTGGTGGCGCGGCGCAAGTTGTTGGGGTTGACCCAGCGGCAGGTGGCGGTGCGTCTTCATTCGTCCGCTTCCTATGTGTGCCAGTTGGAACGCGGCAAGCACATGCCGAAACACGACATGTGGGTGCGGTGGGCGAAGGCGTTGGGGTTTGACGTTCGGGTCAGCCTCAGGGATGACGGCACGCGTGGCGTGCCGGAGGAAGAGAGAGTGCCGTGAAGGTAGCGCTTTGGATTGCGACGGTCATTGAGTCGTTGACGGTGGTGCTGGCTGGCGTGGCCATGCCCGTGGCCGTCTACAAGGGTGAGTGGTCGCTGTACCTGGCCGCCGCGTTCCTCGGTGCGGTGGTGGCGTGGTCGCTGGGGACGGCGCTGTCCCGTGACAGATGGGGGAACCTGCGGTCATGAGAGCGGTTGGGTGGGCGGCGTTGCACGCCGTCCTGTGGGTGGCCCGGCGCCGGGTGATGTGGGCGTTGCGGGCCGACGACGGAAAGGGGCGGTGATGGGCGGTGCGTTGGTGGGCGTCGCGTTGGTGGTGGCCATGTTGTCGGCCACCATCACGTGGCTGGTGGCCCGGCGCGAGAACACCAAGGACGCGTTGCGGGCGGCCGGCCTCAACCGGCAGTCGGCCGCCATGTACTTCCGGGCCGTCAAGATCCTGCGGCGGCTGGACGGACTGACCGAACTGGACGGTGAGTTTGCCGCCGACATACTCACCCCCGAAACCAAACGACAGGTCACCGAATGGGTGGCCGACTACCGAAAGGCGTTGGACAGCAAGTGAACCCGACCATCCGCAGAATCACCGGCGCGGCCGTCATGGTCGCCGCCGCCGTGGTGCTGGCCGCGTGCACCTCGGTCAGCACCGCCCCCGACCAAACTGCCCTGCACTATGAGGGCGGTTCGTTCTCCGACAAGAAGTACGCCAAGGACTCCGGCTATGTGCCGCCGTCCACCAAGGAGTGGTTCGGGCCGGGTGACACCACGTACCTGTACCCGACCGGCCAGCGTTCCTACGACGCGACCGGCGGCGACGGTTCGGAGCGTGGCCCGTTCACGTCGATGTCCAAGGACAACGTCGAACTCGGTACCCCACTGTCGGTGACGTTCGAACTCAAGACGGACGAACAGTCCCTCAAGCTGTTCCACGAACTGATCGGCCTCAAGTACGCCGCCTATGTGGAGGACGGCCAGACGGGCACCTCGGCCGGCTGGACGACGATGCTCAATTTCTACCTGGGTCAGTCGTTGGACGCGACGGTGGATCGGATCCTCGCCGGCTACGGGTGGCAGGAAGCGACCAAGGATCCGACTATCCGCAAGTCCATTGAGGACACCATCAAGGCCGAGTTGCCGACGCTGGTGAAGTCCAAGATGGGCAGTGACTTTTTCGAGAACTGGGCGGTGCAGGTGCAGCGGCCGGTGCCGACGGATCCCAAGTTGAGGGAGAACATCGCGGCGGCTCAGACGGACGTGGCGGCGGCTGAGTCGGCCAAGGCCAAGGCGGACGCTCAGGCGGCGACGGCCAAGGCTCAGGTGGCGGTGGCTCAGCAGGAGGCGGCGAAGCGCAAAGCCGAGATCTCGGCTTACGGTTCGGTGGCTGAGTACAACCGGGCGCAGGCCATCGAGAAGGGCATCAACCCGTATCAGCCCACGTACATCGTGCCGGGTACGGCGCCGGCGCAGGCTGGCAAGTAAGAGCACCCCCGTCCGTGCCCGTTAGGTGAACGCTCCGGCGGAAGAACCTCTCTAGCCATCGGGCACGGACGGGGGCCACCACAGGGAAGGGGGGCAGGGCATGGCGCACACCGACGTGCACCGGCCGTTGCCGGTGATCAAGGCGGATCCGTTGGAACGCCACCGGTTCTACCGGTTCCAAAAGTGGGCCGCCCTGCCCCCTGTCCTGTGGCCGATCAAGAACTTGTGCGGGTGCCGGATGTGCACCGGCCACCACTGGCGGCGGGCCGACCGTCGCCGGGACCGGCACCGCGCCAAGCAACAGCTACGGAGGAACCATGCCGACGAATGAGGAAGTGCGCCGGGCGGTGGCGGACCGGATGCGCCGCAACCCTGGCATCACCCGCGCCTACGCCCAACGGCTGGCCGCGCATGATCTGGGGGTGCCGCTGTCCGAGGTGCAGAACGTGGCCCTGTTCTCCGGTGACACGTTCAGCGTGGACCCCAACAACGCGTACGGCTACGACGGCAACGGTGGCGACGCGGCGTGAACCTGGCCGCCGAACTGGCCGTGGCGTTGAACCGGTTGGCCACCGTCCGGGCGTTGCACCGGCGGGCCACCAACGGCCCGCAGTGTGAGGCGTGCGGCCGGTCGTGGCCATGCCCCACCATCGGCGCCGCCGACGGCGTCACCGAACCTGAGACAGGTGAGCCGTGCGTCAACCACCGCGACGACGGCGGCGGCTACGACCCCGATTGCTTCTACTGCACACCCGACGAGAGGAACCCCGAATGACCGGCAGTGAAGTGGCTGTGCCCGCCCCGGTGCGGATGGTCACCCAGTACGAATCCACCCTTGCTGACATCCTGCCGGCCCACATCAGTACGGCCACGTTCGTCCGCCTGTGCCATGGGGTGCTCCGCAAGAACCCCGCCGTCCTGGCCGCCGCGAACGCCAACCCCCAGTCCTTCCTGTCGGCGGTGATGGAGTCGGCCCGGCTGGGTCACGAACCCGGCACCGACCACTTCGCCCTCACCGTCCGGGGCAAAGGCCCCGGCGCTCAGGTGGTGGGGATTGAGCAGTATCAGGGGGTCATCGACCGCATGTACCGGGCCGGCGCGGTGACGGCTGTGCGGGCCAACGTGATCCGGGAACACGATGAGTGGGTGTGGGATGGGCAGGGCATCCCGGCGCACCGGGCGAACTGGCTGGCGTCTGAGGCTGAGCGGGGGATGCTGACGGGCGTGTACGCGTACGCCACGTTGGACACCGGCCAGCATTCGCGTGTGGTGGTGATGGGCCGCGATGAGGTGATGCGGCACCGGGCGGCGGCGGCGACCAAGAACGTGTGGGACACGTGGGAAGCGTCCATGTGGCTCAAGACGGCCGTCCACGAACTGGAGAAGTGGGTGCCGACTACGGCTGAGTACCGGCGGGCGGTGGCGGCGACTCAGGCTGTGTTGGCCGCCGCTGGGGTGCCGGAGCCTGTTCCTGCCGTCATGTATCAGGCGACGGTGGAAACGCCTGAGGGTGGCTCTCAGGGGGCGGACGGGCCGGTTGTGGTGGACGCGTCGGCTGGGGATGAGTGGCCGCCGGTGGCGCGGCCGGGCGGGGGTGGTTCGGATGGCGAGTGAGTTCGTGCCGTTCGCCCTGCCGGATGGCATCGGCGGTACGCCGTACATCCATGGGTGCGGGACGGTGCTGTGGGTTGACATCCACAACATCAACCATGACCTGGGTGACGTTGAGGCGGGTGTCTGCCCGGCTGTCGATTGCCGGTGGCCTGGCCCGCTTCGGCGCGTGTACGTGAGGGCGGCCGATGGATAGGTGGGTGGACAGGGCCATCCTGTCTGTTGCCTTGGCCTTGCTGGGGTGGGGCTACCTGTTGCTGCGCTGGGGGTTGGGCTATGAGTGACGTGGGGTGGACGCCGGCCGAACAGGCGATGCTCGATCAACAGGCGGCGTTGCTGCGTGACCATGTCCAGTCCATCCGTGACCATTGGGCGGGCGGCTGTGATCACGGCGGCGCCGACACGGGGGCGTGCATCGGTCAGCGGTTGGAAGACAGCATCCACGACCTGTCTGACCACAACGCGCGGGTGATGTACATGGAGGCGTTGATAGCGCTGGCGAAAGGGGAAGGGCATGGCGGGGAGACACAGGGCGGGTAGCGGCCGGCCGTCGTGGTCGGCGCGGCCGGGGGCGACGCCGCCGCCGGGCCGGCACGTGGATACCGCCCGGCAGGTGGGGACGCGGGATCCGGACCGGTGGTCGGACGATGAGTTGATCCCCGGCATGCGGTACCCGGATGACGCGGACGGGTGGGACCGGTGACCAGTCGGCGGAAGGCGAAGGCGCGCGGGTTGATCCGGTCCACTTACTACCGGCGGTGCGTGGACATCGGTGGCACCGCACCGTTGTTCCGGCGGGTGTACTTCCGGATCCATGGCAAACGGGTGTGGGCATGGAGGTTGCGGTGAGCGATTGGACGATGCCGGACGGCACCACCCTGACCAACGTCCACGACATGACCGTGTGCGTCGGCCGGCCGTGCGTGGTGCACCACCCGTCCGACCACCACATGCGGTGGTGGCCGCTGGTGTGGCGCAACGACAAGGGCGTGTTCGAGCGGACGTGTGCTCACGGCGTCGGCCACCCGGATCCGGATTGCCTTGCCTACCAACGGGCACGCCGACAGGGTGCCCGGCACATCCACGGGTGCGACGGCTGTTGCTGGGTGGTGCAGCCATGAACGCCAAGGCGTACGCCCGGTGGGCGATGGCGTTGATGGTCGCCAACGGCGTCGTGTTCGCGGTGGCCGTGGTCGGCGGCGTGGCGTTCATGGTGCGGGAGAACTGGTGGGGGCTGGCCGCTAGTGCAGTTGCCCAGAACGGGGCGGCGTTGCTGTTCTGGCGTGCCCGCGCGGTATGGCGGGCGGCCCGGCTGACGATGGTGTGGGACGCCCGACGGCGGGCGGCCCGATGGAACTGAGGGGAAGGGGGCGGGACCATGTGCGCATGGCCTGCGGCTAGGCGGCCGTTCCATCGGGGGCGGCTGGCAAGGTGGTGGCGTCCGTCGTACGGGTTCGGACAGAACCGGATCGAGAACGCCCGCGACCGGCTGGCGTGGTGGTGGGAGAAACAGTCCACCTGCCGCATCGGTCGGCATCACGCCAAGATGGACAGTTGGCCGCACTGCTACCGGTGCGGCAAACAGCTCGGAACCATGGTGGGCGTTGCTGAGCCGACGTTCGACCCGGCGGCGTGCACATGCCTGGCCGACCGGGATCCGGCCCCCGACGCGCACCTTGAGGGGTGCCGGGCGTGGGCGGTGTGGCGATGAAAGCGCCAGCCGTGACCGACCCTCAGTACACGATCGACAAGCTACGCGGGGCCATCACGTTGATGGCCAAGTCCCGCAACCTGTGGAAGCGGCGGGCAACTGAGAGGACGACTGTGGGGCACAGCCTGTGGAACCTGCGCACCCCCTACCCGACGGCCATCGACTGCCGGTGCGGGCAACGCCTGTACCGGTTCGGCACCGAGCTACGGCACCGCGACGCCACCCGCTGTTACCCCGACGGCCGTGACTCATGTTCGTGGCCGGACGACTGCCCCACCGCCGATGAGTGCGCGCGCGGGTGCGTGGCGTCCACCCGGACGGTGCCGTGATGATGAGTCACGACCTGGCCCGCCTGTTGCTGGCCCGCCGCAACAACGACATCCGAATCTCGGTGCTCAACATCAGTGCCCATGACGATGACGAACGGGTGGTGGAAAAGGTGACCAGCCTCCGGGACGACCGGTGGGTACAGGACGACCAGCGCACCACCGCTGAGGGCGTGATCCGCTACGACGCCCAGCGGGACACGTTGCACATCCTGGCCGGCTATGTCGTGGCGTCGCTGGACATGACAGCGGATGAGGTGGCCTGACATGGCGTACATCAAGCTGACCGATGCCATGGTGGACGCGGCCCGCGCCGCGCACGCCAAGGGCGAATCGTGGCCGGACATCCTCCGGGCCGCCATGCGGCAGGGCGAGATCAGCATGGACGCGCCCGCCGAACCGGCCCACGTCCGGGTGTGGTTCAACGGCGACGAGTCGGTGCGCTGCCAGGTCGGCGGGCCGGCCGTTGAGTACGTGGCCGAGGTGCGCTCAGTGCAGGTGGCCCGGCGATGAGGTGGCCATGGCGGCGCCGGCAGCTCACTGAGGTGTGGGTGGTGTGGGCGCCTGACGAACTGGACGTCATCGGGGTAGCCGCCACCGAAGGTGCGGGCATGAGCCTCGCTCAGGACGACATGGGAGTCCACACCCTCACGTGGTCCTACAGTGCCCGGACCGGGCGGTGGACTGGCCGGGCGGTTCTGCCGCCCGGCGGCCCCGACCATCCCGGCGTCTATGAGTACGTGGTCCGGCCGTATGAGGTGTGGACGTGAGCGACCGACTGAGGCAGCTACGCAACGCCTGCCTTGCGGGCGTGCAGACCAACAACGGCGAGACCATCACGACCGCCCTGCGGCGCATGACGCCGGCTGAGGTGCGGGCGTTGCGGGCCGACGCCGACATGTTGTCCAACTACCTGGGTGACTGGCTGGCCAACTACCCCCTACAGATTGAAGAGGGCCGCGATGAGTAGCAACGTTCCCCCCGCCTCTTGGCCGCGCGTTCAGTCGGTGCCCCACTACACGTCTGGCCCTCACGTGTGGGCCATCGTGTGGAACGGGCGCGTCAACGTGTGGGAGTGCCAGGCATGCGGTGCCGTCCCGGCGTCGCTCATGGACGTCCGCAACAACTGTCCTGAGTGGATGTCCCGGCCATGACTCCGTTGCGTGTCCTGGTGACCGGTGCCCGGCTGGTGTCCCCAGCCGGCGCCGCACTGGTCGAATCGGCGCTGACGCGGGTCACTGCCGGCGCCAGAGGATCCGACCGGCCGGTCATCGTCGTTGAGGGCATGTGCCCCTACGGCGGTGTGGATGAGGTGGCCCGCCATTGGGCTGACGCCGCGCCCGGTGTCACCGTCGAAACCCACCAGCCGTACAAGCTGACCGCGCAAGAGTTCCGGGCGCGCAACCAACGGATGGTCGATGCCGGCGCCGACGTGTGCCTTGCGTTCCCCGCGCCGGACAGCACCGGCACGTGGGACTGTCTACGGCGGGCGGCCAAGGCGGGCATCCCCGGCCGCGTCTACCCACTGTCCACATGGATCAAAGGTGAGCCGACGTGATGGACATGGACACCTACAGCGCGTGGTGGGACGACCACACCGACGCCGATGGTGAGCTACTGCCCAACCTGCCCGAACCGGTGGCGACCCTCGCCGCCCACGTGCAAGCGCTACAGGAACGCATCGACGAACTACCTGATCCGACGGTGCTGGATTCGTTGGAGTGGTGCGGCAGGGATGTGGGTGCCTACCTAGCTCAACACGGCTGGGTCTCCCAATGCGGGTGCGCCTACGACCATCCTGAGGCGCGCTGCCTCGGCCATAGGGGGCAGGCGTGATCGACAAGGGTGACCAGCCGCGCGGCAGTCAGGCCCGTAAACGCCGGGGCCGGGAGACCGAACACGTTGTGGCGCAAGCGTTCGCCGGTGATGGTTGGCCGTTCGCGCTTGCCACCGGCGCCGGGACGCCCGGCCGGGACATCACCGGCATGCCCGGCGTGTACGTGGAAGTGAAGGCGCGTAGCCGGTTCGAACCGCTGGCCAACCTGAGGCAGACCAAGGCGGGCGCCACACCCGGCGACGTCCGGGTGGTGGTGATGCGGCCCAACGGATCCGGGCCGGCCACTGTTGACGACTGGCCTTGCTTCCTGACGTTCGCCCAGTTGCGGTGGCTGTTGCGGGCGGCCGGCTACGGCAACCCCGGTGCGGTGGATGGGGTGCCGCCGCCGTGACCCGCAAACGCAAGGGCAAGACCTCAACCGAGGCCAACTACGGCAGGGGTGTCCGGTGGCCGATCGGGCGGTGTGAGCCGTGCGATAAGGCGGTGTATCTGACGCGGGCCAACGCCCGCAGGGACGCCCGGATCACGCCGCCGTCGGTGGGGCCGCGCGGGGGTACGCCGACCAGGCCGCGCGCCTATCCGTGCCCGCACACGCCGGGGCACTGGCACGTCGGTCACCTGCCGGACAGTGTCCGGCGGGGCACCTATTCGAAACAGGCGTGGAAGGAAGGGAAGGGGAAGGGCGATGAGGGTTGAGCTAGTCGGTGGCCCGCACTGTGGGGCGACGGCGGACGCGGTGCCGGACAGGCAGGCGGTGATCTGGACGAACCCCCAGCCGCGTCAGAACGTGGGGTCGGGGTATCAGGTGCCGTACTCCAACGGGCCGGCCACCACGCAGGATGCGGCCTATCGGTTCGATGAGGGCCGGGGCCGGTATGTCTACTGCGGACAGTATGAGGTGGCGTGATGGCGAACCGTCTCGGCTGGGCGGCATGGTGGGATCGCTAGCCACGCTTTGACATTTCTAATCTATGGCCGCCCGGTGGATGATCAACTCACCGGGCGGCCATGTACGTTCCACCCATGACCGACCGAGAACCACTCACCCCCGGCCCCAACCCCAGCCGCACCCAATGCCACTGCGCCACCTGCAAACAGACGTTCTCCGGCATCACCCTGTTCGACCAGCACCGCCGCGCCGGCCGGTGCCGGGACCCCCGCGACATGAAGGGCCTACGACTGGTCAAAGGCGTGTGGCGGATGCCCGCCACCCCCGGCCAGTACGGTTGGTTTAATCAAATCTAGAGAGGCACACACCTCATGACCGACACACCCCTAGACCCAGACCGGTGCACCGTCTGCCAACACCTGTCACCCCACCGGGGCACCTGTGCGGACAGCGTCGGCCGTGACACCGTCGGCGGGCAGGTGATCTGTGGATGCGACGGCCGCGAGTACGGCCTGGCCGCCCGCCTGCACTTCCTAGAGGCAGACGTGGCCCGGCTGGCTCACGCGGGCATGTCAAACGCCCGTGGTGGCCTCAGAACCGCCGAGGCGCTACGTGTGCTGGCCGACGCCGGCCAAGTCGCTGACGGCCGTCTCAGCGGCCTACGCGACGCCATCGGCACCATCACCGACAGCCTCGCCGACCTCAACGGCCGGCTCAACGCTCTAGAGGACAGGGTCCATGGCCGCACTCAGTGAACCGGACCCGCGCGGCCCGGACCCCACAAAGCCGATGCGGGTCATCAAACCGTGGCAGGTCATGGCGTTCATCGAACAGGCACGCATCCGCCAACGCCACACCCAACGCGCACTCGCACAGATGGCCGGCACATCCCAGCCCACCTACGTCGGCTGGGCCAACACCGGCCACGTGCGCGGCCACCACAACAGCCACGCCCACATGCCCCGGCTGGACAAAGTCCTACCCCTGTTGGATGCGCTGGGGTTGGACATGGTGATCCGGCCGCGCGGCTGTCCCGACACCGGCCCGTCGGCCAAGGACATGCGGCTGTGCCCGATGTGCGATGACGCCATCTGTACGTGCCCTGAGCTACCACTCAACCCGCCGGCCACCGACGACCCGCACGGCAACAACGCCGAACCGCCGTCCGACCACGACCACGCCGGGCCGTGCGAGGCATGCCGGGCCGTCGGATGCTGCGAGCACTGTTGGGAGCTGGGATGACCGTCAACCACCCCCAGTTCGGCACCATGTGCGCCATCTGCTTCGCAGGGCTCACCCCCGACGAATGCGCCATCGATGAGGACGGCCAGCGCTGGGACCTGTGTGGCGGCACCGGATGCGCCGCCCAGGCTGGCATCACCGAGGCGGCCAACCCGGCGCT
>JACCDR012294233.1_pt1 | contig 21543 bp, 26 predicted proteins | sample 7446431 | NCBI WGS metagenome assembly JACCDR01 (sample SAMN15323443, study PRJNA562643) | freshwater metagenome | isolation source: river surface water | place: USA:Blue River Watershed | collected 2017-08-17 | reverse complement strand
CTGCCCAGATGGACGGTGCTGTGCTCGTCGTCGCCGCGACTGATGGTGCGATGCCTCAGACTCGTGAGCACGTACTCCTCGCTAAGCAAGTGGGTGTGCCACGTATTATTGTCTTCCTCAACAAGTGCGACATGGTCGACGATGAGGAAATGATTATGCTCGTTGAAGAGGAACTTCGAGAACTTCTTACCAAGAACGGTTTTGACGGTGCGAACGCTCCAGTCATCAAGGGTTCAGGTCTCAAGGCGCTCGAGGACCCAGCTTCAGAGTGGGGTAACAAGGTTATTGAGCTCGTAGACGCTATGGACTCATACTTCCCAACTCCAGTTCGTGAGCTCGACAAGCCATTCCTTATGCCAATTGAGGACATCTTCTCAATTGAAGGACGCGGTACTGTAGTAACTGGTCGTGTAGAGCGTGGTGCTGTAAAGGTAGGTGAAGAAGTAGAAATCGTTGGTATCAAGGATACAGCAGTTACTACTGTTACTGGTGTTGAAATGTTCAACAAGCAGCTTGACGCTGCCCAGGCTGGAGACAACGCTGGTATTCTTCTCCGCGGTACTAAGAAGGAGGATGTACACCGTGGTCAGGTACTTGCTAAGAAGGGTTCAGTAACTCCACACACTGAGTTTGAGGCTGAGGTATACGTCCTCTCTAAGGATGAGGGTGGTCGTCACACACCATTCTTCTCTGGTTACAAGCCACAGTTCTACGTACGTACAACCGACGTAACCGGTGACGTTACTCTCGCTGAGGGTGTCGAAATGGTTATGCCAGGAGATACGGCTAAGTTCAAGGTTAAGCTTGTAGCGCCAGTAGCGCTCGAGGAGCAGCAGAACTTTGCTATCCGTGAGGGTGGTAAGACTGTAGGAGCGGGTGTGGTAACCAAAATCATCGCCTAACAATCGCTGAAATTAACTTATCTACTTTGTCAGGACTGCAGTTTAGTCAGTCGCCGTATAAAATACGTCTTCTTCCTAAACTTTGTCCTTCCTCGTATCTAAAACAATTTCAACGATTGTTACAGATTGAGACAAACGGGTCAGTGATTCACTGAAATTACCATGGCTACAGAAACAACAAAAAAAGACGCCAAAGCAACGCCGGGTGAGATCAATAAGCTCCGCATTCGCGTGCGTGCGTATGAGAATAAGATTCTCGACGCCAGCGTGAAGCAGATCATTGATACCGCTCTCCGCTTTGACGCCAAGGTGGTTGGACCTATTCCACTACCAACTGAGATTAAGAAATACACGGTCAACCGTTCGACGTTCGTCTACAAAGACGCGCGAGAACAATTCGAAATGCGAACACACAAACGAGTGATCGACATCTTAAACCCAGGACCGAAAGTCGTAGAAGCTCTCACGAATCTTTCGCTCCCATCAGGCGTGAACATTGACGTGAAGATGATGTAAAGTGAGCAAATGAGTAGCGAAGCTACGACTATTGCGAACTTTGTCAGTCGCTTAGTTGGATTCGACCCCACAGGGAGAATCCAACTGTGGCGAGCTGCATGTCAAGAAAGTCCCACGAAAGTGGGACTTTCTTGTTCTGTAGTACTAATTAGGGAAGTTCTCGTCTTCTTGTCGGTGCATACTCGGAAATGAAAATGCTCTCGAACTTCGTTCCGAGTTTGGCCCTTTCCTAGGCCAAACTCCTGGAACTAATCTATATAGCTACAAAACACTGCATACACTGCAGTGTTTTGTTTTGCTATCGGTGTATAGCGAGCTGCATGTCAAGAAAGTCCCACGAAAGTGGGACTTTCTTGTTCTGTAGTACTAACTAGGGAAGTCTCGGTCTTCTTGCCGGTGCATACTCGGAAATGAAAATGCTCTCGAACTTCGTTTTAATGTGCACAGCAGGAATTTTTAACATTAATTTTGGTATAGTAGGGCTATGTCAAAAGGAATTATAATCGTCGCACTTTGTTGCTTTATTATAGGAGTTGGTGTCTCAGGTTTAGTTGGTTATAGATATGGTGTGAAGGTAGGTGAGGACCGGTCATGGGTCGTTTTTGATACTGCATATGTCTCCGTTCCTGAACTCCCAAAAACCGAATCAGGTCTTATTGATGAAGAGAAAATCATGAAGAACATGGTCTCGTGGAGTGAAACTTATGCTCCGGAGATTCGTTCTGCTATTTCAAAGATTCAGAATCCTGACACACAGGCTCTGTACGGAGAAGTAGCTACTCGTCTGGAGAACGAAACGCGTACAATGCGTCGAATCTATGAATCAACGTATGGTGTACCGCTTGGGGAAGTTGAAGTATATGATGATGGCAAGGGTGATACTACAGGCTTCTTCGATGATGTTGATACAACATACGATTCTGATATCTACCGTTCACTTCTCATGGGGCTTATTAGTTCGGGCGACCGGGAGGTGTACGATGCAGTTCGTATATCTAAAAATCCAGAGGTACGAGCCTTCGGTGAGGCACACCTTACGGCGGTTAATGATGAACTCACACGACTTGGCACGAGAGTTCCTCAGACTGTTCCTCAGAGTGAGTAATATATGAAAAAATTCTCTCGTTTTCTAGCTCTTATCTTAGCGCTTCAAATTGGTATTTCGTTAGTTTCATACCCCCACACTACCGAAGCGTACCTAGACGCGTCTACTTGGTATGACATGCCCCCAACGACTCTCACTGAGTGTGTCTTAGACTATCGAATGTATTGGCATGACTTTGGAGAGGGCGGTGAATGGCGAACAGAAGTATATTGTACAGCTGCTACACAGCCGCGTACATACACAAAGATGTCACCATTTTCTAATGAACTTGAAGTTAGTGCTGGTGTGAGAGCCTTCGTCCACAAGCCAGTGACGTGTCCCGCTTCGTCACCGGTTCTTACAGGAGTATCGTTTTACTCTGAACCAACTCTAGTTACGCAAGAGCATATTGATGGACTTTGTACCGAACTCTCGGGTTCTTCTAATGTAGGGTCGGGCAGTTGGTATTCTCCGACAAATCGGCTCGCTATTTTACGCGGAAGCTACAAGACTATCGTTTGCCCAGCTGGTCGTATTGCTACCGGTGTTCGCATGTATGGAACGAATGCAGACGTTGGTGATGAGCATGTGGATGTTCAGTGTTCAGACATCTCAGGTTTTACTATTAGTACTGCTGCTGCGGCTTGGGTTTCCGCTCCTAATGCTGGATCAAATAGTCGAGTATTTAAAACTGCTGTCTGTCCCGCCAATACAGCCATGATCGGTCTTCGTTGGTATGAGTTCCGGGATGAGATTGATGATGAACACGTAGATGCATATTGTGCTCCACTTGTTTTCCCAGCGCCGGGGGTACCGACCGTAAGTGGCCCAAATAGCATTGCAATAGGAAGCCCGGCCACCTTCACCTTCTCGGGAACTCACCCAAATAACAACCAAATTCGCTACGGTATCGATTGGACTAATGATGGAGTACAAGACGAATTAGTGCCGAGCAGTGGTTATGTGAACTCAGGAACTACACGTACAAGCGCTCGTACGTGGGCAACAGCTGGTACTTACTCTGTACGGGTCCGGACACAAGATGATCATGGAACGTACTCAGCATGGAGTCCTGCAGAATCTATTATTGTCACTAATAATCCAGTCATTGAGCTCAACTTCAGATAGCGCTTGTTCATCCCATCTCAGTACTGTGCACAGCCTGTTCGTAATAGTGCTGTAGGTTGTTACACTTTGTATAGTTACACAGCTTAAGTATTACAAAATTTATGTCACGAATTATTGCGGTCCTAGCACTCTGCCTCCTGTCTCCTGCGTCTCTTCTTGCACAAGAAGAGACGGTTTCTCTGGCACCTATACCAGAGCAGCTAGATTCAATTGATGCACCGCAAGCAATAGAAGAACCCACTCTTATTGCTGACGTAAATTTTAAGGCGGTGAGTACAAGTACCGAGAACAAGACGGCGGTAACAGTATTTAGTCTTGAGAACTCATATGGACGGCAAGATGGTATTTTGTACGGTGTTATCTTTCAGTCGCTGACAACAGGTGAGTTGCTGGCGAGTATAACTGCTCCTGATCCGGTATCTCTCTTAGAGGGTGAAGTGAAGAATTTGGACTTCGTTTATCAAGTTCCCGACTATCTCACTCAGAGTGCAGCGGTACTTCTAGCTGCGTACAATAAGAAAGGGCTTCCGTTGGCCTTCGCGCAAATTGATACCCTACCAGCAGGTGAAGCACCAGTCCTGTGTACCGGGGAAAGTGACATTGTTAGTTGCTCGGTAACCTCTCCTGTTACGGCTGAAGTAACGGTTCGTTCGGGTTCACCGCATGGCGAAATCGTGCTTACTCAAAAAATAAAAGTTGATAGCACTACCAAAATTGAATTACCTGCATATACAGCTAGTTTGACTCCGGGACGGTACGTAGCTTCTATCGTACTAACCGATCCGCGATCTGGTGGGGTAGTGGGTTCGTATGCAACAGATTTCACCAAGGACGGTGAGTACGGTAAGTTGGTGAGTGTTTCTCCGCGTATGCCTGTCGAAGGCGTTCTTGAAGTTGTTGTATATGCTGAAATTGGATATCAGGTCAACGGTAGGCCGTTGCAAGTGTCTATAGATCTAGGTGTCTGTGGAGATGTTCAGACCTTAGCGCTCGATTCGTCGGTAAAGACTTTTAGTTTTGATACAACATGTACAGGAGGAACGCTCACAGCTGAGCTTGAGTCTGACACTACTGTGCTCGATTCAAGTGTCGTGTCGTTTGGGACTGAGCAAGCGGTAGAAACTCCAAATGCCGAAGTGACAGAGGTGCGCGAAGTAGCTGTCTCTAATCAGCGACCTGCCTCGACCGGAGGCGCACTAGCTGCTATCGGTATTGGTCTTCTGATACTTGGATCATTGCTGTGGTTTGTAATTCGTCGAAAGACTGATGGTCAATCACCGGTCCCGCCGACTGCCGCGTTACTTCTAATACTACCGCTTGGTATTGCGTCTTGCATGTGGCATACAGCTGATGCAGCCACCTTTGCTATCGGAGGAACTCCTAATTACAATACTTGTGTTACAGGTTCGGGTATGAGTTGTGCTGAGCCAGATACGCTCACAGGTCCGACTATGTCTGGGACAGTTACGATACCGGACTCAGTAACCCAAGGGGATACCTACACGGTGAGTTACACTCTCCGAACCGATACCTCAAATAATACGTACTGTAACTCACCAAGCGTTTCTTGTGCTGCTGCCAATACGAGTGTCTATGTATACGACACACTCCCAGCTCTTTCTGGGAGTGGCTACGTAGGTACTCATTTGGTTACAAACTACAATACGTTACCAACTGGCTACCGTGGTTCTCGGGGTGACATAACCCGCCCACTTATTTACTCAAGAAGTCAGGGAACATCTGGATCGTTTACTCGTACCGCCCCGTCTTCGGGCACGGTTGATACATTAACGTTCCTTACACAACCAGTCGGAACTGGTACGCCAGGGCCGTGGGTAGCGAGCTGTGGTCCAGAGTGGTGTCTCACGTATCCGTATAGTCGAAGAAACGCGTCTGCTACTCTAACTGCCCCGAACGTAGCTCCAGTAGCAGGAGCTGGGTCTGACAGAGCGATTACGTTGCCAACAAACTCGGTCGTTGTCTCAGGAGCTACTGCCACTGACTCGGATGGTACTGTCGCTTCACGGGTATGGGCGTTTGTCTCTGGTCCGTCGACAGCGAATATTACTAACTCCACCACCCTTACCCCCACTCTTAATGGTCTTACTACTGCAGGTACGTATATATTTCGACTCACGGTAACAGACAATGATGGGGCAACCGATACTGATACTATGCAGGTAGTAGTTAGTCCTGCGCTCGGTACATATTGTATGATTCCGCCGTCGAGCACTATGTCGGCAGCATCATGTACACACCCATCTCTTGATTCCGGAGCCTCAGATTACGTCCCAATTCCTTCGAGTTGTACTGTTGGTAGTACAATCTATCGCTGTACAGATGATCAACCTGGTCTCGATGTGAAAACTACCCATGTTTGCCAAGCGAGCTGTGCGGTTGATGTTGAACTAAATTTCAAGAATTAATGTAATGAACAGACAAATGACCATCTGCTACAGGTGGGCATTTGTTGATAGAGGCTAGCAGAGGGCAGTGATGGTGTAGAGGTATGATGTACCTGCTTGTGTATAACTATTGCCAAATGCGGATTTAGTAGTATAGTGCCTTTTTAGAGAAGGGTGTTCTCGCTTCGTGATGGTAGTTCATAGTTCACCCTCGTGGTGCGCTATACTTATTCCATTATGAGAACGACGCACCAGCTCTTTGTGAAGTTTTTGCAACCCAAACTCCCCAAACGGGGGAAAGGAAACGCCATGAAGGCAAAGAATTTTTCCTCTTCTGGGGAAGTCTCTTCGGTTCGTCAGCGCCTCGCTGGCATCAGTGCTCTGGTGGCACTTGTCGCTCTGGGCCTCGCGGCCTGTGGCGGCGGAGGTGGTGGTGACAGTGACCCTGTCGCCGCTCCTGCCCCAGCACCGAGTCCGGCACCTGCACCGGCTCCTGCAGCGAATCCGTCTGGCTCGATCAGCACGGTTTCGTGCAGCATTCCGGCCGGCTCGGATGGTTGCCAGACGCAGGTGAGCTACACGCTCGCCAACGGCGTCAACGCAACCGTGCTCGTGGCTGGACTGCCGGCCATTCCAGTGACAGACGGGACCAGTGTGTCCATCCCGATCACGCTCACCCGGGAGGGTGTCCGTACGGTCGAACTGCGTACTGGCGCAGGGACGGTGCTCGCCTCTGGGACGGTTGGCGCTACGTGCGTCACCGACGCACGGTGGGACGAAGCGGTCGACAAGGCGTGCCGCGTGCCGTTCTATTATGGCGACACAACGCTCGCCATCTGGGACCGCAACGGTCGTTTCTATGCCGTCAGTCAGCAAGGACTCAGTGCCCTGGGGGAGGAGACGCCCTGGAACCTCGGCACCTCAACCGAGTTCCTCTTCTTCGGAGGGTTCAAGAAAGGGAATCCGATCGACGAGTTCGGGCGCATCCGGGTGGTCATGCAGACCTACCCTGACCTCACGCCACGGGAGTTCTTCCTCGACCTTGCCACCATGAAGGTTGTCGGCGACGGCACTGTCACGGTGAATCGTGACGACTACGACTTCAGCTGGCAGACGACGGCCGAACACCCGGACTGGGTCGCCGAGGCCCGAAATGGCGCCGCTTGGTACTACGTGGACGTCAGCGGCGCTGGTACCTTGCAGTATCGAGAGAACCTCTGGTACTGGCCAGATGGAGCCGCGCCGACGCAGGTGACGAACTGGACGCTCGCCGAAGCAGGCAACCTTCGGCGTCTGCAGACCTTCAGCCACCCGCGGCCATAAGCAGTAGACCGGTGTGATGCCATCTTGACTGTTCGGACCTATCGACGCTTCGGTGTTGATAGGTCCACTTTGTTTTCTTGTTGAGCGTTATACTTAAGGTACTAGTTATTTTTAATATCAACAGTACTATGTCCTTCTTTTATCGAGCGTTTTTCCTACTTTGTCTCATGGTGGCTTTTGTGCCATCAGCAGAGGCCGGAAATACCCGAAGTGCCAACGTGGGTGATCCCATACCAACGCTTTACTGGAACGTGGCCGGAGCCCCAGAGTGTATTCCTGATACGTCGTATACCTACTCGGGAAATGCTGATGGCATTAGAAATAGTTGGGTATCTCTCTCGCCCCGACCGACTACTGTTGGTACACATAATTTCGAGAACCGACTCATCGGTGCTCCAGCTGGAACGTATACGTTTACGTGTACAGCAGGAACTGTATTTGATACTTCAACGCTCATCGTTTGCGATAACGTGACACAAGAATCAGATGGAGCTTCAGCGTGTGTAGCAAAGACACCAGCAGTACCTACGACTCTTACCGCTGCTCCGCAAGCCTGTGGTACTGGTCAGATAAATCTTTCTTGGGACCCTGTCCCTGGCGCTACCGCGTATACTTTGCGTGATGGTGCGACCGTGATATATACCGGAGCTGCTACCTCATATTCACATACGGGTCTTACGGAAGGATCTCTACACAGTTATACCGTACGAGCCCAGAACGGCGCCCTCAACTCAGCGTACTCGGCAGCAGTGGATGCGACAGCTCCAGCTATATGTACATTCCCAAATCTCATCGTTGCGGCTACTAACTTTCCGACTGGACCGTTGTATCAAGGAGTGGGTGTGACGATTGGTGGTACAATTCAGAATACTGGAGGGGCAGCTACACCAATGCCTGTGTACTCAAACATTAGTTATCAATGGGGCGGTACTGGCGGCGCTTGGACGGAAATAACAGAGTTTAACGATGGGATTCTAGATCCTGGTGACTCGTCACCTAAGACATATACGTTCACTCCGAGTGGTTCAGGAACTCTCTACTTGCAGTTTTGTGTTGACTCGCGTAACCAAATCGATGAAGGAGCCGAAGAAACTCCGAACTGTGTGGTGAGTTCAGCTATTACTGTCCTAGAACCTGCACCAGGTACACCAACCGGACTAACACTCAATACAACACCGGTTCCAGCTTGTGGTGGTCGCATGACAGCTTCATGGAATGCTGTACCCGGGGCCACTAGCTACAAGATAGCTATCGACAGTGGAGCCTATGTAGATATCGGTAATGTGCTTAGTTATGAATTTACCGGTCTCATCGCTGGTTCTCTCCATACCATAGAAGTAGTGGCTAGTAATTCGACCGGAGACTCACTTCCGGTTAGTGATGGCGACAGCGCTTCAGATGCATGTACAACTCTTACGGTTGGTACGTGTACGATTGCTGATTTGGCCCGCACTTGTAACACTACCGTGACCTGGGATATTACTGGAGCAGCATCACCAAATATCTATAACCTAACTCGCTCAGCGGCCGTACCAGGAACAAACATGGCTACCGGGACATCAGTCACTATCACTTTAGAGCGTTCACTCAGTTTGAGTAATGAATTAAACGGTCAGAATGTGATCGAGGCTCGAGATGGTAGTAACGAACTTCAGACTCGTACAGTGGTAGCTTCGTGTGGAGCGACCAGCTTCTTCCATACTGATGGTTCAGAGGATCGTTGCCAACCAAATCCAAATATTCTCATCACCCCAAATCCAGCCTGGATCCGAAGTGGTGATCAGGCAAATCTGACGTTTGGTATCTTAGCTAATTACCCAGGTGTAACATGTACATTCTCGGGTGCGATGTCGGCTGCAGCATCTATTGTTCATACTGCTTCAGCATCACGGACAAACTATGTTCGTACCACAGACCCTCTTACGGCAGCGCAAGTGGTTCGGGTGAGTTGTGAAGCTCCTGGCCTTCTTACCCCAGTTACTGGGCAGGTGCGGGTGAATGTACTTCCAGACGTACAAGAGATCTAGAAGTCTTTGATTCAAGCAATAACGGCCCCGGATGGGGCCGTTTGCTTTTTTCAACATATACTGTATAGTAACCGCAGCTTCAAAAGACCTACGTACAGCAAGGAATTGCTGGACCAATGGGCACAAACCGCGCGATTACGTGCTGGGACTTGTGTCTCTGCGTACGCGCGGTTTGTCGTTTCCGGTCTGAAGCAGCGTTATTAGATAAGTTCAGACACGATGAAATTCATTCTCGGCACTAAAGCCGGTATGACCCAGGTGTTTGACCAGAACGGTGTCTGCCACGCAGCCACTATTCTCAAAGTGGAACCAGCTAAGGTCTCACAGGTCAAAACTACCGAAAAGGACGGCTATACAGCAGTCCAGATCGCTTCGGGTGTGCAGAAGGACCACCGCGTCAGTAAGGCGCAGAAGGGTCACTTTGGCACCGGAGCAAAGCTCGTTAAGGAGTTCCGTCCAAAAGCAGGCGAGACCGTCTCACTCGAGAAGGACGCAACCATCGATGCTACGGTGTTTACACCAGGCGACATGGTAGAAGTCAGTGCTGTCTCAAAGGGTAAGGGCTTCCAAGGTGTGGTTAAGCGTCATAGCTTCCGCGGTGGTAGTCGTACTCACGGACAGAAGCACTCAGAACGTGAACCAGGTTCTATCGGAGCAACTGGCTTCATGCGCGTTGTTAAAGGAACACGCATGGCTGGTCGTATGGGTAGTGACATGGTAACAGTTAAGAACCTTACTGTTCTTCAAGTTAATGCAGCAGATAATATCCTCCTCGTGGAGGGTGCCGTTCCTGGTCGAAAGGGCACATTAGTAGAGGTGCGTGGCATCTAAGTAACAACACATATATGGATGCAAAAGTATATTCTCACGAAGGAAAGGAAGTCGGGAAGATTGCGCTCCCTGAGAGCGTATTCGGTCAGACCTGGAACGCTGACCTCGTGCACGAAGTAGTGGTTGGTATGCAAGCCAACGCCCGCACCTCTAGTGCTCACACGAAAGGTCGTGGTGAAGTCCGTGGTGGTGGTAAGAAGCCATGGAAGCAGAAGGGTACTGGTCGTGCTCGTCACGGTTCATCTCGATCACCGATTTGGGTGGGTGGAGGTGTCTCACATGGTCCACGTAACGAGAAGGACTACAGTGTAAAGATCAACCGTAAGGTTCGTGCTAAGACACTCGCAGTCGTTCTCTCTAAGAAGCAGACTGACGCCGAAGTCATCTTCGTCGACTCTCTCGCGCTTACGGAGCCGAAGGCTGCGAAGGGTAAGAGTATTATCCTAGCGCTCGCCAAGGGTGCTGGAGCAGAAATGCTTGCGAAGAAGCGAAAGAACGCCGCTGTGGTAGTTCTCGCTGCTCGCCATGAAGCAACCGAGAAGAGCTTCCAGAACTTTGGAAACATTGAGGTGGTCCAGGCTAAGGATGTGAATCCAGTCGACCTCCTTACTTATAAGTATGTCGTGATGGTAGAACCACAGAGCGTTGTCGAGATTCTCGAGAAACGTGTTCTGACTACTGCCACTAAGAAATAATATCTATGGCTCTCTTTAGTCGAAAGAACAAGGCTGCGGAAACGGAGCCAAAGGAGACCGCCGTAGTAGCTGTGCCTAAGAAGCGCGCACTTGCGACTGATCGTAACCTTACGTCAGTTATCAAAGGTCCTCGTATTACTGAGAAATCAGTGAGTCAGGGTGATAAGAACGTCTACACGTTCACTATCGACCGCAGTGCGACTAAGTTCTTGGTCCGCGATGCTATTAAGGCGCTCTACGGAGTGACGCCGGTAAAGGTGAATATCGTCAATAAATCACCAGCTCTCCGCCTCAGTGGCTCTAAGAACCGTATGGTTAAGGAGTCAGGAATGAAGAAGGCGTATGTGTATCTTAAGAAAGGTGACACCATTAATCTCGTCTAGTCTATGAAACAGTATAAACCTACTTCTGCTGGCCGACGTGATGGATCGGTCATCGAGTATAAGAAGAAGCTAACATCTACACAGAGTAATCCGCTCAAGAAGCTTACAAAAGGTAAGCGCAGTACGGGAGGTCGCAACGGCTACGGTCGTACGACTGCCCTCAATCGTGGTGGTGGTAACAAGAAGACCTACCGCTTGGTAGACTTCCGGTATGACAAGAAGGATATTCCAGCTCGTGTTGAGACCGTTGAATACGATCCAAACCGCACTGGCTTCATCGCTCTCATTGTCTTTGCGGACGGTGAGCGTCGCTACATCCTCGTACCACAGGGTGTACAGCAGAACGATGAGATTATCACCTCAGCGACTGCTAAGCCAAAGGTAGGTAACCGCCTTCCACTTGGCGCTATCCCGGTTGGTACCTTCATTTACAACGTAGAAATCAAGCCGGGAGCAGGCGCACGCTTTGCTCGCTCAGCTGGTAACTACGCTGAAGTAGTGGCACAGGACAGTGGGTACACCCTCGTCAAGATGCCATCTACGGAAGTACGTAAGATTATTTCTACCGCGTGGGCATCTATTGGTGCGGTCTCTAACGAAGAGTACCGTCTCGTAGACCTCGGTAAGGCCGGTCGCGCTCGTCATCGTGGTCTTCGTCCGAAGACTCGTGGATCTGCGAAGAACGCGGTTGACCACCCACACGGAGGAGGTGAAGGACGTGCTCCACGAGGACATCGTCGTGCTCGTACCAAGCAGGGTCGTCCAACTGGCAAGGGCCAGAAGACTCGCTCACCGAAGAAGTACTCAAACGTCTTCATTGTCTCTCGTCGCAAGCCGGGCCGACTCATGAAGATTGGTGGCGCGTAACAGCGAATCTCGAGAAACTATTTCTCAAACAAAACACCCCGAAGAGGGGTGTTTTGTGTTACGTGCTTCCTAAAGCCTTTCCTCGGGAAGATTTATATACCCGGCTTACGGTCACGGCTCGAGAAGGAGAAGTCACTAAGACGCTTATGTTTGGTGAGAGCCTTGAATATACCCGCAGCGTCTTCAGGCCCTGCATGGACCGCTACTTTCTGACTGCCCTGACCGGTGATGCTGAGTTCTAGTCCAGCGTTTGTAAAGACTGCCGTCACTCGCCTGGCGCCACTGCGGCGACTACTCTGGTTAATGATACCGGGTGAGATGCGCTTTACGCCAGGCATACTCTCAAGTGCCGCTACAACGAGCGCCGCTGTTTCGGTGAGGGTGGTGTGGGTGCCGCCGCGTTTACCTTTCATGCTCGGAGTATAGCAAATTCTACCTAGGGTGGCCCTGGGTAGAATCGTGAAAGGGAATTTATCACAAGAACATTGGGTGGTGGCATTAGGCTGCTTGTACACGCTATACTAGTGGTAATGGATGAAGATAGCTCATACGTAGCCAAGGTGCAGCTCGGGAATACCGAGGCTTTCGGCGTGCTCTACGACCGCTATCTCGACAAGATTTACCGCTTTATCTACTACAAGACCTTCTCGAAGGAGGTGGCTGAAGATCTGACGAGTGATGTCTTTCATAAAGCGCTCACCAAGATAGGATCTTTTGATAGCGAGAAAGGGAACTTCTCGGCCTGGCTCTATCGTATTGCGCGCAACAGTGTCATTGACCATTATCGGACCAAGAAGAGTGATGTCTCGCTCGATGACACCTTCGATGTCGGTGTTGATGAACGGACACCAGAAGCGCTCGATGCTATCGCTGGGCTTGGGCAGGTGACTGAATATCTACAGACGCTAACGGCCAAGCAGCGAGAAATAATTATGCTTCGCGTTTGGGAAGAGAAGTCCTATCGAGAGATTGCCGAGATTGTAGGTGGAACGGAAGATGCTGTTAAAATGACCTATTCACGGAGTATCCGTGATCTTCGGGAGAAGTGTGGAAACGTCTCGCTAGGAGCCATTTTCCTAGCCTGCAATCTTATTGAAACGTTACGTTTTCATGATTTTTCGTAATACATACTATGAATGAACACCTGAAATCCATTCTGGAAGACCTGTATCGCCTCGATCCAACCCTTAAGGGAGAGGAGGAAGCAATTTCAGGTATTGTCACGACCCTCCTTAGAGAGAAGCCAGAGGTCGTACCTGACGCTTCCTTTGTGGCTCGACTCCGGGCAGAGATTGTGTCGACATCCGTGCATCCTACGCGAGCCGTTCCATCTCCGTGGTATTTTTATGCTGCACCAGCTGGTGTCTTCGCATTACTTCTCCTCATGCTCGTACCGCAGTTTGTCACCTCGCCGACAGTACCTGCGGTTGTTCCACAGGCTCCAGATTCGACGCGTGTTGTACCCGAGAGTGTGCCACAACCAGCGTATATGATTGCTCCAACCGAGGAAGAGTTTGTCGATATACCGATGAATGATGGTGTACAGATGAAGAGTATGGGAGGGGCACCTGAAACTTCTTCCAGAGCGGCGGAGGATCTGTCACTTATGGCGCTACCAGTCGGCGATGAGCCAATGAATAGCGTGTATGTGTCGAGCCTACAGCCTGGAATGTCGGTACATGTGGAAGCTGTCTTTACTGTTGCTCCCGCCCTGCTTGTGGTCTATTCGGGAACAGAAGTACTTGGTGTGAGCGAGCCTATTTTGCCGGGGATACTGACCGAGTCTACTGTGGTCCTTAGTCGTATGACGCACAGTGGTGAAGAGCTTGTCATTGTCCTGTATGAAGACAGGGATGGTGATGGAATTTTCACACCAGGCGTCGACCACATGCTTACTGACCCGATGGGTAACCCAATACAGCAAATAGTAGTTGTTAGTGACCGCCCCTTCTAGGGCGGTTTTGTTACAAAGACCAGGTGCGTGCGTAGTATACGGTGTAGATAGAGAGAAACTTGCGTCAACCGAAAAGTTCGGTAAGATGCAGACCTCTCTCACGTCAACGTAAATACACCATGTACGAAAAAGCTAAAATCTTTACTCTCTCACGTCCCCGCCTCAAGAAAGTGGTGGGCTGGGTGTTTCTTGTACTTGGCATTTTTGCGCTTGTAACACCGCTTACTCCTGGCGCGGCTATACTCCTGGCACTCGGCTGTGAACTTGTCGGTCTTCGTCTCGTCTTTCTTGACCGTTTCCTTAAGCGGACTCCTAAAGACAAGACTGAAGAAACCCAGTCTCCGCTTGCGGTGGCTACTGGCACACCCGCAATCGAGGCCTAAGAAGTGAGGTATCAAATAAAACCGCAGACCCTATTGGGTCTGCGGTTTTATGTTCATCGACATTGATTGATTAAATATATCTGTATATACTTTGGAAAGGATTAGCAAATAAACATACCCTATGACTTTTTCACCAGAAGATGCCTATATACCGCCATTGCCTGAAAGTGACCAGTCGGAAGTTGAGAATCAAGAACCAAGCGAATCAGACTTTTCTGCTGCTAGTAAGGATAGAGATATGTATGAGGAAAGCGCAAAGATTGCTCTAGGAAGAGGAGATATTGCGGCTTTTCAGGCGGCATATTTAAGTAGTCTAGAAGCGTCGATCAGACTTGGAGAACTGTCGTTGCAACGCTATGCGACACAGGAAAGGAATGGTACCGGCTTGTTGCCAGAGGCAAGAGAAAAGAGTATCGCGGATACGCATCAAGGTATCAGAGAATATAGGGAAAGAATGGAGTTGGTAGCAAATGATCCGAATACGTTCATTTCAACTTCTGGCTGGAATATTTTTTTACCGTAAGTTGCTGCCGTCCCAGTCCTCCTGAGTCTTTATATAAGAAATTGTTCACGTAAAAAATAAAAGCCGCCTACCACTTAGGGCTAGCAAATTTTAGCTACCTGATTCGCTAAATATTACCCTAGAGTAATCTTGGGAATATTTAATGGGAAACTGTCTTGCCTGGGAGTGCTAGTAAAAGTCCGGCCACAAAGAAGTGGGGCCTGGAAAGTCATCACGTTTGACTTTTTGGCCTTATTTGGTACTCTAACCGGGTTCCGACCTCACGTGAGAAGTGTCACTCACACGTAGAAGTGTTGAAAATAAAGGATAGAAGAGATGTTGGGAACCTCTGTTAAGGACGGCCGTTACCTTTCTTTGCAAGAGGTTCTCAGAAAAAGCGCGCAAGCGCCCGTTTAGTTGTAATTAATCAATATGTCACGATCACTCTATAAAGGACCATACGTAGACGAAAAGTTGCTGAAAAAGATCGCCGGAAAGAAACCCGGAGAGGGTGGTGTCATCAAGACTTGGGCTCGTGCCTCAGTCATCTCACCTGAAATGGTAGGTTTCACCTTTGGTGTTCATAACGGCAAAGAACATGTTGCCGTCTTAGTCGCTGAAGAAATGGTAGGACATCGTCTCGGTGAATTCTCACCAACGAAGAAGTTCCACCGCCACGGAGGTAAGATGCAGAAGGAGCTTGAGCAGAAGAAGAAGGAAGCTGAAATCTCAGCTGCCAAGGCTGCCAAGTCAACTACTGCTGCCAAGAAATAGTCAGTTACAATTATGAAAGCAATTCTCAAAAACTACCGCCAGTCACCACGTAAGGTTCGCCTTGTAGCTGATGTTATTCGCGGTAAGAAGGTAACTGACGCTCTTGCTATGCTCAAGTTCGTCGATAAGCGAGCCTCAGGTCCATTTGCTAAGGTGGTTGCGTCTGCTCTCGCAAACGCAGTTGCTGCTGGCAAATCCCCAGAGCGTCTCATCGTAAAGAAAGTCGCCGTTGATAAGGGAACGACGCTCAAGCGCTTTATGCCACGAGCGCGCGGTTCTGCCTCACGTATTAACAAGCGAAGCAGCCACATCTCGGTCGAGCTTGGCGAAAAGTAATATTTCCCTATGACACACGTAGCACATCCATACGTACAGCGCATTGGCGTCAACCGCGACTGGAAGAGTCGATGGTTCACGACTGATGCCAAGAAGTTTCGTGAGTATCTCCGTACCGACGCGGCTATCCGCAAGCTCCTCGAAAAGAAGCTCAAGGGTATGTCAGTTGATACTGTCGAGATCGAACGTTCACAGAAGGAGGTTCGTATCATCATTAAGACTGCTCGTCCTGGTCTCGTTATCGGACGTAGTGGTGAAGGAGCAGTAAAGCTCAAGAAGGATATCGATATGCTTCTTCGTCAGGCTAAGATTTCAGACAAGCCAGAAATCAAGATTGATGTTGAAGAGGTTCGTTCTCCAGAATCAAGTGCGAGTATTGTTGGTCAGATGATTGCCGAAGGTCTTGAGAAGCGTCTCACATTCCGTCGCGTCATGAAGCAGACTATCGAGAAAGTTATGGCTAACCGTGACGTTGAAGGAGTGCGTTTGACGCTCTCAGGACGTCTTGGTGGTGCTGATATGGCTCGCCGTGAGGAACTTAAGAAAGGTCGAATTCCACTACAAACCCTTCGCGCCGACATTGATTTTGCCCGTGTTACCGCTCGTCTCCCGTATGGAGCTATCGGTATCAAGGTATGGATCTATCGTGGCCAGGTATTCGCTGATCGCAAGAGTGGTCAGACGGATGCTGCTCCACGAACGCCACGTCAGCCACGTACTAACGCGTAAATAAATTCGTATGTTATTCCCGAAAAAAGTTAAGCATCGCAAGTGGCAAGTAGGCCGCAAGAGCGAAGCCAAGCGTGCTGTGGCAGAGACTCGTGGTATTACGGTAGCTTTTGGATCATTTGGTCTCAAGGCAACCTCACCATCACGTGTTAAGAGTAACCAGATTGAAGCGGCTCGCCGTGTCATCTCTCGTACTCTTGGCAAGACTGGAAAGATTTGGATTCGTATCTTCCCTGATAAACCAATTACTAAGAAGGCCGCCGAACTCCCGATGGGTAAGGGTAAGGGTGACCCAGATCACTTCGTATTTGAGGTGAAGCCAGGTCGTGTGCTCTTTGAAGTAGAAGGAGTAAGTGAAGATCTCGCTCGCGAGGCCTTCCGCAAGGCAACCGCCAAGCTCCCATTACAAGGTAAGCTCGTTCGTCGTGAAGACACGCGCGCATAATAATTTCTCACTATGATAAACATGTCAGATATTCGCAAGAAGACCGACACGGAGCTCGTGGAGCTCGTGGAGAAAGCGCGTGAGACTGTCCGCGCAGAACGCTTCAAGGACAAATTTAGTCGCAAGGCCAACATCATCGTTGGGGCTAAGAAGGAGATTGCCCGTCTTCTTACGGAGCTCACTGTGCGACGCAGTAACGGAAACACTAAATAATAGGTATGACTACAGAAACAACAACTGTCACCAATCGTCGTACTCTTCGTGGCACCGTGGTCTCCACTAAAATGAAGGACACGATCACCGTTGCGGTCGAGCGCTATGTGAAGAATCCGAAGTACAAGAAGTACATGCGCCGCACGAAGAAGTACCTCGTACACGACGCTGGTAATACAGCCAAGGAAGGTCAGCAGGTCGACATTAGAGAAACTCGTCCCCTCTCAAAGCGCAAGCATTTTGAGCTCGTGACTAACGCCAAGTAGTATGATTCAGCCACAAACAATCGTGAAGATAACCGACAACACTGGTGCCAAGATCGGCCGTGTGTTTAAGGTTCTCGGCGGCTCGAAGAAGCGTTACGCTGAGCTCGGTGAGATGGTCGTGCTTTCAGTTCAGACAGCTGAGCCACGCAAGATGGTAAAGAAGAAGGATGTTGTCTACGGAGTAGTGGTGCGTCAGCGCAAGCCATTCCGTCGCAAGGACGGTTCATACGTCAGTTTCGATGACAACGCAGTCGTTCTCATCGATAAGGCAAAGAAAGAACCTCGTGCGAACCGCGTTTTTGGACCGATTCCACGTGAGATTGCTGAAGCTGGTTATCAGAAGATCGTATCACTCGCACCAGAAGTGGTGTAAGCGTCACTTTCACTAATCCATAACACTATGAAAATTAGAAAAGGAGATACGGTACAGGTAATTGCCGGCAAGGATAAAGGAAAGACAGGTTCAATCCTTATGGCCATGCCAAAGCTTGATGCCGTCATCATCGAAGGTGTGAATGTTGTAAAGCGACACCAGAAGAACCGCCGCTCCCGTTCACAGGGTCAGATTATTGAGAAGAGTATGCCGATTCACGTCTCGAATGTTGCGCTCGTCGAGGGTAACAAACCAGTTCGTGTTGGATACACCTTCGAGGGCGAAGGAGAGAAGCGCAAGAAGGTGCGCATCGCTCGCCCAAGCGGTAAGAAAATCTAAGTATGGAAACTACAAATACTCGCATCAAGAATGCTTACACTGCCCTCAAGGGTGAGTTTGGCTACACCAATGTGATGGAAGCTCCAAAGATTGAGAAGGTAGTTATCTCAGTTGGTACGGGTCGCGTTCAGGATAAGGCGAAAATCGCTCTCATCCAGGACCGCCTTGCCCGGATTACTGGTCAGAAGGCTTCACCGCGCCCAGCCAAGCAATCAATTGCTTCGTTCAAGCTCCGTGAAGGTGACATCATTGGTTATCAGGTGACCCTTCGCGGCGCCCGCATGATGCACTTCCTCGATAAGCTCATCAACCTCGCGTTGCCACGCACTCGCGACTTCCATGGTCTCAAGGTTACTGCTATCGATGAGATGGGCAACTACACTCTTGGTATCAAGGAGCACACCATCTTCCCAGAATGTGGTGATGAAGAAATCAAGGATGTGTTCTCACTCGCGATAACTATCGTGACGACCACGAATGATAAGAAGGAAGCAGAAGCATTGCTCCGACATATCAATCTTCCACTCAAGAAGGAAGAGAAGTAACCCTCCACTGAGGAAAATGACACAGAAACACCCCGCCAGAAATGGCGGGGTGTTTCTTTATATGCGAATCACCCGCGCAAGGCGGGTGAGGAGGTTATTTCGGTTGGGTGTCGACGTGGATGGTAGTCTCCCAGTACACGCGCTTGGTTGGTGTGAGCATGACCATCTCCCGAGTCACTGTGCGTTTGACGATCCCTTTCTTTTTAAGGATTAGGAGCCAACGATAGATCCGGGCGTAGGTGAGGTTGGGTAGTTTGTTGAGAAGCGTATTCACGAGAACACGGCTACCTGGTGGTTGCAGGTGTGTCAAAATAGCTTCTTCAGGTTCAGATACGCCAACACCAGCAACGGTGCTTACTAGGGGAAGGCGAGGTCTTTCCATGGCAGTTCCTTGGACAGTTGTTCTTGGCACACCATAGCATATTCAGTGTGGTCAACAAAGTAATTGCTACCAGCAGTTAGTCATGCAAGATCAAGAAGTAGCGAGTGTGATACAGCTGTCAATAAACCTAAAAGTAGACACAAATTAAAGGTACTATTGTTAGTAGTATTATGATTTTAACTCCGACTAGTATGAGTCTGTCTAAACAACTATTATTAATGTATTCATGGCTTGTTTTTAGTGTAGGAATTATTGGTCTTACACATATAGCGCAGGCAGAAGAACTACCGACTTCATCAGAGGACAATCGTACGAGCTATGATTACTCTGTCAAAGGAGCAGAGGTAAGAGATTTTGCACTGACAGAACAAGCGGGGGAGATGTCGGCCACGGCTCTTGTCGTCAATGAGTCAGGACAGAGTGTTCAGTATAGGTTCGGTATTGAAATTCAAGATCGGAGTCGCATGAATTATGATCATCGTTTTATTCATATTGTGCCAGAAACCATTAGCCTAGAGCCAGGAGCAAGCATTCCTGTTTCAGCTGTGTTTCCTAAACCGCAGTTCATCAGTGGAGAGCAAATCGTAATGTTTGGAGTAATGGATGAGCAGGGAGATTTGCGGGGTTCTTCAGATATACTTAGAGAAAAGAATCTTTTTACAAGTTCTAGTAGCGTTCTACTTGGGCAGTGCTCTATTGGCGGTATGCCAATTGAATTTGCTACCCCGATTGAAGGAACAGCAGCTACTCTTGAGGTGATGTGTGAAATTGGAGCAGTAGGTAGCTCAATTGGTCAACCTGTGACACTTACCGCACAATTGCTAGATTATCGGTATGCAAGACCACAAGTAATTGGTCGTTCGGAAACTACACAGATAAGTGGAAGTACTTCAACTATTAAGTTCACCGTCGATACCTCTACCACCTCTCCAGCAAGTTATCTCCTCCAGATTGTTCCAGAACGCGATGGTCAAGTTGTTGGCTATGCCAAAGCCGGCGGATATATGCTTAAGGGTACAGGCGGTGTTATTCGTACTATTGCACCTGCCAAGGATATCGAACCGGGTGTCGTCGTATCTGCCTTTGGTGTGCAGGTGTACGATGATAGTGCGTATCGTTTAAGGTCAACCGTCACTAAAGATGGAGTGATGTGTTCTGAAGAATTTACTCCTCTCACTAGGACTGGATATGAAGAAGAGGTTGTCGTACGAATGGATTATACAGACAGCTGTTTTGGAATGGTGCAGCTTACTGGTGAGCTCCTAGATTCAAATTCGAGCGTTCTCAGTTCTCGTTCAATTCTAGTATCGCTTCCTGAGTCAAATCCTTCGGCGAATGAGGCAAGTAACGTCTCTTCGGGCGAAGAGACAGACACTACCTTCACGATTGTGCTTCTTGGTATTGTCATCCTTCTTGGACTCTTTGCTGCCTATGGAATGATGCAGAGATTGCACAAACATGATTTGCCAAAAATTATGGTGGCACTAATTGCTGTTTCTGGCTTGCTTGCATCTCTACCTACACAGGTAGAAGCAGCCGCCCTGTGCGTGACTGATCCTTGGATTGAGCTCTGCCCGTTTGGTATTAGAGTTACTAATTACACACACGGTACGAGCGGGTTTAGATGCACCACCAACCCATTTGCGGCTGGTTGCAGTACGTTCAATAGTGACATTGCTCCAATAGTGATTGACTCTACTGAACAAGTAGACCTTGGCTTTGTGGCAAATGGCATATTTGAATATGATGTCTTCGCAGAAGACTACAATTCGTGGTATTTGCCTGATAGTGGATTGTACACTGATTATCATTCTGTCTTAGACAGTAACATGAATTGGTACAATCTCTCTGCTCGACACTTCTTTGGACCGTATTCAGAATCAGGTGTAATCCATGTTGATATGACAAATACTCAGATGTCGATTGTAGATATTGATATTCCAGTCACGGTAAATGTAATCCCGACAGTTGAACTCAATTTTGTCGATTAGGACCAACTTAAGGAGGTGTGAGGTTTGGACACAAAGATCACCCGAAAGGTGATCTTTGCTTGTTTTATATAGGTGATTCAGGTGGTTTAAGAAAAGAGTTCAAATGATTGACTTTCTTGAATTTTTTGGTACTCTTGCGGGCATGGCTAG
>JACCDR012450324.1_pt1 | contig 21551 bp, 28 predicted proteins | sample 7446431 | NCBI WGS metagenome assembly JACCDR01 (sample SAMN15323443, study PRJNA562643) | freshwater metagenome | isolation source: river surface water | place: USA:Blue River Watershed | collected 2017-08-17 | reverse complement strand
GCCGAGGCTTTGCAATCGCTTCTTGACGCGCAAAACGACGCGCCGCTCGAAACCAACCGACACACATGGGAGGCCGCTTGCCAAGAGTCTATCGCCGCCCTCAAAAAAGCAAATTGGACATGAACGACTGTTTCACGGATTTTCGCGGGCAAATTCTGCGCGAAATCCGACACGCTTATCTGCCTTGCGGCTGCGGTGGGCGTGGATATTATTTATTCTTGTGATTGCCGCTCGACAAAAAAATGCTGTTTCTAATCCGACCCCGCGACAAAATCTACCTGATGCTCAGCGCGTCCTACCCGTTGCGCGTCAAAATCGGCGTGAGCAACCGGCCACAACTGCGCGCCACGCAAGTCGGACAACGCGGGAAAAAGAAGCCAGCGCGGGAGGCAAAAGTGCTTTTCGCCGTCGGGATGCCCTTCGCATACAAGGTAGAGGCGGCGTTTCACGCGCTGTATGCGCCACTAAACGCACCGACCAAAGGCGATGGGCGAACGGAATGGTTTACTTGCCTGCCGCTCGTTTTGCTCGCCTGTGTCGTGGCTCTATTCGCGTCGCCGGGCGCGACGTTCGAGGGCTTGCTGCTTAATCTCGCCGCTGCTTCGCTCGCTGCTTGGCTTGCGTTCGTCGGCTTTACCATGCTCGCGCTGCTTGTCTGCCGGGCGATTTTTGAAATGTGGCCGCTGGTCTTGGTGGCCGCGTACATCTGTTTTTGAAAAATGAGAATCATTTACGAAGCCCCTGACGGCAAAAAGTTTTACAACGAAGCCGACTGTGCTGATTACGAACGCGACGTGGTCAATCGCGTGAATCAAATCATGTCCGCGCTGCCGCCAAAGCCAAAACTTGATGGCGGCTTTGCGTTTTTCCAGCACGACGTAGAAGTGGCGCGCAAAGCGCGCCTCGAACTGCTCAAAATGGCCCTGGAATACGCATCACACAAAAAATCTATCGAATCCTCGATAGATAACGAATCACTCCATCCATCCTGGGTAGGGCAAATTATCGCGGAAATGGATATGCCCGCGCTGCGCCGCGCTTGGTACAGATTCGAGTGCATGAAGAAATACCGCGAATACTCCCAACCTTACTACGCATACCCGCAATGATAGAAACCGTCAAAGTCGTATCACTGCGACCGTTCGTTGTCGAAAATATCAGCGGCGAAAAGCACGCACTCGCAAAAGAAGCCACCCATCAAATGCGCGTTGGGATGGTGCTTCTTTTGTGGGCATCAAATAAAACATGAAAATGGAAGTATTATTAAAGTTGAAAGAGCCATACAAATGGCCGTCTCCTTACCCTGAAAAACCCAACCAAAATCAGGTTGGTGTTATCGAAACTGACACGCCTATTTGTATAGGCGCTACAATCAAATTTGAAGATTTGAACGCCCGCTCGGAAGGCGGACAACTTAACAGGAGCCACTATAAATACTTCTCAGGCAAAATATACAAAGTTTGTTCGCCATCGTCGTCAAGGTTCCACGCTGAATTATTGGAGGTTTGCGACTACCTAAAAAAACCAAGCCGCTCCGAACGCAAGCACATTCGCCGAAAAATCGCCCGCTTGGAAAAGCGAATCGAGCGGGCAAAACTGGCAACAACAACAAATCAGCCTTATTCCAAATTAAGGCTACGATTGCTAAAATCTTACCTCGCCTTTTACGAAAGCGAAAAGGCAGGTACGCCAGACCTCTCCTTAATTGAATTTTGTGGCGCGCAGCAAGACGCGCCGTGACCACACTAAAAACCCCGCCTCGATTGCTCGAAACGGGGCAAAAACCCAAATCCCATTTGTAATGAGCCGCGCCGCCTATCGAGGCCGTGCGGCTTATTCATTTATTCGGGTTGGCTATCAAATTCGTCGGCGAGGCCGTCAAAATGCGAGTCGTTTTCGGTCGGCCACATGAAATTTTTTGCAGCCCGCGCCAAAACATCGTCGTGCGCCGGGATAACCGCCTCGAAAAACGAGCCGTCGGGCTGAGGCACTTTGTACGCCCGCTCAGGCACTTGCTTTTTGCGCCAAGTGCCAAAGTGATTTACCTGCACTTTTTCGCCAGCCTGCACCCAATCGCGGATTTGGGCGAAAACAAACTCTGCGACTTCTCGGCCATCTTCGTAGCCAAAATGAAGATTGATTGCGTCGCCGAGTTCTACTGTGGTTTTTATGTCCATTGTTTGTGGTTGTGTTTAAAGTTTGCGGGGCGCACGTTCGCGCCCCGCGCCCCTATAATCCCATGAAAAAATTACGCTACTTCAAGTTCCAGCATCGCTTGTGACAAGGCCGCATCCACGACGCGGCAGACCGCCTCTGGCGATACCTTAGTTGCGCTCGAAACCGCAACGACGTATGGCGTAGGCCGTCCGCCGCGTGTCGGTCGGTAGTGTTGTTGCTCGAAGTGCTTGCGCGCAAGGGCGAGCCTGCGCTTTTGTTTATCCCCGTCATTCATTGCGCTTGGTGAATAGCAGCAAAAACGCGCCTGCAACCGCTGCCATGATTAGGCAGGCCGTGAAAACGAGGATTGCCTTAATCATTCGAGGCAATGGGTTTGGATGTGAACCAAATGCGAAGGATGCCCAAAAGTGGGCCAGCCACCGCGCCGAACGCAGTCAAAAATTCGCCCAGCGAGTTCACGGATTGAAACTTTGCAGCGATTTCCGGCGCGTTCGCAGCCAGCGCGTCAATTTGGTCTTGGCTAACGCCATTGCCGAGCAGAAACGTGTTAACGGCGTTACCGCCAAAAACAAGCGTAATAGCGACGGCGAGCAAAACGATTTTCGAGTTGTACCATTTTTTCGCTTCCATGTTTGAGTTTGAGTTTGTGGGCTTGCGCCCGGTTATTTTTTCAGTTTGAACGCGAGCAAAACCGCGTCGGCGATGGTTTTGAGGTCGTAAGACAAAACAAACTCTGTCAACCTCGTGCCCATCAAGCCCATAAAAAAGCCCGCAAAGGATTTGTCCAGCGAGGTGAACAAAAGGCAGAGTTGCTTGCTCGCATAGATGGCAAATGCCGCCCCAACGATAAATGTAAGCAGGTCTTTGCGCCAGTTGAACCGGCGCGCCCGAACCCCGTAAAGGAGGTAAACGAGCGAGCCAGCAAGGGCGTGTCCTAGCTCCCGAAAGTTATCAAGAATCCACAGAAAAAATGTTTCTTTGTACGGCATTGTAACGTTTTTCATATTTGCTTGGGGGCAAGTTTATCAAAATCCGCGAGCGCGAGTTCGTTTCATGTTTGCGCGTTCCACCAAAAGCAAAAGGTCGTTGCCCTCGATTCTGTGAGACACGGCGAACGCGCCGCCGCCAGAATCGGCGAGCATATCTTTCAATTTGGAAAGCGGCGCGATAACTTCCGGGTTTGCGCGGGCGTTTGGATTGTCGCCGACCATCGCCATCGTCGGCGCGTATGCGAGGCCGCCTTTGGCAAGTTTAGGTACGCTTATTCGAGCAATGAGCATTTTGAAAAGCCCTTCGCTCGCTGCGCCTGCCGCTGCCGCCAGCGCAAGGTTAAATGGCGGCGGCACAGACGCAAGGGCTTTTGAAACCGATGCCGCTACCCCCTGCCGAATATATGCGCCCACGATTTGCGACGATGCTTGAACAGCGGATTTTGCCAGCGCACTAATGCCAGCCCTCCAAGCCTCGTGAGATTCTTTTGCTGTTATGCCGCCCTCTTTTGCAGCCTCCAATGCGGACGAATACGCATTCACCGCCGCATCGCCCATTTCTATAAAGGCTTCGCTAAGTCGCAAAATCGAATCCTTCCAAGCATCAACCTTTTCGGGCGTGTCCATTTCTGGCGTGGCAGGAGCCGCGTTTGTCGCACCGCCGCCAATGGGAGCCGCGCCGACGGGCTGAGCCATCAACGCTTGGTTGGCTAAAATACCCTGTATCGCGTCGTCTTGCCGGTCGTATTCCGCCGAAAGCATTTGCTCAGTGAGCAAAATTTCCTTCGCGGCGCGCAACTCATCTTGTTTTGCCTGCTTTTTCTTTTCCGCTTCGAGGCTGAAATCCTTAAAAAACGACTTGCTGCCCTCTAACTCCGCTTCCTGCCGCGCCTTTTTGAGTTCTTTGGTAAGTTCCTGCGTTTCTCCCGCAAATCCGCCTGCCGCAATGCCTGCCGAGTTAGACGTAGAAACGTACTGCTTGTTTTTGTCAACCAATTGCTCCAACGCCGTGCGCTCGGCCTCCAAGTCAGCCGTTAGCGACTTCGTGTTGTCGCTACGCAGTTTAGCCGCCGTCAGTCCCGCGTGTGCGCCAGAAAGCGCAACCCGCGTCATATCCATAATCGAAAGCCCGGCCTCCTTTGCCAAACCCTTTTGGTCGGCCAACTGCATATTTATCTCGGCTATCCTGTCTGCCGCCTTCTTTGCCGTCGCCTGCCCGATAATCGCCGCCGTGTAAGCGTTCATTGCCGCCGTTCCCTTTTCGGTGGCTGCCGTTTCCAGCGTCAAATCGCCGAAGTATTGCTTCGATATGCTTTGCAGTTTAGACAAGGCGCGCACCTGTTCGCCGCGTTGCGCGTTTTTGTCCCTGATTACCGCAAGCAATTTTTCGGCCTCATATCGCTCATTTGCCGTGCTGTTCGTCGCCCGACGCTGCACATCGGAGACTGCCAATGCCGCCTTTTCGGTGGCCGACAACTCTTTGTTGTACGCCTGAAAAGCCTGAATTGCCAGAAATACCGCCCCCGCGATTGCAACGCCAGCCAAAGCCTGCGTAGCAAGCGAAAGCGAAAGGAAGGCAGCGCGCAGCCGCGCCGCGTATGCTATCGCGCCCTCGAAAGAATTGACAATGAATTTCCCAAAATCCTTAACTGCCATGCTCGCCAAGATGCTGGCCTTGCTCATTGCCGCCTGCGCTTGCGCCAAGCCAGCCAAGCCCAAAATAATCGGCGGAATGATGATAGCCCATTTTGCCAAGCCTGCCAAAAACTCCTTAGCCTCTGGCGAAAGTTCTTTCATGCGTTCGGTCAACTTGCCGAGCCAACTTGAAAACCCATCCAACATCCCTTGCAAGCCCAAATTCTTGTTCAGCATTTCGCCGATGCCTACCGCAAACTGCCGTATCGCGCTCGTGGCGTTCACTATCGAGTTCGAGATACCGCCCGCCACGCGGGGCAAGCCCTGCATTTTCGTCGTCATTATCGAAACAAACTCGCTCGCCGAAACCCCGGCATCGCGCAAGCCCTCAGCCGTGTTTGTTTTCCACGTCTCTTTCATTAGACGCGAAATAATCGGCATACGCTCTTGTATAATTCTTAAATCGGCCTGCAAAACAGTCCCTTTTGCTATCATCTGTCCAAACTGCCGCGTCACCTCATCCAAATCTTCCGCCGTGCCGCCCGTCGTGGCGATTGCGTTTGCAAGTTCCTCGATTGTCGCCCGTGCGCTTTCTGCCGAGAATCCCACGTTTTGCAGGCGGATTGAGGCTTTTACCGCTTGCTCTAAATCCAAGCCCGGGGCCATCGCAGACTTTCGCAAATTCTCTAACTCGGCATCCGCTTCGCCCATGCTTCGCCCTGCGCCCTCGAATGTGGCGCGCATAGCCAATTGCAAGGCTTCAAACTCGCCAGCCGCCTTCACCGCTGCGCCGCCGATGCCCAACAAAGGCAGCGTGACATAGGTGGATAAATCGCGGCCAAGCGCACTTAATCCGTTAGCCGTGTTTTTTAGCGTCCGTTCCGCAACGCGCAAATCTTGGCGCAGTCCGTCAAGGTCTGCGCGCAGTTTGATGTTTAGTTCGGCTATCGAGTTCGTCATGTCGCGTTATTTTATCCATACGACGCTGCCAATGCGCCGCATTTGGTATGTCTTATGTGGGGCATTCAACCCCGTGCCAGAGCCGCCCGCCGCAAACGTCGTCGGGTTTAGCGTGCTGTCGCCGTCTATCGTTAGCGTGAAACCGTTGCCGGTATCTGCGTTGAATGTGACGACGTTCGTGCCGTTGCGCCGCGTCCTAAACAGGTAATCCCTGCCCTCTAACATGGACGCGCCGAGCGTTACGGTTATGGCATTGCTATTCGCGTCGTATAGCACCGTGAACACATTGCCGCCCGGCGTGTGCGTAGTGCTGCTCACCGTCGCGCTACTGCCTGTTAGGTCGTTTTCTACTGTCGCCAGCACTTCCTTTGTGCCGCCCCTGCTGAATTTTAGCAGGTTGTCGGTCGTGTTGTACCAAAACGTGCCTTCCGCCGGGCTGCTTGGGTCGGTAGAAAGCCCAGCGATAAGCAGCGAGCCGTTGGTGTTCACAGTCAAGGCGAGAATCGAACCGCCGTATAAATCGAGCGCGTTTGTGCCGATTAGGGCGAGTTTTACGCCCGTGCCTGTTTGTATCCTTAGTTCTGTCGAGCCTGAAATCGCCTGAATAGAGCCTAATTCCGTGCTGGCTTGGTCGTAAAATTTCAGGTGTTTCGTGCTTGTCCCGCTTGTGTTCCCTTTTAAAATCAGGTTCACAGGCAGCGAAGTATCTGCCGACGAATCGAAAGTAAGCGTGTATGTCCCTTGCGTTACGGTCGTATCCGCGCCGAGCGAGCCGTTGCCGCTGTATATGCCGTTGCCATCGCTTGCGCCGGTCGTGCCGCCGCTTGCGAGGTTTTGCAGCGAATCGGTCACGACGAACGCGCCTTGTGGAAACGCCGTGCCGATTGCCGACGAAATCGCTATCGAAGTCGCGCCCGCCGCGTTCGTCGTGGACACGGTGGCCTGCGATACCGCGCCCGTCGTCGGATTTATTACTTTGATTTTTTGCCCTGCCACGAAAACGCCCGCTTTGAGCGCAGGTACAGGTATAGACGTTGCCGTGCTCAGAATCGAGGAACTTAGCGCGGCACTTGAAAGCGCAGAAAGCACGGTCGTCGTCGGTGTGGTTATCGCTGTGCGTTCTGGCAGCGACGTTTGCCCGTCTGGATTTGTCGCTATCGGGAAATCAAAAATCTGCTCGATTGTCGGGCTGCCTGTTATCGAGGCATAGGACGCGCCCCACATTTCTACGTTCCATTCATCGCTTTTGGCCGTGAAAGTGCCGCCGAGGAACACCCATTTGCGGCTCGCCAAGTCGGAAATGACATTGTGGAAATAGAAGTCGTCGCCGTGAAAAGTGCCGTGCATCTTAATCACGGGCGTGGCTTGCCCGGCCATCAAAGCCCGCGCAAGCAAGCCCGAAAACGTGTCTGTGCCTGCCGCGCCTACGCCCCAGCCAGCCGTCGCCGTGCTGCTCCAAGTCGAGCCGTTTGCCGAGACTTCGATTTTTCCGGGCGACCAATCCCAAATCAAGTCACCGATTTTGGTTTCGGTCTTTTTTTTCAGGCTGCTGCCTGTCGTGGGATTGTCGAACGAGTAACTGCGCTCGCGTTCCCATTGTTCGGGCGTGTCTGTTTCCCGTGCGATGATTTGCAAGTCGCTCACGCTCCATTCAAAAGTACTGGATGATACGACCGTGCCTGCGAGGTCGTATAGGTTGTCGCTATCCAGCGTGAAGTGCAAGCCCTTGTCAACCGTGCCGGGGACGTTCGGAGTAATGATTTCAAACGCAAACGAGCCTTTCGATTTGTCGCCCCAGACAATGCCCGGCGACAATCGAACCTTGCCGAGCGCGCCGCCCTGCCAAGCGGGTGTACCGAATTTGAGCGTGTAGTTTGTCGCGTCTGCCGTTAGCGTCCGTTGCAGCGTTTGCGCCGACGTGTCGCCCGCCCGAATCGTCATGTTCAAAAGCCAATACCAAAGGTTCGGCGAGCCGCTGGACGTTTGGATGTTGAACGTAATGCGCCCCGAAACGACCAAAACGCTGTTGGCCGTAAACTGTGCATTGGTCACGAATTTCTCGCCCGAAAAACCAAGCCCAAATTGGCTTTGCAGGTTTTTGAGCAAGTTGCGCGAGCCTTCGTGTTTGTAAACAACCTCTGCGCTTTTGTACGGCGCAAACCAATCGAACGTCACGCCGCGATGCTTCGCGCCAGTAGCATTTTGGGGCAAAGACCTGTCATAATTCACGCTTGCGCTTGATAGCGATGTGCCGCTACTGCTGTACCTGCGCTCGCTAAATGTAGAGTTCAGGCGATAATCTGGCTGCTCAACATGGAACGCGCCCGCCGAGTAATAGATACGGCAGTTCCACGCCGTCATCATGCTGGAAAGCGCGTCAAAGGCATTGTCGAATTTCAGCAATCCAGACCTATCGAAGTCGGAAAAAACGCCGCCATCCACGCGGGAATACGCCAGCGGGTCTTTGGATGCCGACACGGTGCTGTGCGTCGTGTGCCACCAATTTACCGATGTACGCAAAAACACGTCAGAGCCGGAATAGTACCGGCTGGATAGCGTGTCATCGGCGTTTAGCGCGTTGCAAATGTGTTCAATGAAAGAGAGGTTGCCCCACGCATCTGAGCCGTCGGAAAAGTCATAGTTTTTCAACCTGCCCAAACCGTCGGTGCAAACAACCTCAAAAGCGTATGGATAGTCCAAGTCTTGCAACGTGGAAATATCTGGTTGCACAAATCCAACCCAGTAAAGCGAAGAGTTCCGCGTCACTTTTACAGTAAACCGGCCCTCCTGCGCCGTCACCAAATCGGTGATAAAAGCCTCCTCTGTCGCATCTGCGATAAGCCAACGAAACGACAAGCGAGAAGAAATAACGGGCGAAGTTCGCTCCTCATTTATGGCATCGTAAGACAACGAAAAGCCATTTGAGGCAAGCGTGAAATCGGTGACTGCGCCGCTATGGTCAGCGTCGTAAATCTCTATCGCGTACAGAACGCCGCGACGGGATTGCAACTCGCCTTTAAACCTTACTGCGCCCATTTTTTCGAGGTTTTTTTACCGGCAACTCAATCGCGCCGGGATACTTTTCGGCTATCCACCTATCGAGGCGGTCGGATTCTCGCTTGCTCATTTTCGGCGTTTCATGCCAAACGCTGACTTCTGCTTGCTCCCACGCGAATCTAATCAAATCGGTAGGCTTATTGAGTTTGCCTTTTTTAGCGTGTGGCATGAGCGAATTGAACGCGACAAAACGCGCTGTCTCCCACGTCCTTTGGTGAGCGCGCAGTTCGCGTTCGTTCGAGCCGCGAATAAACGCCGAAACGTGGCGAGGGCTGCTTTCGTAAAGTTGCGCCTCTGCCATGCCATGCTCGGCTGCGCTTTCCAGAAATTCCGCCCACGTTAGGCTTTTGGCTTCTCCTTCGTGGGCTTCGTTTCCCCCGCTTTTGGCAGGTAGTGCTGCAAAACATCCGTAACGAGCGCGATTTCAGCCAATTCGATGCGCTCTAAAAAATCTTCGCCAACCCATTCGGGCAGCGCAGTTCCGGCGCGCTTCGCGCCAGATTCGAGGCCAGCGCGCAAAAGTTCGCAGATTGCGCGCAGCGAGTTTGTTTCAACCTCAGCCAGCGCGAGGAAAGCATCTTTGCCCATGCGCTGCCCGAACCTATCGAGCGCAGCAACGGGGAAAGCGATGGGCAGCGTTTCGCCGCCGAGCGTAATTTGGTGGTAACTCATAATGGGAAAAGCGGGCGGCGCATTGCCGCCCGCTATTGGTTGGGTTTGAGATTAGTATGTGGCCTCTGTGAGCGCGCCAGAGCCTTCCAACGTGTAGGAAAACTGAATAGCGTCGCCGCCCGCGCCGGAGCCTGTTTTTTCGAGGCTTGAAACCAACGCTGAGCCGCTGTATTTCTTGTCGCCAGTTACTGCCGTGCCAATCACAACCGTTACGGTAGTGCCGTTTGCCCATGCAGAATGAAGCGCAGAAAACCCGTTGGCCGCGTCGTCGGCAATGATTGCCGAGCCGCTCATTGTCCAAGAACGAGTGCCGGGCAGCAATTCGCGCCACCCCGAACTGTCCTTAGTGGTTACATCTATCATGTCCGCAGACAAAGACAGACTGGCATCGGTTTGGTGCGTAATCGCTACCGGCGTGGAGCCGGTGTAGATTTTAAATAGCCTTGCATCTGTTTTTCCAGCCATTATGTTTCTTTTTTAATTGTTTGAAAATCAGCGCATTGCGTTAGAGCCGTGTCATGCTGACCGGTGTAGCCGTTACGCTGGATGTGCTGGAAAACGTGACGGTGACTGCGCCGGACGTGTTGTAAAGGTCTGGCGCGAACGGCCCGAAAATAGCATCCGCGCCTGCCGCTACGGACGTGGAAACAGTCGGGGCTGTCAAGTAGCCGCGACCAGCGACTACCGCCGAACTTGAAGCGGGCGCGATGCCTACGGTCGTCGCGGTCGAAGCGTGGCGGTTCCTTACGATTAGGTAAGTAGCGCCATCGTTTACGAATGTATCAGACGACGACACGGCGTTTGCCGTAAGCGTTGCCCCAGAGTTTGATACAGGGGCTTGGACTGTCAATGCTGCCATGTGATATTTTTTTAGTTATGGATGTGAGATTGAGTAAAAAAGGCCAGTCCAGTTCAAGTAGTGGCTTGTCGTGCCTGCCGACTTCGTGATGTGGATTTTATAGCCCACATTTTCGTTATCGGGGAAATTTGTCGCCGCGTTCACGCCGACCAGCGCGTTGTTGATGAAAAAAGCCGCTGTTCCATCTGGACGGGTGCAGATAAGCAGGTCGTACCAGTCCGTAGTATTGATTGCGACCGAACTATTTAAGACTGTTTCTGTGCCACCAGATGAGCGCGTAACGCCAACCCATTGGCCGCTGTTTTCCCCGTGCGTGTAGCGGAAATAAACGCCGGGCGCGTCGCCGGTGGATACGGAGTTTGTGTTAGCGAGGCCACACCGCGTTGTTTGCGTGTTCGTCGCGTCGGAGACGTAGGCGAATTTTACGCGAGCGCGATACGACATAGCACAGTTCACGCCCGTCGTGTTGTCGAGGCGAGCGACAAGCGATTTTGCGAACCATCCCGCTGCGCCGGTGTTTGTCGAGCCAGTATAGGCGTTAAAATACGCTGGGGCGATGATGCTGCCGCTCAAAAACGGCGCGGAAACGCCCGTACCTGCGCTCGTGCCAGACGCAGATGCCGTTAAAATGCTGTAATCGCCAGTCGTCGCCGATTGCCCGACTTTTACCATGCCCTCGTAATACGTCCCGTCGCCCTCTGCTGCATTTTGCACCGTGTACGTTTTCCATCGGGCTGAGGTTGGGTCGTAGAAAAGGTCAATGCTATGTGAAGGGCAAAGCGTGAAGTCGCGGTCAATGTCAAATCGGTTTGCCGCCGTGCTGTTGCCGTCTTCTTTTGTCAGCATCAAAGAGTAACTGCCGACGTTCGTAATAGTCAGACGCTTGCCGCTGCTCGGCGCGGTTATGCCCGTAATCATGCGGAAACCATTGTTGCCTGTGACGCGAATGAGCGAAGCCGTGCTTAGCCCTGTCGGGTTCCAGTCGTTCGTCGTGGCTGTCAATTGGCTCGGCGAAATCACGTCGTAACTCGCACCGCCGCTAACCGTCGCCCAAGATGGCGTAGAGCCGTCTGTCGTCAGGTACTTGCCGCTGTTCCCGCTCTGGCTCGGCAGTTCTATTTCGTTCGTGGTGCTGCCGTCAACCTCCGCGCTCAGTTTCTCGCTATCGAGTTCGTTTAGCGCGGCCTGCACCGTCGTAGCCGCGATGCCGCCGCTTGGCATATTGGTTATTTTCGTGGCCGTGTAGTCGCCATTGTTTGCCGTAACTGCGCCCGTTCGCCCAAAAACAGACGAAACCGCGCCGCCGCCGCCACCTGCTGCCACAAGGCTATCAACATAACTTTTCGGCGTGGCCGAGTACGCCGAAAGCAGCGCGCCAACGTTGAAAAGGTAATTTGCTGGTTTGCGGCCAAGCGAAACGCTGTCGCCGGTGACGCGGAACGGATTGCCGTTTACTTGCGTCGTTACCGAATCCGTGACGACGTGGAGCCACGAATCAGACGCGCCTTTTCGCTTGAATAGCGCGATGCTGTCTGCGTCTTGCCAAATGCGCGTCGTCTTATCGTCTCGAACGATTTTAGACCAAACGCTATCGGATGCGAACTTCACTTTGCCGTACTGCACCTCAGACACTTCACTGATCCACGTTTTTCGGTAGTGTTCGGCATAGTACGCTTGTATGCACTGCCAAACGTCGGACGAAAGGCCAAACGGCGAATTGAACCCGATAAAAGGCAATCCCTGTTTGTCATCTTCGGTTTCTCGAATAAACCCGACGCGAGAGTTTGGCGTGGGCGCAGTCTGCGACGCAGCAACCGAAATAGTAAAGGCTATGCCGTCTGGATTGCCGCCCGAAGTGCTGACAACGCGGAAAGTATCGCAGTTCCACCACATAAAATCGTTGGCTTGGATGCTCAGCGCGCTGTAAGCAGATGCGCCGCCAAGCAAGTAGCCACCGTTAAACGACTGCACATTGATAGTGTAGGTCGTGCCGCTGCCAGCCGTAACGCCAGAAATGTCGGCTACGCCGGTGAACGTCTGCGCGCTCGCGCAAACCGAAAAGCCCAAAAACAGGGCAATGATTTGTGTTTTAAAACCCTCCATAGAATATGCTTGTTGATGTGCCTGCTATGGTAGAATAACCGCTGAGGCGCATAGTGATACTGCCACCAGACGGGGCATTTTGAATTTGACCTTTGACCGTCATAACCGATGCGCTTGCACTTGTTGTTGCGCCGCCAACTGTCGCCATTAGTGGCGTAGAAGTGCCTAAGTTTAGAACATTACAACCGCGTGGCGGGCGTGCCGTTGACCATCCCTGATTGAATGTCGTGTTTGATTGGTATGCAAAAACAATATCGAGCGTAGAAAGGGTATTTGCCGACAAATCGCTGTAAATCGAAAAGGAAAGCAGCGTAACGCCTGCCGGGATGGTAAACGTCCATGTGCTTGCCCAGTCGTTCGTGCGCGTGAACGTGATGCCCGAACCCGTCGCCGTGACCCGTGCGCCATTGCCCGCGCTGTATTCCGTAATCGCCGACGATGTGCCGTTGCTCGCAGAAGTCACGCGGCCTTTATCGTCAACCGTGACCGTAGCAAACGTGTAAGTGCCAGCCGTCACGCCGGACGTTTCCAATTTCGCGCCGGTCACGTTGCCGTCGGCTATTTTAGCCGTCGTGACTGCGCCAGAGCCGAGTTTATCCGCCGTGACTGCGCCAGTAGCGATTTTCGCTTCCGTCACGTTGCTATCTGCGATTGTCGTGCTTGTCACCGCCGCCGCACCAATCTTGCCCGTCGTGACTGCGCCAGAGCCGAGTTTTGCAGCCGTTACAGTTCCATCTGCCAGCGTCGTCGCAAAAGTTCCGGTTCCTGTCCCGGTCACATCGCCCGTTAGCGTGATAGTTTGGTCGCCCGTGTTCGTGCCGCTCGATGTGCCGGAAAACGTGCCGTTTTGAGTAGCCAGCGAACCAAGCCCTAACGCCGTGCGCGCACCTGCCGCCGTAGTCGAACCCGTGCCGCCTTGCGTAATCGCCACTACGTCCGTCTCGGAAAGCGCAGCATCCAATGCAACCTTATCCGCCGCAGACATAAGCCCAGCCGCGCCAGATGTGGCAGCCGGAATATCAGAGAGGGCAAACTTTTTCCATGTGCCTCCCTGTACGGTAGCCAATTCTGTCGCAGTCGTCACCGTTGCGGCTGCCAAAGTCGAAAAAGAAAGGTCTGCCATGTGTTTATGTTGTTGCGTAAACCTTATTGCCTGAGCCGTCGGTCACATGATTGCCTGAGCCGTCCACGACGTAATACAAAACGATGATTTCAACGTCTCGCAGAACGCGCATTTGATAGTCACGGCTTTCGCGCCTCACCTCTTTCTCATCGTCGTAGGTTTGGTTCGTGCTGACCAAAACCGTGCTTGTCACCGTGTAGGTCGCGCTGCCAACCGTCACTTCTCCGAAAAAGTATTCTAAAACGTCTCGAACAGCGTCGGCCAATTGGTCTGCCGCTTCCATTGTCGCCGCGTAACAATCAACCTGCACCCTGAAAACGTAGGCATCGCTCGTGCTGTTTTTTGTTTGGTTGCCTGTGCCGTCTATGACCGTCGTGACAATAGCGGGCAATGCCGCCTTTTGTGGCATCATGGCTGGATAAACGCGCCCGCCGCAAAGTGCCGTAGCGGTTGACGACGTTGCGACCAAAGACTTTATGATGCCGTTGACGTTCACTTGTTTTTTCTTTTTCGTGCGTACTTGGTCTGCCAAGGCTTGATTTGCAAGGCGATTGCCCTTCCAAGCCTTTGCACTACCTCTGACTTTGTGGCCTCGAACGCGGGTCGCATAAATGGGCGCGGCGACTTGCCCCTGCCGCCAAATTCAACCCGATGGGCATAAGTGCCGACCATGCCGCTTTTTGCCCGCGAGCGAAGCCTAACGCCCATGATTACGTTTCGCCGCATTCGAGGGAAAGACAAAAAGCGGATGTTCTTTTTCAAGTCGCCAGCGGGAACGTGTTTAAGCCCGCCGCCTTCGCTTGCCTTGCCACCCTCCCATGCAATTGTCTTTTCGCCGGTCGTGTCTGGCGCAAGGTCAATAGCCAGATTTAGCGTCGGTTCGGCAGCATATTTGAGCAGTTTTTGAATGTCCCTGCCCAAATAACCGGGAAGGCTTTGCAGTCGCCTAACGAGTTCGGAGATTTCGGCATCGTCAATGCCTACCGACCTATTCCGTATAGCCCTGTTTGTTGCCATTACTGCCGTTTTTGCGCCTCGATTACGGTAAAAGCCCGCCGCCCGATTTCAGACACGGCGATAATATCCAGTTCGTCGCTGCCATATTCAACCCTCATTTTCGGTTCTACATCCGTTCGGTAGCGGATAGTGAAAACCACCGTTTGAAACGCCGTAGGCTGCGCTGATGATTGCCTTTCATCCGTGCCAGTCACGGGATAATCAACCTTAGCCCAAACGGTAGCCAAGTCGCTCCAACTAAGCGTTTCCTCGCCGTAGTCGTTCGTCGTGGCCGTGTATTGGCGCAGGACGATTTGCCTGTCCATTGCGCCAACATCCCATTTTTGCCGTGTTAGATTGCCTTTTGCCATGCTATTTCTCGTTTGAATGGCTGCAAAAGACGCTCAGCCGTCGTCGGCAATTGCTTCACCGAATCTTGCCGCTGTTCGTACATATCGCCGACCAAAAGCAAAATCGCCTGCTTTATGGCTTTTGGAACTGCGGCAGCCGCGCCATACCCAGCCGAATAGGAAAGCGTGACTGCCGCAAGCTCCAAAATCGGAGACGGATAATAGTAGCCCTGCGCGGGCGCGACAATCGGAACGGGCAAGGCGAGGCTTGTCACATACTCGCTGCTCGCCCATGTGGTTGTCGTGCCGTCGTCGGCCTTGTAAGTTATAGAAAGACTGCCGATAACTGGCGCGATTCGCAACTCGATGGGATTGCTGCCCGAAGGGAAATCATCCCATTTTTCCGTTATGGTTTGCGTAATCAGAGCCAGCCCTGTATAGAGTTCAACCCATTGCCGAGCCGCCGTTACCAGCGAATCAATATACGAATCTTCGTCGGAGCCAGAAACGCGCAAATGCGTTTTGGCCTCTGCCGTCGTAATTGGCTCGCTCGCTGGCGCGGTAGAAACGGTAAAACTGCGATACATCAGGAGACTTTTTTAACCAACAAAACCTTGCCGCTCGTGAGCGTGATTGATGTTCCAGAAATCGGCAAAAACATACCAGTAGGCAAGGTTTGGCTTGCCGCCGCGATGGTATTGCCGGTCACGTTGCTGCCAACAATGGTATTTATGACGGCGTTTGAAACAACGTGAATGCCGACAAATTCAACGGCATGAGCCGATGTGTCGTTCACATATTCAAGCCCGGCATTTGCCCATTTGTAGCCCTCTGAATTGTACATAGTCAACGCTTTTCAGCATTTTCTGCCGCTTTGTCGGCGGCTTTCGATGCTCGTTTGTGTTCAGGCTCGCCGATTGGCTCAGCCAAGCCCTCTTTGATGAACTGAATGGCAGTATCGCTGGGCAAATCAGCCTCTTGGTTTTTGGCGTAGGCAAATTCAACGCCAGCGATACTTTCCAGAAATCGCACTTTCATTATGCCTGTGTGAGTTTCTTGACTGCCGACGTGTTGAGCAATTCGCCATCGAAGCGCATGATGCCAACGAATCCAACTTGCGCTGTATCGGCATAGCGTTCATTCAGGCGGCGGAAACTAATGTCGCGGGCAATTCGGCAGAGGTAGTATGAGAAGTCGCCAAAGAGCATGGTGACGTTGCCCGTCGCAATTGCCGCCATGTCTTGGTTAATCCAATACGGATAGCCGTTGATGGTGTCCGGTTCGCCGTCCCGTGTAGATGCCAACCAAAGTGGAGTAGCATCGCTTGAACCGAGCGCGAGTTTTTTGAGAGCAAGCAATGTGCTGTCGTTCATCATCAACCCGACATTGCCGTTGCCTTGCATCATGTTGTTTTTGAAGCCCGACGCGGTGGCCTTGTATCGGTAGGATGGGTCAACCGAGTGAATGAGGCCGAGAATGTCGTTGTATGTGATTGCACTTGCGCCTGCCGCCGTAACGCCGGTTCCTGCCGCCGTGACAACGCCGTTTGGCTGGCTCGAACCGGAGCCAGTAGTCAAGTATGTGTTTGCCTTTCGGCCAAAACGAACGGCGAAAACGCGGCGGATTTCAGGTTCGAGCTCAAACGCCGAGTCTTGCAAAAGTTCCTCCGATGCAAGCATTAGCGTCGCAAGTTTGTAAGCGTCAATCTGCTTTTGCGCGAATGTCAGGTCTTGAACCGTGATGCTCGAACCTTCGGCAATGAGGTTTGCGGCTGTTGACGTGTCGTCGTATGTCGGAATATATGTCGTGTTGCCCGTGTCGGTGTAAAGCAAACGGCAGGCTTCCATGACCGAAGAGTATTGCTTTGTGGCAACAATCAATTCGGGCAAAAAGCCTGTTGGAATGGTATAACCGCCGAGCGAACCGGATGTGCTTTGTGCGTTCGTGCCGCGATATTGTGCGAGCATTTTGGCATCTTCGCTTGTCAGGCTTTCTGAGCCAAACCGAAAGTACTTTTCAAACGCTTGCCGATATTCTGGCGGCGTTTCGTTTTTAGAGGAACGTTCGCTCTTTTCCTCTTTCGTTTCCGTGAACGGCTTGGCAGCCTCTTTTTGCGAGCGCGCAACTTTTTCAAGCATTTCTATTTGCTTGTTAAGGTCTGCTTCGTCTTTTTCTGCCTTGTCGAACGAGCGGAACATTTCGGCTTGCAGCGTTTCGTTTCCTTCCTCGCCCGCTTTTTTAGCGCGGGTCGCAAAGTCGCTCATTTGGTTGACGATGCCGAGACGCTTGTTCCGCAATTCTTGAATTTCTTGTGTCATTGCGTTCAATTTTTAGTGATTGCTCGCAGCCTCGCTTCGCGGGCGATTTGCAAGCGGTGATTGATTTCTTTGTTGTCTTTCGCGGGCTGCTCGAAAGATTCGAGGGCGCGCTTTGCTACGGTCGTATCGGGATATGCTGGATAAGTCACGGGCGAAACATCATATAAACCATCCATTTCGATAATCTTGCGAATGCTCAAATCGCCATCCTTCACCCATTCTTGCCCTTCGCGCGTAAGCGAAAAAGCAAACGAACTTTCCCGAATGTCGCCGCGCTTTATGCTTTCCAAAAGGTCGTTTCCTGCCTGCGTGTTTGGCGCGTCAAACTCATATCGAAGCCCGATTTCGTCTTGTGTCAAAATTAGCGTTCCGGGCGTTCGCGCCAGAACATGGTTAGGGTCGTGGTTGAACAATGCCCGAACGTCTGCGCCACTTTGCAGCACTTTGGTAAATGCCCCCGGCATGATTACCTCGACAAACCCGCCAAGATTTTCGCTGCGTTTATTGAACACGGCGGCGTAGCCAACTACTCGGCGGCTATCTGGCTCGATTGCCCGAACCTCGCCGTAAGAAGCGCGGCGTTCTATGTTTTCAGTTTGCTGCTTGCGATGCTCCATTTGTGTCGGTTTGTGCAACCCCGTTGCCAGCGTCCGCTTGCGGGTCTGGATTGCTGCTAAGATTGATTTGCAGGTAGTATTCGTCGCCGCCGTCGTATGCGTTCATGCCCTCGAATTGTCGTATCTCATTCGGAGACATCGCGCGCATATTGAACATGGCACGATAAAACTCTGCGCGAGATTTCATGTCCCCGCGAAGCAGCGCGTTCATGTTGAACCGCACGAAATATGTGCCTTGCTCGCTCGGCCTGAAAAGTTTGCGGTTCAATTCCTGCTCCCACGACTTCACCAACGGGCGAAGCGTGTGCTGTACAAACTCGATGCTTTGCTGTTCGATGTTGGAAAATGTAGCCCTGTCCAGTTCGCCAATCATGTGCAACGGGACGCGATAAATGCGCGCTATGTCCGCGATGCCAAGTTTTTGCGCCTCTATGAATCGGCTATCGTTTGGCGTTAGCGATATGGGCTTGAATTGCATCCCATTTTGCAGCACGGCTACGCCGCCCGCGTTGGAAACGCCGCTATATCTGTTTTTCCAGCCAGATGAAATAGTGCTGACTTGCTCGGCGGTCAAAATGTTGGGCGTTTCCAAAACGCCGCTCAGGTGTGTGCCGTTCCCGAAAATCTTTGCGCCATACTGTGTAGCCGCCAAGCCCATGCCTATCGTTTCTCGCGCTGCTTCAATCGGGCTGCGCCCATTGATGCCATCCCATGAAAGCGAGGCGACGTGCAGCACTTCGTCGGGCATCAAAGGCAATGCCTCGCCCTCAACATGGTAAAAGAGTTTCTTGTCTTTGTCGAAAAACGGTTTTACGGAGTTTGGCGCAAGCAAAACCAACTCGCTCGGCCTGCCCCAACCGTCGCGCACTATCTTGGCGTAGGCGTTGCCCCGTATGCCAATGTGCAATTGGGCGGCTGCCCTGAAATTGTAAGATGTGTAAAGATGTGAAGGCGACGTATTGACTAAGCGGTGAACGGGGTGTTCTGTCGCTAACTCGGAATTTCCGTTCGGCAGTTGCCGATATACCTCCAAAGGCAGCGATGCAATCGAATCGCTAAGGACTTTGCAGCAGGCATAGACCGCACTATGAGAAAGCGCGGTTTTGTCGTTTACCGAAACGCCAGAGTATGTTTTGCTGCCGCCAAACGCATCAAAAAGCCACGCTGCCGGACTGGATAGCGGGGTTGATGGATTTTCAAGGCTACTGCGCTTGAAAATCGAGCCTATTTGATGCCAAAAGCCCATTTCTGCCGCAAATCTTGGCGAATAGCGGACGGATTGAAGCCACTTTCTGCCCTATTTAGGCACTTTTAGGGCTTTTGCACGGCTCAATGTGAGCCTTTTGGACTGGATTAGCAGGCTTTCGGTAGCCAATCCGCGCCGTAATCCGTCAATGCACGAAAAGCGATAAAAGCCAATTTCGGCCATCAACTCGCCCTCGACGGCTACCCATGCCTCGCGCTGCTTCATTCCTTCGCCAAGAAATTCACGGTAACGAGCAAAGTAGTTTTCTGGCAAAATTAGTCTTTTCATATAACAAAGAAATCTACATCAGAGTAGGCATTGATTGGCGGCTCGCTCGTGAGCCAAGCAAACATAGCATCCAACGTCGCCGATACGCCGTCTATCTTCTCGATACTACGCTTTTTGTTGGGCTTTATGTCGTCGTTTGGGCTTTGGTCAAGCGCGACATTTCGGAACATCCAAGCCGTCACGGGATTTAGGTCAACCTCAATATCGCCGCTCAAAAACATCTTTTCCAGCCGCTTGCATGGCTCAGATAGGCAGGCGAAGTTTTGGCGGCAAAACAGCACTTCCAACCCGTCGCCTTCTAATTGCATCGCCAGTTCGGTAGAGTTCCATTGGTCACATGACACTTTTAGGACTGGTTGATTCGCGTGTGTGGCATTGATTGCCTTTCTGATTAGCGCGTTATCCGTCCTATTGCCGGGCGTTTTTATCAAATGCCCGTCATCAACCCATTGCATATAGTTCGTGTCGTGGGCGCGGGCGGCGATGGTATCCTCTGGCAAAAAGTATTTGAGTTTGAGCAGCGCGGGCGCGTCGTCGGCAGGCGGGCAAAAGATAGCCACCGCCGTAATGTCTTTGACCGATGCCAAGTCAACCCCGACGTAACACGTCCTGCCTGCCAACTCCGCGTCGGTAATCGGTCGCATTTGCCCAACCACCACTTCGTCTGGAATCCACACTTTCGGGGCATCCATCCAAACGTTGAAGTTCTTTGTTAAAACCTGCGTTCGTGTGCTGCTCCCTTTGTTTATCGCGTCTTGCACCTGCTCGCGCAAGTATTGCACCGTAGGCGTACTGCCCAAATTCGGGTTTGCTTTGCGCCAAACGCTTTCATCTTGCCAATCGTCGCCTTCGTCAAGCGTGAAAATGACGGCAAAAAGGTTGTCTTGCGTCCGCTCGCCAGAAAGCACGGCGACGGCGTTTTTGCGCTCTACCGAATAGCACGGCAAGTTTTTATCAAATCCCGCCGTCGTGATGATAAGCAAAAGCGGGCTTTCCCTCGCGCCCATGCCTGTTTGCATCACACCCTTCACTTCGTCGGTTTTGTGGGCATGGTATTCATCTATCACCGCGCAATGCGGGTTAAGGCCATCCAATGTGCCAGCGTCGGCAGACACTTTTTGAATAAATGAATCGGTGGGCGTGTAGTTGACTGAGTGCGCCCGCACTTCGCACCGCTGGGCAAACACTTTTGAATCTCGGCGCATTAGGCGCGCCATCTTCTTTGCCGCCCGAAAAACCATGTCCGCTTGGTCGCGTGTCGTGGCCGCCGTGTAAACCTGCGCGCCGTCTTCTTTCTCGAAAAATCCCGTGTAAATTTCGATGCCTGCCGCCAACTCTGATTTGCCAGCCTTGCGCGCCATCTCCACATAAGCCTGCGTAAACCTGCGCTGCCCAGAATCTTTCCACCGCCAACCAAAAAGCATGGCGACAAGGAAGGCTTGGTTGTCTTGCAAGTTGAACGGCTTGCCGCCATACGCGCCCGACGTGTGCCGCAGGTGCTTGAAAAAAGTAAGCGCGGCCTCTGCCTTTTTCACATCAAACACAAAAGGCCAATCTCGTTTTTCGAGGTCGGCCAAGTGGCGCGCTACTGCCTGCTTGACGAATACGCAAGCGATTTCCTCACCGCTTTGTATGCGCTGGATATATCGGTTTGCCTGTTCAATTTGCATTTAGCAATTCGCCTATAATGTCTGCCTCAGCCTCTTCCGGCGCAAGGTTGATACTTTGCCGCGCTCTCGGCGTAAACCCAAACTGCTCGCGCAAGGGCTTCAAAATTTTATCGCAGCGTTCGTAAAGCAGAAACGCGGCAGACACGCGGCCTTTTTCCTCGTCTATCATGTCGCCGCCTTTCATCATGTCAACCGACCGTCGCTGCATTATCGAGGTTTCGCAGTATGTCCGAATCGCGTCTAAATCCTGCTTCGCTAAGATGCCCGCCTCGTGCAATAGTCGGCAAACCTCCTCCCACTTCGCCGCGTGTTCTTTGTCAAAGTCTTTCGGCGGCGGTGGCATCTGTTTCAGGATAGGCACGGAAACGAGCCGGTCGGTACTATGCTTAGTGGCGTTGTATGTACCACTTTGCCTATGCTGCGCTGCGCTTTTTTTGTTTGATGCCTGCCTCATATCAAAAACTTGGTGCTGGAATTATGTGTGTTTTGG
>JACCDR010365691.1_pt1 | contig 21561 bp, 52 predicted proteins | sample 7446431 | NCBI WGS metagenome assembly JACCDR01 (sample SAMN15323443, study PRJNA562643) | freshwater metagenome | isolation source: river surface water | place: USA:Blue River Watershed | collected 2017-08-17 | reverse complement strand
GAAGATAAGTATGTGGTGGAGAGAAAAATTAAGAAGAAATAGAAGGTGGTTAAACGCAAAGGATAAGTGATGGAAGAAGAATGAGAAAGACAAATAAGAAGAGGAAGCAAAATGTAAAAGGACCGTGATGAAAATATGTTGGTTATGGAAAAGAAATAAGTATTAAGTAAGTAAGTAATGTGGGGAGGAAGAAGAATGAGGAAGAGAAGTTAGCAAGTTGCGCTTTATTTATTTCTATAGTAGGGTTAACCGGGGCCACGCTCGCCAGCCCCTTCCTAGCACCCCTCCTACCCCCTAGCCAATTCATTAACCACCCTTCTTAACCAGGATCATTAAATACCATCCTTTAACCTTTCTTATCTTCCTGACAATTCAATCCCATTATAATTCCAATCCCTTTATAATCCGCTCCGATTAAAAAGCAATTCATTCCACATTATTCTGGCACGGTTCTTGTTGACTCGCTTCGCGCCCTCTGCTTTGGTTAACTTCCTCACCATCTTCCTGGACCCCGGAAGCGCCATATAAGGAGGGCGGGTTAGTCGGCCGATTCCCCAGCGATCTCCAGGGCTTGCGCCGCTTCTGTCGCCTTCCTCTACCGGCCGACCTTGCTCCACCTTGACAGCGCGCTCCGCCGCCACTAAGCTCTCCCTTGCTCCTGGCGCTCCAAACCCCAGGGAAGCCAAAGCGAAGGAAAAGGAACGGTAGGGGTTGACAACGGCGGAGCGATGATTAAGCTGTCGAGTGTTGGGGCGAGATGAATCAAGGGCAAGCGGAGCGGAAGAAAAAGCAAAGCGGTCCTTGACAAGCTCCGAAGGATGATTAAGATAGGCAGGGCAAGCGAAACGAGCGGCGAAAAAAGGAAGGACGCCGCGAGAAAAAAAGAGAAGGACGGGGTTGACAAGGCGAGAATGATGGTTAAGATAAAGGGGCGATAGAGAGAAGCCCAGAACTGATAAGCAAGTCCTGAGTTTCTCTCTGCTCCGAAAGTCGAGCCGCTAAGTAGAAGGCGAACAGCGGATCCTTTCGGAGCAGAACCTGACGAAAAACCTAAGGTCGCGGCGGGTTTTGACCCAAGCCGCAAAGCGAAAGGATTGGCTTCTTATCTAACATAATCCCCGTGGTTCCCGGATGTTGAGGGAACGGCGAGTCAAGAAAGCGAATCAAAGCCCTTGACAAGCAAAGCGGAGTGATTAAGATAAGGGCAAGAGAAGCGAGGCAGGGATCAGATGACGTTATAGGGGTCATCCTGCCTTAGGGTTCAGCAAGGGCCCGAATTCTAGTAGCGGCGCCTGAAGTACCTCGCAAGGGGAAAAGGCTTAGCGAACGAAGCCAGTAAGTCTTGCTCCGATTACCACGGTTCTGGTAAGCCGATCGCAGGGTCTCTGTGGAATCGCCGGACCTTAAAGCGGCGAGAGAAAACTGAATAAGCAAGCCGATCTTGGAATCGCGCGCCACCTACCTTGACCAGCAGGATTGACACCCTGACTCGGCCAAACAAGGCGGAAGGCAAGGAACGCAGCGACGGCCAGGATTCCCACGGGACTAAGTTAACCCGCCTCATCCGCAAGATGAAGCTTACGCCAGCAAAGGGCGGACAGGGTTATAGTAAAGGGCGGTGCAAGGGCGATGGGTTTTGCTCCCATGCCAAGGTGACCAGCGGACCTGTGTCTCCTCCTCACATAGGTAATAAAAGGCTTCCTCATCAGGCAAGCAAAAGGATTCCCAGGGATTGACTAGCGGTACTCTCAGTCTGCTAGGATAGCTCCCTGAATACTGAGAGGTTAGTCGGATGGTTGAGGGTTCGTAGCTCTCCCGGATGACTAACGGGCGAGGGAGGTTATCATGATCTCCCTCCCCAAGTTTAGCGGATGGTTTTCTGGCCTGAGCTAGTTCCGGGCCTCCAAAAACAAGGAAGATCATCCGCTAAACTTGGGGAATCCAAGCCCTATAATGCAAGGCGTTCAATGGTGATGATTCTCTAAGCAGCGTGGTGTGGCGGCTTCGTCATCCATGGTTTCCTCACTCGACTCCTGTAGCTAGATGGTCTCTCCGCTCCTCACGCCACGCTGTTGAGTTACCTGGTTCGATTCCAGGGCCTTGTGCCAAAGTCCAAACCAAAACTTGAAAGGACGGTGCTTGATGTTCCGCTTCCTCCTGATTCTGATTGCTTCTCTCTGGTTGACCCGCCAAGTGGCCACTTACCTGACGCACGACTTGCTCCTCTGCTTCGGCGCCCTGGTCGGCTTCATGGTCATCGGCTACAAGATCACCAAGCCCGGAAAGTAAGTGAGGCGTCATGAAACACCGCAAACGCATTCTGGTTGATCTTAAAGGTACGGAGCATGATATCGATGCTCCTGGTTTCGATCTGGCTGCTCTTCGCAAGGTCGGTTTAATGCCGGATGACTACGAGCTTTGCGGAATATGCGGCTTTGACCATGAGTACGATCAACCCCTCCCCAAAGAGGCTCGACTAGCTCATCGCGGCAATATGTTCGACGCTTTTCTTCGAGACATGGCCGAGAACACCAAAGCCCTGAACGAAGATGAGTAACACTTCTTGTTGATTGTCCGACTCTTTTATCTTCCCTCCTATTGGATGCCTTGTTCTCGTAACTTGAAAGAAAGGACGGTGCGATATGGGTAGCTTGCTTCTCTGGGCCTTGGTTTCCGCTCTGCTCTACGGCGGCTACAAGTTCTTCGCCCTTCAATTCGAGTGGACGTGGCCCGAGACGGTGCTCTACGCCGCTCATGGTCGGGATGGTTTCCAGGTCACGCTCGGCTTGGTGGTCGTGGTTCTCTTGATTGGGTTGGCCTACAAGCTGACCATGAACGTCAAGGGGTAAGCCATGGTCTTGATTCCCTCCGATGCTTGCTTGTTCGGCGCGCTGCTTGCCTTCTTGGTGGGATGGGTCATGTGGCGGAGCGAAAAAGCTCTGCGGAAAGTTTGAGGGTGAGGAGATAGGCGAATCCTGTCTCGAACCATCCCTTGACAGCTTGAGTTTTCGATTGTATTCTTTCTCTATCTGACCTCACCCTCATTCTCCAAAACTTCATAGCCCACCCAAGAGGTTTGCCATGCGCGGATCCTTCTCGGTTCAAAAGCTCATCGCGTCGGTTGAGGTTATCGGTTCGACTTCCCAGGTCTCGCCGGTTCAGATCTTCCGCTCCGAAAAGCCGACCTTCGACGCCGAGATGGTTCGCGAGGTTCGAGACGCCAGCAAGGAAGAGCGCCGCATCGATCGCGAGGATCGGCGGACCTTGCGGCGACGGGAAAGCAGCATCAATCCTCGGCTTGGTGGGGACAAGTTGAAGTACGCTGAGCGCCCGCTTCCTCCCTCCAATGTTCGTGTCCTGACGGTGGGGGTCAATGCTCCTAACGACTATAAGAACGGTCTTCCCAAGGTCGAGGATATTGGGGTCGAGGATCCGCAAGCGCTCAAGAATCTCCAAACATTCTTCGATGAGCGCAAGCCGGCCGCTTTGACTCAAGAGGCTCGCAAGCGCTCTGACATTGCCAAGCGCGGAGACTTTTCCGGCACGCAACAACCCAGAGCCTTGGAAGCGTCTTTTGCTCCGGGCGGCGTGACCGGAGTTCAGGTTCAAACCGAAGATCGCAGGCCCGCCAAGTCGATTGAAGACTTGGATCCCAACGTCGTCAAGCCCGCTACGGAACGGCGCCGGGCCAAAAAGCGCGAAGCTGAGATATTCCAGCCCGAAACTCCGCAAGCCAAGCGCCAAAACATCAATGGCGAGCGCGAGTTCATTCAATATGCTTCGGCCGATGATCAAGATGCCAGGCATGATGAGGACTTGCTCGAGATGGTGCGTCGCGAGCATCATATCCAGAATGACGCCGATCATATCACGGCTCGGCGCGTCAAGCTGGAAAGCAATGCCAAAGCCGCTGCTGCTACAGCCAAGCGTTATGATCAGCTTGTCGACGAGATCGGAATCGTGATGAGCGATTATACCGACGTCAAGATTCAAGCCAAAGCCGCTGCTACCAGGGCCGAAACGTTTGCCAAAGAGATCCGAAAGGAAGTTCAAAATTCTCGGGTCAAAGGGCATCAAGGCGGCCAGATCAAGGGTTGCCGCCAAAACCAACAGGTCCGCGACGGGATCGTTAAACGCGGTTCATGCCCCAAGGGTTGCGCTTGTGGAGTATGATCATCGCGGTTTTAAGAATTCATGGTGTGGTGATCTGAATAATTGCCGCACCATGAATTGCAAAAGAAAGGTTCGGTTATGCTGAAAGAAACCAAGCTCCTAGTGGCTCAAACCTGCCGGGCTCGCATCGCTGAGCTTGACGCTATTCTGAGCGGCGAAGGTCATCTCAATAAGCCGCTCAGCGAGATCCGCTACGAGATCCAAAAGCTCGAGGAAGCCATCCAAGAGCTTGAGTCTCCCTGGAATGGCGACGAAGGGCATTGACGTACGGGAAGTTCTTTTTTTATTTCTCTTTTATCTAAACTCGCTCTCTTCTCTCCATCCAAGCCAAAAGGAGCAACGCCATGTCCTACCTCGTCCAAGTTCTTCCCTCTCTTCTGACGGATCTCGCGGCGAACGGAAAGACGGTCAGAAAGCCTCATCTTTTGGTTAAGGACTTCAATGCCGCGATGGTGATTGCTTTCTTCCTCGGCCAGGCGGATGTAGAGATCTCGGCATTCGGTCAGAAGATCGATATCGTAGATAGTCTGGACCTTCCGGAAGACGATCATCCTTACGGCATTCAATCAGGCTACGGGTCTCCTCCGGCTTTATTCGCCGATCCGGAAGATGCCATCAATGCGGCGCAATGGATCTCGGAAGTTTTGCAGGTTGACATGACGGTCTGCACCTTCTCCGAAGTCTTCCGCCTCTACAGCAACGGAAAGCTCGTCTACCAGAAGGACTTGCCGGCGGAGCACAGCACGGAGTTGTGTCGCTTGACGCGAGCCAGCAAAACTCCTCATTCTCATTTGGCCGTAAACTGAGGCAAAAAGGACCACCATGATATACGCCAAGTCAGCAAGGTCTCGTTGTCTGGTTCGGCTGACTTGGCGTTGTCCTCAGCGTTGGATTCGTCTGTTCTCTCAGTATTCTTCAAGAAGTCTGGGTTTCAGAATAACGAAAGTCAACGATTTTTGGCTTCTGGATGTGAGCATAAAAGAGGAAGAAAAGCTATGAGCCAAGGTCAATCATCCTATGGTTGGGTTGTCGTTTCTCTGTGCAATGAGCTTAGGATGGTTAGCCGAATTTGGGCTTCGGAAGGGGAGGCTCAAAATGATGAAGTTGGTCTGCAGCAACGCGGATTCAAAACTTACATTGCGCGGGTCTTGGGTTCGGAGCTTGTTTGGAAAAAAAATGGACATTTTTACTTTCCTAAGTGGGTTCCATCAATTGATTCAGATCTGATTCCTAGCAGCGGGGATAGGGTTGAGTGGCGGCTGGATGGCGATGATCCTAATGCCCGCCTCTATCGCGGTCAGGCTATCTCGCTGGTCTATCCTCGGTCAGACGGAACTCCGATGGTCGACGTTGCTTCCGAGACTTTTGGAATGAGGGTCGTTATTGCTCTCCCGGTCTCGAGCCTTCGGATTGTGGAAAAAAGCTGAATCAAGAAAGAGAGAATCAGAATGGATGACGATCAATTGTGGCAGGCTTTCATAACCCGAATGGAAGTGTCGATTAAAAACTCGGCCGATCCGCTTGGCATGGCATACAGCATCGCCAATATGGTCCGTGATGACCTGGTCAAGATAGCCGTGGAAGAAAACGAGCGCCGCAAACAAGCCCGAAAAAACGGTTAAAAGCTATGAGCAAAGACATTCCTTGTCCAGCCAACGCAATTGATCCGAGGTTCATTCCCGAACCTTTCTGCACGGACTTGGAATTTTGCGATCCGTGCTTGGCGGACCTTGTTGATCTGGTTTGCCGAATCGACGATCGAACAAGCGATTTGATTGACAATCATCTCTCTGGCGAGGCTGGAGATAGAAAGTGCGAGGAATAACAAGATGATCAAAAAAGTAATCGTTGACAAGATTCGCTCAGAGACCCGGGTTTGCTCTTCTCTGACCGATGACGATATTATTACGGCATACGATCGCTTCATGGCTCATCCCACCTTAAAATCCTACAAGCATGATTTTCTTCCTCTCTTGGCGGGAGGAAAAGAAATCTTGCGAATGCACCTCTAGACGCAGGGATAAGCAAGCAAGATAAAGCTTGCCGTTCCAAAAGAGCGGTTAACTCCATGTCATTCCCGGCCCTGGCTCAATAAAACGAGACAACTGGGGTCTTTCATTCGAGTTAACCGCTCTTTTGGAACGTTGGTGGAGGTTAAATGAGCAAACCCAAAGACTCCTACGACTTAATCCTGCGTCTGGATAGCTTTTGCCGCCGGGGTGAGTTTTTGATTCGCCACCAAAACCTGCGCCTGGAAGGATCGCAAACCGTTTTTCTTTCCGCCTTGTCCTCATCGTTGGCTCCAGAAGGCGCAACGGATGTGGTTGTCATGGAGTCGGATAGCTACACGGTTCTCTCCAAACTTCTCCCCAAGCTTCAACCCAATCTTAGGTGGCTTCTCGTTAACCGGGCCGAATTAAAAGGTTTGGCGAAAGGCTCATAAATGACGGCCGAAGAGATTCTTGAGATCATCAAGCAAAATGATCTGGAAGTAACGCCGGTTCTGCGCCGAGATATTATTGGGCGTGAACGTCCATTTCCTATCATAAGAACATGGACGGTTAGAAAAATCCAGAGAAATTCGATTGGCACAAACTACTCTGTGCACTATGTCAACGGCCATTCTTCACTTGAAGACGCTATTCAAGGTTGGCTGAAGTATTATGGCCCGAATCCCCAACATGGCATCCAAGTCGGCGGCACGGTTCTTCACAAGCACTTGAGCGAGGCTTGCGGTCCGGCTTTGGTTTGCAAGATCGGCCTGTGGTGGGCCGTGATTCGCTTCAATAATCGAGAGGTAGGAATGTCCCCTCTCGCCGAATTGGAAGCCATTCCTGTAACCTGCCAATGGGGCTTGGATGAGGATGAGCTTCCGAAAATCGCAGCAATGAACTGCGACGAGCCTTAATTCCAAGCAAGAATAAAAGATGAACACCAAAGTTCCTTCCAACGCTCGCCAAGAAGAGCTTAACATTGTCAAACACTTCTTGGAACAGAAGCTTGACATTTATCGTCGACAAGCGGCCAACAAGAGGAGTGATGATATCACGGAATACTCTGAGAAAGCTTGTCGCTTCTATCGAGAGCTTTCGCAGTTGATTGAAGAAAATGAGCATGAATTGCTGATAGATACAGAGTAGTAGAGGAATATAATGTCGGGCCAAGGAGAGCACGGGGCGCATAGCTGAGAAAGCGTGCATTCGGAAGTCTTGACTAGACTTCGATGCATTGGGCGTCACGTGGGAGGGTTCGATTCCCTCGCTCGACTCTAAGCTTGCCATTCCAAAGCGGTGAAAGACCAGAAAAGATAGCTAGCGCCACTGACCCAGATTTATGGACGACATCTGTGGTCATTACTTCGCGCCATTAACCTGCGGACCATGTCGAACCATCTAGCAGGTAATAGCAACAAACGTGAAACAACGCCCACCGTTTTTGGCCAAAGAACAGATGGGTTGTCTAGTAACGTTTCTAATCTTGTCTTTCATCGCTTTGGGATGTTTCTGCAAGCTCAACCTACGGCGCGAGCAATGGAATATCCCGCCCATCAACCCAAACGAAAGGATCTTGCATGAAGAAGAAGCTCATCGCTCTCTTGACGCTCCTGTCCATCTCCATGTTGGTTGGTTGCGCTCCCTCCGCGGTCCAGGTCGTTGATCGCGAGTTCCAAAAGAGCGGCAAGGTCGGGTACACACACAGCCAGATCTGCGAAACGGGAGAAACGGCTGTTCTTTCTCAACCGATTCAATCGGCGGCGGTGTGGTATGATCCGGCAACGTGGGTCGAGATGAAAAAGTCCTACTTCTCGTGCGTTTCGCCGTCCAGAAAAGTCCGTTGGATGAATTGAAAGACAAAAAACCGACATGAAATTCTACCAAGTCCCGCAATCTCTGATCTTTCATTACGCTCGTCATCGCGAGTTGGTTGATGAGGTTCGATGGTTGCAGGAAGTCGGTCTCTCATATCTGCGTCAAAAAGATCCGCAGAGCATTGGCCGCGGAATGGGCTTGCTCTTCGCGGCCAATGAGCTGATTTACGATTGGGAACAAAGCATAAGGAGAACAACATGAACGACCGCGACTCTTTCAACTCTTCAAATAGAACTCATGGCTATGGCTTTATTGGCCATAGTCTGCTGAATGTCGACAGCTTGCGGCTCTTCGTGGCCGACCAGATCCGAAAAATGTTGACGCAAGAGGAGGAAATGGCGGCTCGCAAGATCATGAACCTTATCAGTGCCGCTGGTCTATTCTCCTGCTTGGTTCGGGGAGAGGAGTTGTCGGCCAAATATCACTCGGGAAAAACTTCGGCCCGGGATACGATCCAAGCTTTCTGCCAAGAGCTGGAAAAAGGGATCGTTCGATTCTAGGTCCCAAAAAACAATCTTCCTCCATCCCATGACCTCGAGACTTCATTGTTTTGGGCGGCGGATGGAGGATTATTATCTCCGCAATATCTCAAATGGTAGAGATTCATTCCTGTACTCATGAACAAATGGGTTTGGAGATCGGGATGAAGGGCTCCAGGTTCGATTCCTGGTTGCGGAGCCAAAATCTAAAACCGGAGCAACAACGTGAAGATTGAAATGCTTTGTTCCAACTCCAATTGTCCACGTTCAATTCCTGGTTACGGATCGGGTTGGACAGATGAAAGCCGCAACTGTCCTGAAGTCGATTGTGCCTGTCCTCCTTGGCCCCTCTCAGATCTTGAGATAAGGTTCTCGACTTTGGATATTCGAGAACCGATAACGCCCGATAAGTTGGCACTAGTTTTTGGTGTCGGGCGTGAGCAAATTCTATCTTGGAGCCGGGAAAAAATATTGCCGGTTAGGTTCTATCCAAGCGGACAAAGATACTATCGACGAGTAGACATACAAGAAGTTCTCCAGAGAATGAAGAAAGAAGGACGTCAAAAGCTTTTTGAGTAATAATGCGCCAAGTCGACAAAAAGTGACCTTAATAACAGACGAAGGATATGGCCTATGCGTTACGTCACCATCAAGTTCTATCCGGGCTTTGACCAAACGGTTAAACCTCTGGCCGAAGCAGTCGTACCTGAGGCCATCCTGCTTTCTGTGGTTCAAAGTTTGACTGAAGCCATGGCCGATTTGCAAGGTCCTAGCATGGTCGTTTCCGCTAAAGCGGATTGTGGTTATGGTCAAGTGGCTCATGCTTACGGTCGCGAAACAAAAGGCAACTGAGATGACCTCCACATTATTCTCTCCCACCAAGCTCCTCTCCTGCCAAACCGACTCCGGACCTCTCTTGGTTCCCGATCGTCGAGTTCAGGAAATTGATCCGACTCACAGTTACAGAGCCACAAACGGCTTTGGTTATACCTTGGCCGTGATGGATGCTCGCGGAATTTGCATTGGTTGGATCGAGACCGCAGAATTGGGTTTCGATTCGGTCAAAGAGTGGTTGGATAAGCGTAAAAAGGATGGTTGAAATGTGTGCTGTAGAAAAGCTTTTGGACGAGCATATTACTTCAAACATCTGTGCTCGAAATGCGAATTCGGGCCAAAGAACTCATTCAAGCCAGAAGAATTGAATCTGCCAGAGTGGGCTTTGGAAGTTTTGGTAAAGGAAACTCTTATATGAAGCCAATTATCAAAGATAAGAATGGAAAGCAAATTAGTCTTGATTTAACGGCGGAACAAGACAAGCGCGCATTGAACTCTGGCGTCATTGTCATTTGGGATCAGGTTAATGATGTCATGCGTTTCTTCCGTTATGCAGGCGAAATGAAAGACATGATTTCCAACTGTCCTCTTTTTGAGGAGGTTGATGGGTTATTCATTATCTGACTCAGCTTCTGTACCTTAAATGTTTTATCCCGATGAAAGAGGTATATGTAGTTGGAACCGCCAAAGTTTTGATTCTTTGTTCCGGTTTTATTCCGGCGCGAGTTTTTGTTTTTGATCGTTCGGCAAATAATTCCGGAATCTGTTGGCAATACTATAAAGAAACTGAACCAGACGTGGCGAAGTGTTTCTAAGGAGAAATATGCGATGCGGGCGGTCTTGAAAGAAAAGAACGGCCATGAATTCGATCTGACTCTTTCCGAGGAACAGCAGAAAGAAGTTGAGTCAGTTGGCGTTATCATTCTGCAAGATGATAACTACCGCTTAAAGGAAAGACATGAAGCAATACTGGGGTTTCAAGCTCGATAATGGTCAGACGCGTCTTTCTCCTTCCAAACATGAATCCTTTCAAGAAGCCTTAAATGAGGCTTTTGGATGTTTTGTACCATGTCAAGCCAAAGCCCTCGGGACAAAAAAGTCCGAGCGCGTTAAACTCATGAATCAAGAAGATGGTTGGTTTGATACTGAGAAAAAGAGTAAAATGAAATAGATTTGCTCTGTCAGTTTTGCGCACCGATCTAGTACGGTAAATCAACGACCAGAAAAGCAAAATGAAAATCGTTCTCAAGAATAAGAACGGACAAGAACACGAACCTGATCTTTCCATCGAAGAAAAATTGAAAGCCGAGACGTCTGACCTCATTGTCCTGATTGGAAAAATTGAGGAGGATATGAGGTTCTTCCGCTATGCCGGTATCAGTAAAAGTCTAAAGTCCGGCGGAATTCTATTCGAGGAAGTGGATGCCATGTTCGTCTATTCTTCTTTCTATTCTTCTTCGTAGCTAGCAAAAAGTTTCGCCCGGACAAGAAAAGCCACTCACAACAGCAAAGTAACAACACAATCAACGTTTGAAAGCAGAGGTTTCTATGAGCAAAGACAACAAGGCCCCCAACGTTACCATCTTCAGCAAGTCCTTCGGATCGGCCGTCCGGAATAGCACCGAGATTGCCATCTGCCAGCCGGTCGACGGAAATCTCATCATGGAGCTGCTGGTGCCCGAGAAGAATAAGAAGGGCAATACCCAGCACGTTTCTTACGAGCATCGGCTTCCCATGGCAATCCTTCCGGCGGTCATCGATTTCTTGCGCGGCGGCAAGCCTTACGCCATCGTGAAGCTGCGTGAGGCCGACGGACCGACCGGCCGATATCTCTTCATTTCGGAGGCTAGTACGGAAGCTTGGAGGCTGGAGGTCTACAAGTTCCGTCAGAGCGGCCGCGGCGTGCAGGAATGCTTCGCTCCTCTGGCGGCTTTCAGTGTGCCGGGCGAGAACTTGGATCAGACTCTCGAGGCCCACAACTGGTTCCTGAAGCGTGTCTCGAGTCTGATCCAAGTGGAGGATAAGGTCATTCCGGCCGATGCGCCTCCCTCGCTGTCCTTGGTCGCGGCGGCTTGATAAACCTGGGAATGCGAGAGGTTCTTTTCGGATCTCTCGCATTCCCAAATCAAGAGCATTGACATATACACAATAGTTAGAGAAAGATGGCCATTTTCCATTCCTTTGCGAATCAAATCGCTTTGGGATGATGTCAATGCTCTTGATTTGGGACGCTATTTCCTTGCCGCGACATGCAAGGCTTCATTGGTTGCTTGCCATATAGGATGGCAAGCAAAATAAAAACTTCACAAGGATAAAAACCATGTCCTCCGAGTTCAAAGCTGCCTTGCAAAATTTTCGCCGAACATTCAAAGATGATGCCGCGTTTCTGTATGTGGTCCGAACGATGGCGGTGGAAGCATGCCAGGAAAACGGAGTCTTAATCTGGGCTCAGTGGTCTTATTCTACAGAGCCCTGTCCAAATGAAGGATATGTCGTCTGCATTCGGTGGGCCGCGGACGGCAATGATGCAGATTATTGGTATCCATCGGTCCAACAAGCCAAAGATCATATTGCGCGGATTGCAGCGCAGAATGCCCGCAAGCCTCATAAAGACGGTTGGGAAGTTGACCTGACAGTTCCGGGTTGTCACCTGTCTCGGGCTTTTGTGATCAAAGCGGAATTCTACAGGCCTAAGAACACAAACGCCGAATAAATGATTCTAGAATGACCAGGTTCAATCTGGCCGTTCCAATAAAGGACCACAAGAGAATAATCCTATCAATGGAAAAGACTGACGAAAAATACGTCGTTTTCATTGTGGTCCTTTATTGGAACGAGTCATTTCGTTCCTTCACAACAAGAGTTGCTTTCGGAGGTTTGCATATGCGTCGTGGTCGTCGATATCGTCGGTTGAACTGGGTTTCCTGGGGAAGCTTCTGAAGAGAAACGGAACGCAAGAGATTCGTTCTCTTGCCGTTCCAAAAGAGGACCGAAAGAAATAGCCATCGGATAAAGTTATTTTCTCGGAGACTTTTCCGATGATTGCCTGCATACCGAGATGTGGGCAATTGGCGAAAATACCAAAGTGTTTCGACTCCGATAAGCTAGGAGCGACGCTTTGGTTCTGTTCTTTCGGTTCTCTTTTGGAACGCAACGTAACAAAAAAATACAAAAAACAAGTTCCATTAGGTCGTTTCGGTTCAGGTTGAACTTCTTCAACCGTCATCCAATCAATAACATTCTTGGGTTAAAAACCATGAACGATAAAAAACTTCTTGGAACATGCGAGCTTTGTGGTCGAACTGATGTTCCGATAATAAATGGCCATCTTGATTCCCATACTTTGGTGGAAGATCAGCCATATGTTTCACACAGTGACATGTGTTTTGATCCGTTAACCAACATGCTTTCGGTTCGTCGCCCATATCCTCACAATCTCATGATTCCTCGTCAAATCCTCATTCAACGACAAAAAGAGCGTTATTGGAAGGCTAGGAAAGAGATTCTTCTGCTTAAACTGAATAAGGCCAATCAGGCTTTAACAGCCCTTACCAATCAGTTCAAATGATATCCAAGCTTCAGCTCCAAATCGCCGCACTTCATCCTTCAATCCGAGATATCATGGATAAGTTTGAAGCGCGGATCGACGAGACTTTATTGGCTGGAAAACGTCAGATTGAATTCGATGGAGATGAAATACCTTACCAGGTCAGGCATCTTCTCAAATTGAAATATGAGCAAAATGGATTTTGGATCGTTCATATAAACTACAACCACACCAAACAAGTCACCATCTTTACTCTTAGCTAAATGAATCAAGATCTTTTCGCCCAAGTCTGTGATTATCTAGCCAGAGACATCTCGGCAGAAGCTCAAAAGCTGCAAAACTCTCTATATAACCAAGAGCAAAATCTTCTTGCCAAGCTCAACAAAGCTCGCGAGGAATTGCTCCAAATTTATCGCGATCATAATCATCTTTCTCCTCTTGGTTTTTATAACGAAGAGGAAGATGACATCAATCTCAAATTTCAGCCCGGACTGCAAGGTTGGAAAACTGAAAGCGGTTACCGGCTTTCACATGACAAAAGAGTGGAATGCAGTAGACTTCGCTCTGAATTAGGCGTTCATCGCAAATTCGCTGCCAAGCAAGAGCATCGTATTTATGGTTTGCGAGAAGCGGCCGAAATCATTCAACGAGCAAAATATCGCGGAGCGCAAGCTTTTCTCGAACGGCTGGAAGAAGAAAGGAATCAAACGAAATGAAGTGGCTCAGCGATATTCTTCAGTGGATGGCCGTTTGGGTTGATGGCAACGAAGAGCAATTCAATCTTCTTCTGGCCAAAGTTGAAAAGGCCCGCCAAGAAGATTATATTCAGCCCTCCAAGCTTGATCTGGCTTTTTATGGCTGTCAAGCTGCCGCTTATCGCGAAATCGAAGGACATGATCGTAACCTTCTCCGCATGCTGGAAAATGCTCATGAAGGCTTAAAAATGCCGGAAGGTTTCTTTTCTGTAGCTTTGAGTCTTGGTTCGCCATATGATTTGGCTTGCCAGGCTACTTCCGTTTTTCGCGCTAGGAACGGCACAAAAACATGGGACATCGCTCATCGCATCATGAGCGAGTTATTCGTTGTTCTGGAAAATTTATTGGAGTAAACCCTGAAAGGTAAACCATGAAAGGTCGAAATGAGTTCAACCATTACAGTTCGTTGTGCTTATATCATTACTGATAAGCATGACGATGTTCCTGACCGCGTCTATCTTTGCACCAATTTGAAGCCGGATCCGAAAAGAAGCGAAGCAGTCCACTTGAAGTATGAGGTATCACATGGAGAGGGTTTGGAATGGTTGAAACAGAATTTTCCTAATCTTCAAGATGAAGATATCGACATTTTCTTGGACTAATAACTTTGAAAAGAGGAAATCATGTTGAAACGCCTTCTGAACTTCTTCCAACCCCAAAAACCCGTTACTTCACGGTCCGTTCAAATCACGGGGGTTGTTCTTCTTCGCCGCGGAGAAATCATCGCTCATCAAGTTATCATGCCGGACTCCAGGCGCATGATGGTTCCTTCGATCTATCTTCAGATCGGATAAAAAACATGGCTATGCTTCATCTTTCGGTCCAAAACTGGGGAGAAACCGGTGGATACTTTCGCTTAGTCGAAGAAAATATCGAGGTCCAACATACGGTAATTCGAAATTCCGACAATGCTTGAAGAAAAATTGAGAGAAATTTTTCTCCGTAACGATATTTCTTTCGTGGAAATCTATCCCGGAGCATCAAGTTTAGAGTATCACGATTGCACTGTCGTTCGATCTCGAGACCAACAAACGCAAAGCGAAACTCAATTTCTTGTTGGTATTACTCGCCATACCTGTACAGTACAACAGATCTATGTCAATAGCGTTATGCTGACTATTTCCGGTCGGCGAGAGTTTCAGCAAGCGCTCAGAAAAGCGGCCGCCGAAGCTTGGAACGAGATTTACCCTTAGTCAAAATTGCTTCATCTGCGCAATCAAGGAAATCAGCTATGTATCTTCATCCTTCTCCGACCCAAGAACAATACGCCGAAAGATCACGGCCGCCAATCAAATCAAGTCAGAGCTTGAACCTCTCATTCTGGGCAAAGCTCGAGAAGCCTGGTCCTGCTGTTGTGGCGCTTTGAAGCACGGTCCAGCCAAAGCGGTTGCGATTGATTATCCTAGCGGTCGATATCGTGAGCAGATAGCCGGGATTTACTCTTGGTCCGTCATGATGAGAGATGATAATTCGGCTCAGGAATACAGTTACGGTGTTGGTTTAACAGACATGGTTTGCATAGATGTTTTGCGAGAGGTTTTCGAGCGATTTTTTCGCCCAATTATCGCAAAACATTTTCCGTTTCTTTTGGCGGAACAAGAATCAAAATTCAAAGATCAAATGTGGTTTTGACTCTGAAAACTAAATTTGTTTCATTAAATGACTCAATAAAAATAAGCTCCTACTTAGATGCAGTTTTTCCTTATGTCTAGGTTTGGAAATGGGCCGACGTGCTAGGTGGTTCGTTTCGCTGAAAATTTGCTGGATCATTTAATGAAGCAAACAAAATGGAAAACAATATGAGCCAATGGCTATTTTTCGATCCAACTAAATATTCCATCCAAATTGTTTCATTTGGATGGAAAAAAGGTTTCACTCCATATTCTTCCTGTGTCCGTCACGGCGAAAATCTTGAAGTACGCAATATCATTGATGCGCGTCTAGCCATTCTGGAAATAGGATAATGCTGAACAAAATAATTGCCGAGAGTCTTCGATTGTCCGACAAAGGCTTTACTGATAAACAAGCGATCCAAACAGCATTAGTTAACGTGCATTTCCAAGAGATGGCTGAGTTGGGCTTGGTCAGCTTGAATATCGTTCCGGATGACGATTTCGCTGAGCTGCAAAATGAAAATCCTGCCCTTTATGAGCAAGCAAAAATTGAAGGGTTATGGAAAATCTCTGGCAAGTTCCGCACCGATTCCAGTCATACTTGGATTGAAGATGGTTTTTCCATTTCAGGTTTTGTTGGCACTGAATGGAAAGATTCTCTCTCAGAAAAAGAAGTCAAAGAGCATGTTTTGGAACTTTTAGATAAACTTCTAAAAAAAGAAAACGAATGTTGAAAGAAAAGCTCGCAAAAGCGCTACTTAGGAACAACATACCGTTTGACAAAATTCACGCCGGTCCTTCTAATTCCGACCGTTATTGCTGCATTGTCGTGCAGCAAGGAACACATCTTACCGTCGATATCTCCGATTGCGGCTGCAATGTCGGACGTACTTTCATCAACGGTTCAACAGCGAAACAGTTTCGCCAAGATGTCATAAAGGCGGCTTCAGAAGTCTGGCTTGAGCTCTTTCCGTAAAAAGAGGTTGACATGGAACGTCTTTTCGTCAATGTTTACGCCGTGACTCGTAACTATGGTGGTCCTGAGGAGGGTGGATGGTATTATAATGCAGGCACTCCATTGGCCAGCATTCCGATTCTTGCCAAAAAACTTCCCGGTCATCAAGCGGGTCACTGTGGCCGATGCGATGAGGCGCGAAAAGGAAATGGAGAATTTTGCGTTGAGACTCCGGAACAATATCGCGAAGACTTCACTCTCGAAGAGAATATCGAGGCTTTCGGCGAATCTCAACAAACCTCTCATCTTCTTCCCGTCATAACCAAGGAAGAGCTGGAAGCAATGATTGTCTCGTTAAAAGAGATGTTTGATGACATGAATTGGGGTAATATCTATTCCGTGCGAGGTGGATCTGAGGTTCAGGTTATGGTTCAGGAGGATTTTGCGGAATACTGGCCAAGAGAAAATCCGCACTACGAGTAAAAAAGTTAAATGAAATCATTTCCCGAGTAGCTTGATTGGAAGAGCGAAATCCGTACAGGATTCATGAGTGCAAGTTCGAATCTTGCCTCGGGAACAAATAAAACATGAAAACAGATCTAGTCAATCCAGGAACAAATAAAACATGAAAACAGATCTAGTCAATCCAGAAATTATTGGTTCTTTCTGTGGTGAGATAGAAATGAAACGCTTTTATCTTCCTGGAATTGAAATTAAAGGCCGATGTCCTTCTGGTCATGAAATAATTTTGGACTTATCAGATCATTATCTGGCTTATCCTCAACCAGAAAAACCAGATACAATCGAGTGCATTTGCTATCAATGCAGTGATGAGTGTCATTCGGTTTATCTCAAGGTCGATGTTATCTTGAGTGTCACAATTGCTCTGGTCAAAAAATGAAATACAAACCGAAATATGAATCAAAAGTAATTTCAGTACTTGTCGATCCGTTTGAATTCGATGAGAAGATTGACATTAATAAACTAATTGATTCTCTTTATTCCGAAGGATGGAGACTGATCTCAGTTGTAGTAGCAATTGAGATCATACATCGGATCGATCCATACAGCAAGTACGATCTCAAAGAGATAAAAACTAAAGAAAAATGCTTACGGCATTATTTCGAACGTGAGATTGAATAACAAAAAAGAAGAAGTAAAATCATGACACATGAAAAAATACTTGCTACTATTGATTCAGGCTAGATAAAGAAATTATCCTTACCGAAATATGAATCAATACATCATTCAAGTTTTCTCCGGCCTCCGAACTGATGATACCAATGATTTGAAATGCCTTAGCTTGAACGACGCCAAACAGGCTGTTCACGTTGCTGCTCGAATCAGCAAGCTTTTTTCTTGCCAAGTTGGTATTATTTATTCTGACATGGCTCTTTTCATGTTTCAGGATGGCAAATTAGTCGCGGAACCGCCAAAAGATGAAGAAGGAAAATATTGGTTCCCAAATGAACCAATAGTAGATTTATACCATCCATCTTACAAATGGCTCCAAGAGCTAGAAATGGCCATCTACTGGTTTATGATGGCGGAGAGGATTAAACAGGAGAATTCAAAATCATGACACGTGAAGAAATACGTATCGCCATCGATCAGGCCAGTTCTCTAGATAAAGAAATCATTCTTGATCATGTTGTTCGCTCTATTCTTCAAGACGCGAAACAAGACGGCTACGACAGGTTAGACTACTTGTTGGAAAAAATCAAACAATTTCTGGCACTACGATTTTTAGGTGTTGGTCCATTTTTAGAGAAAAATTATGGCACCAATATATCCAAAAAACATAGTAATATGTTAATTGGCTTGTTTATTGGCGGTTTCGCTGCTAATCCTCATAACGAGAAATATTGGTTCGAAATTCTTGAAAAAGAATTTAACGAATGGAAAGAGAAGGTAAATGATGAGTAACCAACAGCAAAATACGATCGCTCGCATCGATGCCTTGTTAGGTTCTCTGGACCGAACCGGCCAAGAGTTAGTTCTTGAACACATTTTGTCGGTCATGCTTAAATCTTATGGTTTTGAATTGGCGGAAAATATTAACGACTTTATTCATCAAGAGATGAAGGGGCGTGAAAAATACATCGAAGAGAAATTAAGTTCTTTATTTGCTGATTTAACCACAGAAGAGAAGGAACTGGCGGCCATTGTAGTTCTAAAGTCAATTGTTTGGACTTGTACAAATAAACAAGCAGCCAAAAACCTCTTGAACTTTTTGATCCAAAAAGTTCTGGAATAACTAAATGTTATAGTTGACCTTTCCAAATCAAGGAGTTGGAAGAAACTGTTTCTAGAGCAGGGCTATGCCAATAGCTGTTAACTCTTTTTTGGCATAGCTTCTTCATCAACAACTCCTTGATTTGGGAAGATAAGTCGGCTTGAACTCAAAGCAGAAAGCGTAAGGTACAGAAATGCCCTACTATCGTTTGTGTTACAATGAACGAATTGTTATTCATACTAAAAACAAATCCATTCCAAAAAGGGAAGTCTACCTTTATCCTCGTTTTGATAAAGATGTTCGAGTTGATATTCTTCCTGAATCAGCCACGGATGAATATAACTGGCATCTTCGCGTTTACTTCTCGACAACTGACATTGTCGAGGGTACAATTACCAAATTAATGTCAGGCTTGATTGAGTTGTCGAATTACACCGAGTTATTCGATGGTCGGTATAATTTGATGCCAACCACGATTCCTAACGCAAATCAAGGAGCAGAAGCGGATGTGCTTTCTGCTGAGTGAGATGAATAAGAAAATTGAAATATCTGATGAATTGCAGGCTTTTCTGAAGTCTTTCTTGTGCTTGTCGGCCAAAGACCAGAAGAAGGCGATCGAAATCTGCATAACTCTCAAATTAGAAGGATCGGATAATCCGATCCGTTTCGTTGAGGTTTTGGCTGATTTCTTGAAAAATGGCATTCAGTCCAGAATGAAGGACATCTACGCAGAAGCAAACAAACAAGATCAAAAATTCGTCAACTAAAAAAGTAAATATGAATAGTAAAACCTTACCTTACCTCGTTCTTCGTTGCCAGCAGCCTGGAATGCAGCCTATTGTTATTCCAGATGGAATACGAGGTTTATGGATGCGACATTCATCTCCGGACACGTTGGAATTGATTGGTGGGCGAGAAGGAGATGATGATGAGCTGACTTTCAAAGTTGGAGATGTCATCACACCAGAAACAATCAAACATATCTCTGATTTTTTACAGAGACTTGCTTTTGCTTCTGATTGTGCCTCGGGATCTGATAATCCCGTACAGGAATTGATGCATCTTCGCAAATTCATGGCAGAGATGTGGGAGGACTGCTGTAGAATGGAAAAGATGCTCCAGGATGCTGGTTTGCTTCCAAAAGAGAAATCAAATGAACAATGAACAGCAACCTTCTGATTTTCCTACTTATCTTCTAGGACTGGTTTCTCAGCGCCAGTTCAATGGCCAACGGGCCCGTCTGCATGATGTGGTTTTGTTCTGGTATCACGGATGGAAAGCGGCTAGGGTTTCTTCCATCGATCCAGAAACCGATCAAATCAAGATTTATGTTGATTTTAACGGAGATGATTTTGCCATGAAGGCTGAATTTTGGCCCGACCTGCAAGAGGCTCCGCCAACCGAAGCTAACTATTGGACTTGGCTTCCCGACAAGGATTTCTAACATGATGACAATACTTCATCAGGTCTCGATCTTTCCTTTTGCTTCCATTCTAGTCCAAAATTATCCCGATAACGGATACTTACTTTCTTGGCGAAGTATTCAAAAAGGTCAAGAATATCGTCAAGATATTCATTTCGATATCAAAGATGAAGCTTACTGTTTCTACAATGGTATTGTTGTAGCGTTTCGAATTGAAAGCGGATCATTCAAAAAGGATTTTCCGCTAATTGGTTTAGATGATAGCGTCTGGGTTTGGTGTTCGCCTAATCCGATCTTCATCGCCAAAGTCATCATCGGACCTGCAAAAATCATCAAGAATAAATTACTCAAAGACTACTGGAGCTAAATAAATGACAAATATCTGTCCTGAAACATTCGGATTTTTTTGCGGAATTCTGGCTATGGTTCTGGTCTTTTTTGGAACGGCCGGTTTCTGGTGGTGGATCATCCGAAGGTGCTGAGAATGAGTTACGTTTTTGAACCTGATAAGGTTCTGAATCAACCACTTCCAGAAGGCAAATTCATCATTGCCGAGATCAACACTGATGGCTTGTCTTCGCAAAAAAAGCAATCAATACTGTCCGATTTAGATAAACAAAGAAACAGTATCGAATCGGAAGAAAATTCTTGTGTGTGCAAAATAGTCGAATATAAATCAACTTTATATTTGATTTATGCTTCCTGGTCCGACTTGGATCAACTGGTCTAAAATGGAAAGAAAAGAAACCTACAGTCATCCGATAGGAAATTATACTATCGCAGAAGGACAATTTCAGCCAGGAAGTGATGAGGAATGGTTATCTATTAAGGATGATAGATTTCCAATGCCTAGACAAATTTGGGTTCCAAAGCGATTTTTGCTCCAGTTTTTGGGTATGATTGAAAAATAATAAACGCCAAACTGTAGCGACAAAACTAGACTTGGAGAACGTCATGCTTGCCACAACAGAAGTAATCATCAAAAAATCTGCGATTCCTGCTCAAAACGTCAGGTTCAATCGGTCCATTGCTGACGCCTTGGAAGCAATGGATGATGAGTTCGATCTGCTTCTAGGATCCAATGGATTGCCGGTTTTTGATGATGGTCAGAACTTCTATCCCAAGGCCATCCAGAAGAAACGCCGTGCACCTCGTAAACGTCTGGATCCTATCTCGGATCGCGGCAGTGTTTTCCGAGTCCGTAATCGGAAACGCTGGGCTGCTTTACGTCAAATGATGGCCGAGGCAGCTTAGGACATTTGCTTTTAACCGCAGCCTTTATTGTATGGTCTGCGGTTTGGCTTATGCCTTTTTTTATATTGAAAAGATATGGAATGAAATAAAATGCAAAAATCGCATTCTGCGCTAAATACAACCGATAATAAGGTTGAGGCGATCGAAACAATTTGTCGTCAATATCCAACCAAGTTGGCAGATAAAGCTAAACAACTTGGATACACTGCTTTTTTGGCAATTAAACCGAGTGTAAGCGACCATTTTCTTATTGGGATTCTGCAGGCTGCGGCGCAAACCAGAGACGAAAAAATGAAAGCTGCTATTGCAGCCGCATTGAAAGTCTGGGACGAAACAGTAGTAATAAAATGAAAATCATCAACCAAATTTTTATTCTAGATGATTCTCGCCCAAGACATCATACTTTACATCTGGACGAATTTT
>JACCDR011668458.1_pt1 | contig 21571 bp, 12 predicted proteins | sample 7446431 | NCBI WGS metagenome assembly JACCDR01 (sample SAMN15323443, study PRJNA562643) | freshwater metagenome | isolation source: river surface water | place: USA:Blue River Watershed | collected 2017-08-17 | reverse complement strand
TCTTCGCACAAATACAGCGGCCGTGGTATTTGCGCGAAGATCCCTGCGGGAGGACAAAACAATAGTTTCATATGTAAACTATTGATAATCAGACTTTACATCTATCATACATTTTGACACACAACCTATTTATTTTATTCTTTTGTTGTCTGTGTCTTTACTTTTTACATCATTTTTAATAAATAGCTTGGTTACACCTATCCGATATAAACGTATTTATTATCATTAGCATTTTTCTTACATCACGGTTACTATGAAAGTAAATCCTTTTACTAGCTTTGATGCAGTAACTCAACATCCGTTTATTAGCAACGCTGTGCAAAATTCCGCCTCTGATTCTCAGCCTACCCTATCTGCGCCTAGTTGTGTACTGGTGGGCGAAGGAGCCTTATTGATGCAATGTGCCCGTATTCTGTCCGAACAGTCGTTTCAGATTGGACTGCTGATAACACAAGACACTCAATTACAACACTTTGCCAAAGAAACCCAGCTTCCTGTCAGTGATTCCTGGGATATCCTCTCAGATTATCTGGACAGTCATCCGACAGACTATCTGTTCAGTATTGTCAATCCACGTATTCTTCCAGCGGCTATTTTCCAAAAACTCCGCAAACGAGCCATTAACTACCACGATAGTCTGCTACCACACTATGCCGGGCTAAATGCCACCTACTGGGCACTGCTTCATCAAGAAACCCAACACGGCATTACGTGGCATACCATTGAAGCAGGCATTGATACGGGAAATATTCTGGTGCAGAAAACCGTTGCAGTCGAAACACACGATACATCATTTACACTGAATATCCGTTGCTTTGAGACCGCCATACAAGCATTTACAGAACTACTACAACAGTTGCAATCCGATCAACTAACCGAAATACCCCAAAACCCAGAAGGACGTTCGTATTATGGTCGTTCGCACCGTCCGCCACAAGGAGGGATTCTGTCCTGGAACAAACCAGCCGAGTGGATAGATACGCTGTGCAGGGCTTCCGATTTTGGTTTTTATCCCAATGCCCTCGGCATGCCCAAACTAGCTTCCCAACAAGCATTGGTGTGTATAGGAAAAGCCGAAATTTCTTCGAAGAAATCTACTGCTAGGCCAGGAACCCTAGTAGCACAGACAAACACGTCTCTTATCGTAGCAACCTCTACGCAAGACATTATTTTGTCGAAATTTTGCACACCATATGGACAACCACTATCTGTTGCGCAACTCTCCGAAATGTATGGCCTGAAAACAGGCAGAATGCTACCTGAACCAGAAAAAAAACACATTCTGTCCATTGAGAAACTAGACACACAAGCGGGTCAGCAACAGAACTACTGGATACGGAAACTAAGCAAGCTACAACCGACCCGTCTGCCATTTACCTATCGCAAATCCCTGTCCAACGACAGCCAGCCACCTCATCAGGTGTTGCTGCCGCTGCCTGCGAAGGTTCAGACTTTTGTGCAAACGTTACCTTCCGTACAAGAAGCCCGGAATTTTCTCACAACTGCAGTTTTGGTCTATCTGGCACGCATCACCAGACAAGCTGATATTCAGGTTGGGTTTACATCTGATTCGCTGCGTAGCCAACTCCACGATCTACCTGACTTTTTTGCTTCGTGTGTACCCCTCCAAGCTGAAATTATACTCGAAAAAACCATTGACCAGCTACAGGTTACCTGCACACAGGAAATTGAACAAACCAGAAAAAAAGGCACCTATCCCAACGATACCATAGCCCGCTATGCTCCGTTGCGTAACCGAAGTGAACTGCAACAACCGATTCTTTACCCAATAGTAGTGGCACAGGCTGACCTACCATTACTACACAGCTTACAAATACTAGGCGATGAGTTAACGATCTGGATTCCAGAAGATTTACAGGCCGTTCAACTAGTAGCCCATCCATCTCGACTCGATGCAGACAGTACGCAACGTATTGCCAGCCAACTAAGCCTATTACTGGAAAACCTAGTAGCCCAGCCACACACCGAAACTGGAGCTTTACCCCTGTTAACGGCTGCCGACAAGCACACCATACTGGAAAGTTGGAATGCTACCACGCACCCCTACCCTACAGATGTATGTATGCATCAGCTGGTAGAACAGCAAGTAGCCCGTACCCCCAATGCAATAGCCGTTGTTTGTGGCAGTCAGCAGCTTACCTACCAGCAACTCAACGAAAAAGCCAATCAACTGGCACACCGCCTACAAGCAAGTGGTGTAGTTCCAGACATGCGGGTAGGCATTTGCCTGGAAAAATCTCTGCTAATGGTGATAGGTGTACTCGCCATCCAGAAAGCTGGAGGAGCCTATGTTCCCCTCGATCCAGCCGCCCCCAAAGATCGGCTAGCCTTAGTTCTCACCGACCTCCAGCTAACCGTACTACTGACACAACACGCATACACAGAAAAATTTGCCGCCTATGCCTTTGAAGTCCTGACCATAGATACCCTCGCCACAGAACTGGCCACACAGCCCACACAGAACCCAACCAGCTCTGTTACAGCCAATAACCTGGCCTACATTATTTATACGTCTGGCTCAACAGGGATTCCCAAAGGAGTGATGGTTCGGCACCGCCCAGCCATCAACCTGATAGACTGGGTAAACCGTACGTTCGGTATGACACACACAGACCGTGTGCTGTTTGTCAACTCGTTGGGCTTTGATTTATCTGTGTATGATATCTTTGGTCTACTTGCCGCAGGAGGTTCAATACAAATAGCCACTGCAGACGAACTTCAGAATCCGCAGCGGCTCTTAGAAATACTCTATACCCAGCCCATCACCCTCTGGAACTCAGCTCCGGCTACACTCACCCAGGTGGTACCGTTCAGTGATATGTGGCAAGCTCCCAACACTACAGCCCTGCGACTGGCATTTCTGAGTGGCGACTGGATTCCGATGTCCTTACCGGCCTGGATTACCTGTCAGTTTCCACAAGCAGAAGTGATTAGTTTGGGCGGCGCAACAGAAGCTACCATCTGGTCAAATTACTTCCCTATTCCACGTCAGCTGGATGAACAATGGGTAAGCATTCCCTATGGTTTTCCAATTCAGAATGCCCGGTATCATATTCTGGACACCTATTTACAGCCTGTGCCTGTGGGTGTAACGGGAGAATTACACATTGGCGGCCCATGCCTAGCCGATGGGTATTTCAACCGTCCCGAACTCAACCAAGAAAAATTCATTGCAGATCCGTTTAGCAACCATCCAGAAGCCAAACTCTATAAAACCGGCGACCTGGCCCGATACATGCCAGATGGAAACATTGAATTTTTGGGACGAAAAGATCATCAGGTCAAAATCCGTGGCTACCGCATTGAACTCAGCGAGATTGAAGCGGTCCTGACTACCCATGAGGCCGTACAGGAAATATTGGTTGTTGCTACACCTGATGCCTCAGGCAACAAACGACTCATTGCCTATGGGGTTCTGAAAGCCGGATCCACTGCCACCACCTCCGACCTCCGAACATTCCTGAAAGACAAGCTCCCTGAATACATGATTCCCTCACTGTTTGTCTTGCTGGATTCCATGCCTCTTAATGCCAGTGGAAAAATAGATCGAAAAGCCCTACCTGTACCCGAACTTTCAGCAGAAATGCAACAAGGTTATGTAGCCCCACGTACACCTGGCGAATACCTGCTGGCAGAACTTTGGGCCAACTTGTTACAAATACCCAAAATTGGCATCCATGACCATTTCTTCGAAAGTGGCGGACACTCGTTGTTAGGCGTACAATTTGTATCCCGACTTCGGCAGAAAACGGGCAAAAACTTTCCGTTGTCGCTACTGTTTTCGCATCCGACCATTGCTGCCTTTGCTAGCTTTCTGGATCAGATTCCAGATGCCACCTTATGGAGTTCGCTGGTAGCTGTGCAACCCAACGGTTCCAAGCCGCCGCTGTACTGTGTGCATCCTGTTACAGGAGGTGTAGAATATGTAACCAAAATGGCCGCTTATCTGGACGAAGATCAACCCATTTATGGCCTACAGGCGGTAGGTATCTGCGGACAGAAGGCTCCACAGGAATGCGTCTACGCCATGGCTGAACACTATTTGAGTCTGATCCTGAAAAACCAGCCGGAAGGTGCCTACCATCTGGCTGGCTACTCGGTTGGTGGACTGATTGCCTACGAAATGGCCGTTCGTCTGCGAGCAATGGGCAAAGAAGTCCTAACCCTAATTCTCTTTGACACCTATCCTTCTCGCAAACGGGTATTGGCTTACAAACACATTGGTCTAGAATACATTGCCCATAGTTGGGTAAAAGGTTTATTGTCACCAAGGGTTTCGTTGGAGCAGAAAAAACAGGTAGTATCCAGCATGAAAACCATCCCCAAAGATTTTGTGAAGCTGGTGGCAGGTCATCTAAAAGGAAAACTACGTCCGTCTCAGCCAGTGGACACCTCACCTACACCATCACGGGAGGTCTGGGAAACCATACTTGAAGCATCCTGGAAAGCAGGCAACAGGTACCGCCCCCAACACTATGATGGCAAAGCCGTGCTGATCCGTGCCACAGATATTCCTGCCCGTCACCTGAAGGCTAGTCATACCTTTGGCTGGGAAAAATACATCAAAAATGTTATTCACGTCTATCAGATCGAAGGCGACCACTTTTCGTTGTTCCGCGAAGCCCAAAGTGTCCAAACCATTGCGGGCATTGTCCGAAAATATATTCAACACCCAGCACAAAAGAACTGAAAGAAATGGAGAAACCAGTATCTTGCCATACAAATTAAATACCTAACTATTAACCCGTTATGATTTAAACAAAACATTAACAAAAGGTCTTGTCTGAGAAAATGTTATGCAACAACCTTTCCTGGCTTTGTTTCAAAAGGTATGATGAGTAAAAAAGCTTCCTTTCTGTTTGAACGCCTTTTTTTTGTATTCCCGCAGGGATCTTCGCGCAAATACAGCGGCCGTCGTCTGTGTGCGAAGATCCTGAGGGAAGACAAAAAAATAATTACACACATAGACTACTGATAGTCAGACTGAAAATCTATCATACATTTTGAATCACAACCAACATAAGCAAATAGAGTCAAATTTCCAATTTGACTCTTGGATATATACACCAGATTTTCTTTGCAAATATGCATACAGCAGGCATTCTTCCTATCCTTTCGTCAACTTCTGCCAGCCTTCGGTCAGAAAGCCGATGCCATAGGCACACAGCTGCGTATACACTGCCCGGATACTCAGCACACCTATACGCATACTACCTGTCTGCATGGTAGCATGAATCCAGATTAGTAGTGTATACACACACAATGTCCCAACACTCAGCGTAAACAAAGGCAGGCCTGTGATCCACTGTAGCAGTAGCCAAAGCGGCTGTGAACAACAAAATAGGAAAAATAAGGCAGGAAATAGATGCACCAGCTTGAGTTCTTCAGGGAAGAACCGGGAAATATTGATGCGGGCTCGTCCGAAAAAATGCAACTGCTTGAAAAACTGCCTGAAGTTTGTGCGGCGTTTGTGGTACACGTAAGCTTCTGGTATCAGGCCCGATAAAAAACCACTACGAATAATCCGAATGCTGTATTCGATGTCTTCACCCATACGGGTGATGATAAATCCACCTACTTTTTCATAGACCTTCCGAGACAGTCCCATATTAAACGACCGTGGATGAAACTGTCCGCCTAGTGTCTTTTTTTTTCCTCGAATCCCTCCCGTCGAAAAAGGCGATGTCATGGCATAGCTGATGGCCTTTTGTACATCCGTAAACGCTGCACTAGCCGCATCCGGTCCACCGTACAAATCATAGCCGTATGTATTCAGGTTAGCATCTACCTGCTCTAGGTACTGTGGAGGAATAAGGCAGTCTGAGTCAAAGATAATGAAATAGTCACCAATGGCTTGTTCAAAACCAAAGTTGCGGGTAAATCCCTGACCTGTGTTTTCCTTGAAGAAGTAGCGAACCTGCAAGCTACTGGCAAAAGTCTGTACAATGGCCCGGGCATCTTGTTGTGACCCATCTTCGATGACCAGTACTTCAAAGTTGTGGTACGTTTGTCGGGTCAATGAATCGAGCAACTCCCGAATCTCGTCCGGACGGTTGTATAAGGGAATAATAATCGAATATTTTCTCAAGTGTCTAGGCAAGGTTTACTATCCTACAAAAGTAATCAGGTTTTGCATTTCAGAAACACCCTATGCCATCTTTTCGGAAAAGTTTACCTCTCTCAGTCATTTCGTCAATCCTAGTCATTGAACTTTCTACTTGATTCACCAATAGTCAAAATCCGCCATTCTCTCTGATTACCCCTCCTTGAGAATCTTCTCCAACATTTGACTCATGGGCAGAAAGTAGGTATCTTCCACCTGGATAGCCTCTATAAAATCCTGATTTTCACTTCGGTACATTCCTAACATCCGGTTGTTATGTTCCCGCGAATAATAGGCATTAGCCATCCGGTCACAAAGCTTAACAAACGAAGCATAGGGTGTCTGGCGGATGCCCTCATAATAGCGGGCATCGGCTCGTTCTTTCCGGGTTCGGCCTTTTTCATTGGTCAAGGCATAGACCATGTCTGCAATCCGGACATTTGTTGTTTTGGCCACATCATTGTAGGTTTCCCGACAATCTTCCATGACGTCGTGCAGCCAACAGGCTGCTAGTACATCATGGTGAACCTCCTCCGGAATCAGCGATAAATACGTATATGCAAACGAAACCACCATAGCCAGATGCACCACATACGGCTTGTTGTCATAGAGATGATTGGTGTTCTGATGACACAGAATGGCATAGGAAATAATATGACTACTCAGTACGGACATGTCTATAAAAGTTGAAGGATTTTTAAAAATAAACCATTTGTCTTATTTTTCTATGAGACAGATGTATAAAAAAACATTCTTTTCTCCAATCTGGCCTCTTTTCTACTGCTCTGATAGTGGTCTGTTAGTTATATTTATCGGTTTAGCAGCCTTCAAATGCTACTTGGCTGTAATATGTAAAATTTAGTACAAATGTATGAAAAATAGGCCTGTATAATTTTTAAGACTGAAAAAACAGTAGTAAAATTGCACACTCATAGAGTTACGACAACCATACATTTTAATTCTTACGTCATGTCCTATCACAACAGACTAATAGCAACCCTACTACTCTGGTTTATTCCCTCTCTTGTATGGGCTCAGTTTGAAAAAACCTATACTCCTTTGCCGATTCAGGATACGATTCCATCTGCTTTGTATACACAATTACAACAAAAAAACGAGAAAGATAAGCTAGCCGTACAGGAGCCGAACAAAAAGGCTAACAAATACCTAAAAAGCCTCTATGACGACCGCCTCGAATACGTGACAACTACGTTTAACGAAGATCATATTCTCCTAGATGCGGAGGTTACCCCTTATTTACAAAAAATAATAGACAATATCTATCAGGCCAACCCTAAGCTCCCACGCGAAACCCATATCTATGCTTACCGAAGCAACATTCCCAATGCACTCAGTTTCGGAGATGGTACCCTAGCCATTAACCTAGGTTTACTGGTTCGGTTGGAAAACGAAAGTCAAATAGCTTTTGCCCTCTGCCACGAAATGGCCCATTATCACCAGAAACACTGCGATAAACGGCTTAAAGAACTTACCCAACTAAACTACGACAAAGATCTGGCCAAGCAAATAAGCACTGCCCGAAATAGTACCTACAATAGCAATACACAATCAAAACAACTGCTAAAAAACCTGCAATTGTCTATGACCAGTAATAGCCGGACAGATGAACTTGAGGCAGATTCTGTAGGATTAGCCTTATTTCTACACACCAACTACGATCTACAAGCCCCAGTACAATGTATAGCTATTTTGGATAGTTCAGATACTGAACTCTATCCTCATATCATTGACCTGAAAAAACACTTTCACTCACCTTCCTATCCGTTCAAAGATAGTTGGCTTGTTTATGAAAAATCAACCATGTGGCATGCCTCAGAAGAAGACAAGGAGTTTTTTGGTTCAGACACCATGCGCACTCACCCTGACTGTCAGAAACGAATAGTAGCTTTACAACGGCAAATCAAAGCCTCAGGAAACACACTCGCAGGACATGCAAACCTTCAAGATCAGGAACTAAATACACGTATCCGACTCCGAAGCCGCTTTGAAATTATTGAGTCCTACTATCATTTTAGAAAATATGGCAAAGCTCTGTTTCAGGCTCTATTAGCCCTAGAAACCTATCCAGACAATGCCTACCTGCACGCCATGGTCAGCAAATGCCTCTGCCAGATTTATACCTACCAAAAAAACCATGAAGTAGGCAAAGTTCTGCCACTACCCGATCCTCGATTTGATGAAAACTACGACCGTTTTCTCACATTCATGCATCAACTCCGTCTCACAGAACTCGCTTCTCTGGCCTACACCTATGCAGAAAGCAAAAAAGAAGCTCTCTATAACGACGAAGAATTTGTCTACGCCTGGTGGCTATGTAGCCAGCTACCCGTCAGCAAATCAGAGTCTGCCAAAGTCTCTGCCCACTACCGATCCAAGTTTCCCAAAGGGAAATACCTTTCTTCTATTCAATAAATTGACTCATAAACAATTCAACTCTCTTAACCCCCATACATCAATCGCATGAAAAAAATACTTATACTGTCTCTTCTATGTCTGATAGGCTATGCGTCTGTCTTTGCACAGAATCTGAGTAAACTTGGCGTAAAAAGTGTAAGAATCCGGAGCTTTGGAGAAATCATCCAGGCCAAACAAGTCAAAGGATACTATTATTTTTATGACGTAGAACGGAAAGACCGCAAAAATCACACCTTCCTACTGTCTATTCTAGATGAAAACCTCCGGGAAGTGAATTCTATTGAAATTGTAAAGCCTACTTACTATTACCTGATAGAATCCGCTTACAATGGAGAAGCCTTTGGATTTCTGTTCTTTAACTCCAGCAAATCAGAAGCAGAACTTATCTCCTATGACAAAACCCTCAAGCAGTTGGGTTCAGTGACACACCCCATTAAAAAATCAATGGGTAGTCTATCTTATGGCATGTACACTTCCGTATTGACAGGCATGGACGCTGGGTATACCTTACTGACCCCTGTTCCTGACAAAGGCTTTATCCTGCACCATTTCCGTACTAAAAACGAATATGATATAGAATATTATAACAATGCCTTACAGAAACAATGGTCAGAGATATCAGAAGATGACAAATATGATGTCAAAATATCCGACGAAGCATTTCAGACAGCCGACTATGTAGGCACAGTCATTGAAAAGAAAAAAGGAATCATGTCTAATGATGTAGACTATGACCTGATCGTCAACGAAGTAGCTACCGGAAAAAGATTATTTAAAATCCCTGTTCAAGATGCCAAATTCAATCTTTCTGCATCCAATATTTTTTATGACGAATCCAGTAAGGCTATTACCATCTTTGGAGAGTTTTTTGAACTCAAAGACAAAGAGTACAGCTCACAAGGCATTGGATTATTCTATAAAATTCTGGATATGGATGGAAAGCTGATCCGTGACAAGTTTATTACCTGGAATACAGACATTGCCAAGGTGGTTCCTGTCGATGCCAAAGGCCGCATGGAAGATAAAAAACGTGTCGTTTTTCATGAAGTGTTCAAAACAGCCGATGGCCATTTCTTTGCAGTCGGTGAACAATACAAAAAAGTCGCCAGTGGTTTAGGGATTGCATCTAATGTGCTGTCAGGTGGACGTGGTGGTATGGCAGTATCTCAGCTAAACATTTATGACATGGTAGTGTTCCAGTTTGGTGCCGATCTGGGTATCCAAAAAGTACATTTCTTTGAAAAAGATAAAACCATTCTCACATTGCCTCCGGGAGCCAATGCAATGACTTCTAAAAAGCTTTCGTACTATGCCCGCGTGGTGGGAGGATTTGATTACAAATTTAGTCAAATGCCCCCAGACCAAAGTACGTTTATTTCTACTTATATTGATTATGACCGGGAAAAAGGAGAAAAAGCCAAAAACGTATTCGGAGCCATTGTCTATACACCTGAAAAAAACTTTACGGTAGACAAAATCGTTATGAACCGTAAATCATCTGACTACTTCGTCTACCGAGCCAAACCAGGCTATGTAATGGTGGTTGAATATTTCAAAAAAGAGAAAAAACTTGACATTCGACTCGAAAAAATTAATTACTAAAACATAAATTCCGGATTATCTTGGTACATTAGTTTGATCTAAAAACCAAACTAATGTACGGATTATCAAAGAATATAATCCGTGACTCATGTTAAATTTCTGATTTTCAGGTTGGATGTATGAAGCATCCAACCTGATTTTTTTAATACCCGCCCATAAACTTCCGTGTAGCCCATTCAATAGAAACCAGTAGCACCAACACAAAGAAAATCCATTTCAAGTGAATCATCTCCAAAGTTTCCTCACGGCTCTGAATACGATCTGGTGGCGGGTTCTGCGTTAGGCGTTGAACCAGTTGACTGATCTGATTAGGCAGGTAAAACGTTCCGCTGGTCTGAGAGGCTAACTTGCGGAGCAACTCATGGTCTGCGGTAGTGTTCAAGGCTTCCAGCTGCTGATCTTTGACCACAAACTCACCACTCACCTGTTCGGTTTTTCCTTTGAGCTGCATCGAGGCCTTGTACGCATACACGCCTTTGGGCAAACGGCTGAGTTCGAAACGGGAATTTCCCTCCATCGGTGTAAAACTATAGGTCGTTACCTGAGCCTCTGCATTCCGAATTTGCAGGTCAACCTTTTGCCCATACACTTTTTCATAAATATCGTTATACAACTCGGCCTCAAACACTACAGGTTCGGTATCCAGAAACTCATCTGCCACTGGGTACACACGTAGCTTACGTTTGTCATCCTTAGACGACAGCAACTGGGCCAGCTTGCTCACCAGTTCATCTACAACTACTTGGTTTTCAGTCAGGTTATATTCTTCCATCCGCCATTCCCAGAGGCCTTCGCCCAGTAACACAGCTGCTTTGGGTGTTTTGGTAGGATTGAACACCAGCAGCGGCTTGTCTGTTTGTACACTTCCGACCCGCTGATAAAGCAGAATTTCCGACCCAGCCATCAGGCGAAAATCTGCAAAAGGCACCGTTACTGGAGGCATCTTCTGCAACAAAGCTATGTTGGGTTCGGCAAAAGTAAAGAATGAGAAACGAGGATTATAGGTCGGAAACACCTGATCTCCCTGATAGCCACGGGGAATGATTTTTACCACATCATTGGCACCATTGAGCTGTGGCAGACTTGACAAACTGCCCACAATAAACCATACTGGCGTTTTCTGATCCAGAAACCGCTGAGCCAACCCCATGCCAGTGCCTTGGGCATCCGGTATCTGATGCAGTACCACCAAGTCATATTTAGCTTCTTTGGGAGTACCGGCACCTGCCACCACGACTTCTACAGCATAGTTGTCATTTTTTTCCAAGGCCGACCGGATAGCCTTGACGTCTGGATGTGGAGCTGCCGCCAGAATCAGAATCTTCTCTTTGCCATCAATCACTTCAATATAGGCATCCCGCACATTGTTTTGCAAAGTAAACTCACCTGGTTGTGCGGCTACCTCCACTACATAATGCTGGATTCCCTTGGCACTGGCTGTTGCCAGAAAATTAACTTCTTGTATATCTGATTCTTTTTTGATCGAAATAGTCTTAGTACCCACTACCTTTCCATTCTGCTTCAGACTTATGTTCACCACCTTTCCAGCAAAGCCATTGCTGTGCAGTTCGGCCACAATCGGAAACTGATTGCCCAAATACGTAATTTTGTTGAAATACAGAACCTTCAGATTCAGGTCGCGGCGCGGAATGGTGTCTCCCATACCAATCGGATAGACAGGAAAGTTATACGGTTGGTATTCAGGTGAAATACCCTGGTTATAAATGCCATCTGAAAACAAAACTACCCCTGCCAGGTTCCGATTTTCGTATGTACTCTGCACCGTAGCCAGCAGTTGACTCAGATTAGAAGCTGGATTCGAAAAGTTCTTCACAGCCGGAAGCTGCGTCTGTATACTTCCATCCATAGACTGTATTTCCACATCCACATTCTTCTGACGCAACGCTGTAGCCAGATCAGCCAACTGGCGTAGGTTTTGCAACAAGGCTACCGTATCTCCTGCCAGGGTCATTGACTGCGAATTGTCAATAGCCAGCACCACAGACGGCTTTTCGAAGGTATGCGTCAACTGTCGCACCAGCGGTCCTAATAACAAAAAACACACCAGACTCACCAACAAAAACCGACAGCCTGCCAACCCCCAGTTAAGCGTCCGACTCCAGATAGGTTTGGGCTGATATAAAACATAGGCATATAAGGCTCCTGCCAACAGACAAAGCAAAATAAACCACGGAGACGCAGTTGTACTAATTTGAAAATGATCCATAATGAAATAAAAGCTAAAGACAACTCCAGCCTCCCAATAAACTTATTTTTCCACACTTATAAAAATTGATCCTCAGACAGCTACAAAAAAAGATTGAAATACATAAAAATAATATAGTATGCTAGCATACTATATTTATAAAAAAATCCTATTTTCGCAGAGAAATTTTAAATTGTGAGTAAAAGAACTTACTTTAACTACCCAACAAATAAAAAATTCATTTCAACAATCGAGAGAGAATGAAAAGTACCGTTTTTATGTTTTTATTCGGGCAAAAAAAAAGAACCCTTACAACTGAATGCTCTAAGGGTTCTTTGAATAACATTGTGGTGATGGACGGAATCGAACCGCCGACACAAGGATTTTCAGTCCTTTGCTCTACCGACTGAGCTACATCACCGTTTAATGTGGGTGCAAAAGTAAGTATTAATTTTTTACTTGCAAATGTTTTCAGAAAAAAATTGAAAATATTTTTTACATTTTATATTTCTATGCCGAAAAATTCTTTTATTCAACACACAAATTACTGATTTTCAATAGATTGTTATCACCCTATTCGCTTCATGGTACTTATGATCCAACAAATTGTCTTCATCCTCTGTTTTGCTGCAGCTGGATATTTCATTTATAAACGAATTGATCGTATTCGAAAAAACATTCAGTTAGGGAAGTCTGATCCCATTCGTGACCGTCCTGGCGAACGGTGGCGCAATATGTTGCTGATTGCCTTTGGTCAAAAAAAGATGTTTGACAAGCCGTTTGTCGGACTCATGCATTTTGTGATCTATGCTGGTTTTCTAATCATCAATTTGGAGGTACTGGAAATTGTCCTCGATGGCGTATTGGGTACACACCGTCTTTTTGCTCCCTATTTGGGAGAGGCGTATTTATTTCTGATCAATTCGTTTGAACTGCTGGCAGTAGGGGTCATTTTTGTGTGCGTGGTGTTTTTGCTGCGTCGGTATGTGTTGAAAGTGGGTCGGTTTCAAAACTACGAACTCACCCGCTGGCCACGTATGGATGCGATGCTTATTCTAACGTTCGAGATTCTGCTGATGACAGCATTTCTGACCTGGAATGCCTCTGATACCTTGCTGCGTCAGCGGGGGGTGGAGCATTATCGGATGTCAGGGCTGGATTCGTTTATGGTCAGCGGTTGGCTTATCAGTTTTTTCAGAGGTTGGGACAAAACCAGCATCATTGCCTACGAACGAGCCGCCTGGTGGTTTCATATTCTGGGTATCTTAGGTTTTGCTATTTATGTTACCTATTCCAAGCACTTGCACATTATACTGGCATTCCCGAATACATATTTTGCCCGTCTGATTCCCAAAGGCGAAATCCAGAACATGCCTGTAGTAAACAAAGAAGTCAGACTGATGCTGGGTTTGCCAGCTACTACTGAAGGCAATGCACAAACGACAGCACCTGCAACTGAAGGCGAGATGCCGGGTCGGTTTGGGGCAAAGGATGTCAATGATCTGTCATGGAAGCATCTGATGGATGCCTATAGCTGCACAGAATGCGGCCGTTGTACTTCCGAATGCCCTGCGGCTATTACTGGAAAAAAACTTTCGCCCCGTAAAATCATGATGGACACCCGTGACCGCATGGAAGAAGTAGGCAAACAACAGGACGCTGGACAGGAACTTTTTACTGACGGCAAATCACTGATTGATAGCTATATAACCCGTGAAGAATTGCTAGCCTGTACCACCTGCAATGCCTGTGTACAAGCCTGCCCGATCAATATCAATCCGCTGGATATTATTCTGGAATTACGTCGGTATATGATCATGGAAGAATCGTCGGCGCCGGCGCCGTGGAACGGGATGTTTTCAAATGTAGAAAACAACATGGCACCCTGGAAAGTGTCCCCATCAGACCGCCTCAACTGGGCCGATCAACTCAAATCCTAACTGTTTTTTCACCGCAAGGACACTAGGAATGAATGATTTTTATAGTTCTTTCTTAAAATGAGCTTATAGCCCTTGATAGATAGTCTATATTTTCTTAGCGTCTTTGCAGTGAAAAAAATCAATGAATCATTTCAGACAATCATAAAAAAACATGACAGAAACCACCAATTATCAGGTACTCACAATGGCCGAACTAATGGCCCGTGGCGAACAACCCGACGTATTATTCTGGGTAGGTTGTGCAGGCAGCATTGATGACCGGTACAAAAAAGTAACGGTTGCTTTTGCCAGAATTCTTAATAAAGTCGGAATCAAATTTGCTGTTCTTGGCACAGAAGAAAGCTGCACCGGTGACCCAGCCCGACGGTCTGGTAATGAATTTGTGTTTCAGATGATGGCCATTTCAAACATTGAAGTACTCAATGGCTATGGCGTGAAAAAAATTGTCACGGCCTGTCCGCATTGCTTTAACACCATCAAAAACGAATATCCAGCCCTGGGAGGAAACTATGAGGTACTGCACCACTCAGAGTTTTTACAACAACTCATCAACACCGGAAAAATCAAGCTGAAAGGTGGTGGCGAGTTTAAAGGCAAACGTATCACCTACCACGACTCTTGTTACCTGGGTCGTGCCAATGAGGTCTACGAAGCCCCACGCGAAGTGTTACAAGCCTTAGATGCAGAACTGGTCGAGATGAAACGCAGCCGTAAAAATGGCCTGTGTTGCGGAGCTGGCGGTGGACAAATGTTCAAGGAAGCAGAAGCAGGTAAGAAAGAAATCAACATCGAACGTATTGAAGAAGCCTTAGGAACTAACCCTAACGTAGTGGCTGTAGCCTGTCCCTTCTGCATGACAATGGTCTCTGATGGTATCAAAAACAAGGAAAAAGAGGCAGAAGTAAAAGTCTACGATCTGGCCGAACTAATTGACAAGTATCTATAAATCAAACAATTAAACCGATCAATAGCAGATACAAGGTCTGCCTTGTATCTGCTATTGATCGGTTTAATACCCGCAGGAAAATCTTTTCTTCTGGCTGCATGTATGTTTATTTTTCCTACCTTTCCTTAAACTATTTTGTTGCCTAGACATCTGATAACATATCTGTTTACAGCTGTTATTGCATCTATTTGTCACACAAACCTTATCCGTCTTACATGCGGCACAAAATACTATTCTCTCTGATGCTTGTCTTCTTGATGGCAAGCACAATTCAGGCACAATCCAAAAAAAGTTCACCTCCCAACCTGCTACTTTTCATGGCAGATGATTGCTCTTATTATGACTTGGGATGCTATGGAAGTCTCGACTCCAAAACCCCAAACATTGATAAATTTGCGTCTGAAGGCATGCGGTTTACGAAAGGCTATCAAGCAGCTCCTATGTGTTCTCCTACCCGACATAACCTGTACACAGGCATATGGCCCGTCCGGACGGGAGCTTATCCAAACCATACCAAGGCAAATCAAGATGTTAAAAGTATTGTACACCATCTAAAAGCGGTTGGCTATCGCATAGCCTTGATCGGAAAGTCTCATGTAGGACCCCAATCTGTTTTTCCGTTCGAATATGTTCCCCTTATGGCGAACAATGAGCTGAATGTAACAGCTATTGATACATTTATGACTTCCTGTAAAGCCCAGAAAAAACCCTTCTGCCTGTTTGTCATGTCTAATCAGCCGCATGAACCTTGGAATAAAGGCAATCCACGATTATTTGATTCTCAAAAGATTAAGCTACCTCCATTTTACGTAGATATTCCAGAAACCCGGAATAATTTTGTCAAATACCTAGCTGAAATCAATTTTATGGACCAAGAATTTGGCACATTACTAGGTACACTAGAAAAAAATGGTTTAAAAGACCGTACAGCCGTTGTTTTTCTGAGTGAACAAGGCAACAGCCTTCCCTTCGCCAAATGGACGTGTTATGATTCGGGCGTACATGCAGCTATTATTGTTCGTTGGCCTGGAAAGGTAAAACCAGGTGTTGTGTCGAATGCAATGGTAGAGTATGGCGACATTGTGCCTACATTTCTGGAAATGGCTCGTACCCAACCGCTGGCTCCAGTAGACGGAAAAAGCTTTGTCTCTGTGCTGACAGGTAAGAAAATCGAACACAAGCTGTATACATATTCCCTGCAAACAAGTCGAGGTATTGGCAATGGTGGTGAGTATTATGGCATCCGCTCCGTAGCAGACAAAAAATATCGGTACATCATCAACCTTACGCCAGAGGCTGAATTTCAGAATTATACGACACATAGTCCGCTATTTAAGAAATGGTTGGAATTAGCCAAAACAGATACCCTTGCCCAACAACTCACGTACCGCTACCAACACCGCCCAGCCATTGAACTCTTTGACCTAGAAAAAGATCCCTACTGCCTCTATAATATTGCAAGCAATCCTGAAAATAAAACTGTAGTTACTCGCATGGACAAAGCCCTGAAAGACTGGATGGCCTACTGTGGTGACAAAGGACAGGCCACAGAAATGGAAGCTTTAGAGCATATGAATAAAAGTCGGAAAGAAGAATAAGCGGAAGTACTGGCTGATAAAATAGATGATATTTGACATGGCGTTCATGTATAACCAGAGCTTTTTTTTGACAGCCAGCATATTACAATTAATTTAATGGGTTTGCGAGCAGTTGATTACTACTGCCCATGGCGAACCGATTCAGTATTTTCATTTGTGGATGTAACAGCCTTGCCGCGACTGAATTTGGTTTTTCCTTCTGGCAGTGAGTTGTATGGCCATAGTGGTTATACCAATTAGGAGCAGGAAGACTGTTATGCTTGCTGGAAAGAAATTCCATTGCGTATCCAACGCAAGAAAAACAGCCACTGCAAAGAGTAGCCTCATTGACTGCATTAAAAAAAACAGGTTGTGATTCAAAATATATGACAGACAAATAATTTGATTATCAATAGTTTATCTATAGAACTGTCATTTTTTCTTCCCTGTGGGATCTTCACGCAAGTACAGCGGCCGTCGTCTTTGTGCAAAGATCCCACAGGGAAGAAAAGAAAGAGACTCGCAAAAAAAAGGAAACTTTTTTTTGTCTGACAATTTTCGTGGCAAGTGAGAATTTTGGCATATTTAAATTATCCAACCTACTCATTATCAAACAAATACACATTGAAATTCTTTGAGAATATGCATTCTCCACAGAAATTGTCAGACAACCACTTTTTCACTCATCATACATTTTGAATCACAACCTATTTTTTTTTCTATCACACCCCCCTATTTACCTCCAAAAATTTCGTCTTACCTATGGAAAGGCTACAAAATAGCCAATCTGAATCTGCATAGAGTCTCTGGTTCCTTGAAATGTAAAAGGCCCATGCTGAAAAACCTTTAATAGAGTAAGCATTAAGCATCTATTTTCAATTACAGGTATAATGAAGACCATCATGAAATCCATTAGAATATCGAACCTTTTTGTTAAGTGATAAGCTACTGGGAAAAGCTAGTTCATTCTCTATCTACTACTCAGAAACTTAATCGCATATCTTCCGTTTCAGGTAGCGTGTCCAACGGTAGGTGATTCAAAAAGTATGATACATTTTGGAGGCGTTTAGGCACCAAGCAAAAAATCAGCTACTTTTATTGTATGTGCGAAATACATTTCTCTTGAAAGTTTTTCTTTTGCTGCTGGTCTATATTTTATTAACATGCAACTTGAATTATAATTAGTAAAAAGGTCCGTTATGTGCATTTTGAAGCACAGACAAATTTTCAATCCATCTAACTGAAGTACGTATGAAAAAACTTCTCTTTATTGTGTGTATAGCCTTTTCTGTGGGGTCGTTACTGGCTCAGGAGTCAGAAAACAAAGCATGGGAACAGGCAGTCCAGCAACCTAATGCCAATTTCTATAAAATCAGAGAGAAAATGGAGAAAGAGTTCTCCGAAAAGAAAAAAGGCAGTCGTGTAACCATCACTAGTCAGTCGGACAATATCCAGATTGTCGGCGAAGACGAACACCTCAAGTATCGCCGTTGGGCGTGGTACCAGTCACAACACATCAAGCCAGACGGTACCTTTCCCAGTAGTCGTGAACTGCAACGGGAATTTGAAAAATTTCAGTCGTCAACTGCTACTGGCTCGGCCAGTGCCCGCATGGTAGCCTCGGCTGCCAGTGCCCAGTGGCTTAACCTATCTCGCACCACCAACAGTGGCGGCTACTGGGGTATGGGACGCAGTTGTAGTGCAGCATTCCATCCAACCAATGCCAACACCTTCTGGGTAACTGCTCCCAAAGGTGGCGTCTGGAAAACCACAGATGGCGGCAAGACATACACACCTCAAGGCGATAATCTGCCGTATGTCGCTGCTGGAGCCATTGTGGTAGATTATTCTGATCCCAAGGTCTTGTATGTATGTACGGGCGGAAATAGCGGCGATAGCGGACTGGGTATTTATAAATCTACCAATGGAGGTACCACTTGGTCTCCAACAAGTTTTACCCTCAATCTGGATGCGTATGTGAGCTTTTTCAATCTGGTACAAAGTCCATCTGCTGCCCAAACGCTACTGGTAGCTACCAGTATGGGGCTTTACCGAAGTACCGATGGTGGCACCACATGGGACCAAATCAAAGAAGGCCGTTGTACCGATGTAAAATACAAACTAAATGATGGCAACATTGCCTATGCAATAATAGACCAGGTGTTTTACAAATCTACAAATGGAGGTGCCTCGTTTGTAGCCATAGCTTCTGCGCCAGTTGTGTTTGACGCTCGTATTGCCTTAACCAAAGCCAACTACAACCATATTCTGATGTGGTCTAGAGGAGACATTTGGGCTTCGACAGATAAAGGTACTACGTGGTCACAGAAAAACTTACCCACCGATAAGAATAATCAAAACAACCCTGTGGGCTTGGAAACCATGCTTATTTCTCCCAACAATGCCAATACCCTGTATGGCGGAGAAGTAGACTTTTTTAAAAGTACAGACAGTGGCAAGACATGGGCCAAGATTGGCCGTTGGTGTTGTGGTGATAACAACGGAATAGGTTCTGATGGCGTCTGGGAAGTTCACGCTGACCACCGACACAGTGCCTATCATCCGCTTACGAATGAAATTTTTTCATTCAATGACGGCGGTGTAGACACCTACAATGAGTCTACCAATACCTGGACGAAACGCAGCAATTATCTGGTTATTCCACAGTATTATAGTGCTGCTTCGGCACCAACCAATGGCAACATCATTGCGGTAGGCTCGCAGGACAACGGGGGCTCTCGCCGCCTCAATGACCTAAGTTGGCGCAATACCAACGGTGGAGATGCAGGTACACAGGCCATTGATCCTACTGATGCTAATATCTCGTATTCCAACTACAATCCCTCGCCTGCTATTATCCGAACTACTGATGACTGGGCTACTACACAGGAGGTACGCCCCACTGATAATCTGTTGAGTTCTTGGTGGGTGATTCCCTACACAATAGACCCCAACAACGCCAGTTCACTGGTTGTGGGCTACCATGCTATTTATCGTTCGATCAACCGGGGCGACACTTGGAGTAAAATCAGTCCGAACTTTGCCACGCCAGGTGACTACTGGGAAGCATTTCGGAGTATTGCCATAGCACCGTCCAATTCCAGCCATATCTATGCAGGAAGACCCCGAACGTTCTACTATACCTTTGATGATGGCGGTAAATGGGGCAAGTATACATTTACAGAGGCCGACATTTCAGACATTTGTGTTCATCCCAAGGCTCCCAAAACCATTTGGATTACCATGAGTCAGTTTAGTGAAGGCAATAAAGTTTTTAAATCTACTGATGGAGGCATAAGTTGGACTAACATGTCGGAAGGACTGCCCAATATTCCAGTGCTAACCATTGTCTATCAGAAAAATTCCAAGGACTTGCTGTACATTGGTACCGACTTTGGTGTGTACTATCGGGATTCCAGCATGACTAGCTGGGTCAAATATGGTACTGGACTGCCTTCCTGCACCGTTAACGACTTGCATATCCACTATGGGCAGCAGAAACTCCGGGCAGCTACCTATGGCCGAGGTATTTACGAAACTGACCTGCTGGGTGACGACACTGGCACTACTCCTGTATGTGCTGCTCCAACAGGAGTGACTGCAATACCAAGCAGTACCAGCGTAAGCTTGAGCTGGAATGCTGTGTCTGCTTCAAGTTCGTATTATGTCTCCTACAAGAAAAAAGCCGATGCTACTTGGACGGCTGGACCCAAAGGTCTTACCAGTCCATCCGTACAACTTACCGGACTGGCCGCAAAAACGTCCTATGAGGTAGATGTATGGGTAGTATGTACCAATGGAGAAAAGTACTCTACAAGGGTTGCTTTTACTACTACTTCTAGCAACGGACTGGTGAATGGAGGGGTGTACGAAATCAAATCCAAACTACCTGGCCAACGAAACCTCGATGTGTCTAGCAGTGGCGCTGATGCAGGCCGCAATGTCATTATTTGGAATGACAAAAACAGCACTAATCAACGTTGGCAGATTGTAGATGCAGGCAACGGATATTATACCTTCATTCCGCAGTCTTCGGTTACCAAAGCCTTGGATGTCACTGCAGGAGCAAATACAAATGGAACCAACGTCCAGATATGGGATGCCTCTAAAAATACTGCACAACGTTGGAAAATTACAGATGTAGGCGAAGGGTATTACAAACTGCAACCTGAATGCGCCCCGACGCGTTGTCTAGATGTGAGCAATGGAACTGATGCCAATGGCACCAATATTCACATCTGGAATGACAATGGTGCAAATGCTCAAAAGTGGCGTTTTGAGTTGGTTCAAACACCTGCTGTTGCACCTGCGCCTGTGTCTACGCCTGCTACAGTTATGGCCAAAACAGTGGCGTTCCCAAATCCTGTACAAAGCCATTTTACCATTCACTATACCCACACCGCTCAACCCGAACCCTTGCGTATTACCCTCGTCAATCAGCTAGGACAGGTGGTGCTGGAGCAACTACGTACGACTTATACAGGAGAAAACCACTTAGAGGTATCTACTCATTCACTGGCAGTGGGTTTGTATTCGTTGGTATTGTATAATGCCCACAACAAACAGGTATATACACAGAAAATCCTGATTCGTCAATGATGAATGGATCCATCTCATGGCAATCGCCTTTAAATTTTTTTTTAAAGGTGATAAAAAAGCATTATAATAGTCCCAAAAAGATGGAATCTCCCCTATCTCATTTCGCATCGCTTCCAGATCCACGAGTGAAACGCAGACAAC
>JACCDR010906025.1_pt1 | contig 21571 bp, 34 predicted proteins | sample 7446431 | NCBI WGS metagenome assembly JACCDR01 (sample SAMN15323443, study PRJNA562643) | freshwater metagenome | isolation source: river surface water | place: USA:Blue River Watershed | collected 2017-08-17 | reverse complement strand
TACGGGCGGGTGCTGGATTGGGTGTATACCTTGGTATGAAATACCGTCAATCACTCGGCCTTAAAGACCCGACATGGCTTGCTATACAGCGAGACCTAGAGCTAGGCCCAGACACGGTTACGGAGATAGCGAGAAACATCCGCATGACCCGTGCGACAGTGCGGAGGTGGTTGCGGTATGCAAAGGCTCAGGGCGTAGTGCGGGTGGTGAACTACGAAAAGAATCACCAGCTAGTGAAGGTATGGGGGTTAGGGACTGGACAGGACTATCGCAGACCTAAGATTGACAGGCCCGCGCAACTAGCAGCAGCATCTGCGCGGTGGCGAGCAAAAAACCCGGACAAGGTGAAACGTGCAAGAGTCAGACAGACAGAGCAGCGACGTGCCCGAAGACTGGCGCAAAAACAGCAAGCCCGTGGAGGATTGGGCGCAGCCCTTGATCGTAATCAGGAACAGTCTAGACCCGTTGAAGTGGGCGCTTAATCAGCGGGAGTGGAAGAAGGTATTCGACCTAATAGGAGACATGCAGGCAGCCTTAGAGAAACTCGACGACACATTATGGGCCGCTCGTGGGTCTGTGGCGCAGATCGCTCCGCAATCATCCAAGCTATACAACGGGCTCCTGACGGATGTGAAGTTAGATTAAGCGAGCCACGAAGGACTGTAGACCAGAACCGCCTTATGTGGGCGCTGCTTTCGGACCTTGCGGAACAGATCAACTGGCATGGGCAGCACCTGACCGCAGAGGAATGGAAGGACGTGCTGACGGCGAGTCTAAAGAAACAAAGGGCGGTTCCTGGGATAGATGGCGGGTTCGTGATCCTGGGGGCGAGAACTAGCAGGATGACGAAAGCGGAAATGTCCGAGCTAGTAGAGTTAATCTATGCGTTTGGAGCGCAGCAGGGGGTAGAGTGGAGCGAATAACTCGCAGGTTTATATCGATCATTGCAGTAGACAACGGATTCGCACTCTATACGCAAGTGCCTGGGTATAGCGTCAACACTGGCTTGCAAGCGGTTCCAGACTTGGTGTTCAAGACTCAGGATGAACTAGCAGATTGGCTTGCGGGAGAATGGAAGCCTAGTGGACCGCCTAACCCTTAACAGCATAGCGTGTCAGTTAGCGAAGCGCATGAAGAAAGGCCGGTGGGGAATGCTGCCCGATGACAAGGCCGAGCGGATACTAGGCCGGGCTGAGAAGCTGGTCAAGGAATGGGGGCGGCGCAAGGGGACAATCATCGTGAAGGCTCCGAGGGATGCAGAGGACGCCTAGATTCAGAAGTCAGGCTCTCATGGACCTATGCCGTGACAGGCAGTGTTACCTGCAATTCGAGGGCTGCCAGGGCTGGCCTACCGTACCTGCGCACAGTAACAGGCAGGAGGATGGGCGGGGGTTAGGATACAAGAGCCATGACTACGCTACTGTGCCTGCCTGCCAATCTTGTCACTATGAGCTGGACGCTGGTAAGACAGACCGCGCGGAAAAGCAGATACGATGGGAAGCGGCTTACAAGCGATGGGAGTATGACCGATGGGCGCAGGGGCTGATTTGTGTCTCCGACAGAACGTAGCCTAGCTCTGCTCCGCAAGGAAGGCTATCTAGTTCAAGTCGTGGAGAAGTGGAACCCGCACGCCAGGATCAGGCAAGACCTGTATGGGTTCATCGATCTCCTGGCAATTCGACCGGGCGAGACTCTAGGGGTACAGGCTACAAGCGGAAGCAACGTATCTGCCCGCGTTGCCAAGATAGCCGAGCATGAGAACTACCCGAGAGTGCTAGAGGCGGGATGGGTGATCGAGGTATGGGGCTGGCGTAAGCTGAAAGCGGGATGGGCTTGTAGGAGGGAGAGGCTGTAATGGATGCAGAAGAGTTGTTTGTTGGATTGATAGGCATTGCAATTCCTGCGTTGCTTGTGGTGTTAATCGTTTGGCTAGTAGTAAGTGGGTTGTAATGGAAGAACGATTCTACTGCCAAGCCTGTAGTCTAGAGCGGCCCGTGTCTATGCGGGTCATGGTCAACAAGCGGCAGCGGAACGGGCGCACGGTCCCGATGGTACGTTGTACCCGCTGCCTGAACCGGGAGAGGCCAATCAGTGAACTCCGCAAGCGAGCTGTTAATTAACATTCCTGGGGCGGCTAAAGGCTTCGCGGACCCGTGGCACCTAGAGGACGCAAAGCACCTAAAGCCCGTGTCCCGGCAAATGACTGTTGAGACTATAGACGGTCAGCAGTTAAAGCGTCGCATGGTGGCGACAGTACACGGGTGGTTATGTCTGACCACGGGCAGCGTGTTTAACAGGAGTGGCAAATGCAAAACTAGTAGTCAAGTGTGGTTACGTTTAGAGTAGAGAATGATTGACATCATGAAAGATGAACTGAAGGAATAAAGATGATTGAGAAAAATGGACTAGTTGAGTCTGTAAACGAGGCTGTAATCGCAGAACGTGAGCGGTGTAAGCGTGCTGTGTATGACGCAACAGATTGGGCACACGAAGAGCGAGATATTGTGCTTAAAGAGGCTATTGCAGAATGGATCGAAAAAGGATATGCAGCGCCAGTCTAATGTATTCAGGAGGGACGGGCGATGCAAGACAAGCAATCAAGTCTGGCTACACGTTTGAAGCGCAAATACGTTAGTCAGAAGGCTTCCGCCAAACGTAGGGGTATCGAATGGCAATTTACGTTCGACAGTTGGCTGGACTTCTGGAAGGATGACATAGAGGCCCGAGGCCGGCAGCATCACGAGCTATGCATGCAGAGGTTCGGTGATAAGGGACCGTACCACCCTGACAACGTGAGGAAGGACTACCCGAGGCGCAACGCCATTACTGCGGGTATCAACAAGCGGGCAAGAAACACCTATCGACCGGGGAAGGATCACGATTGGGAGGGCGTCTATTGTCTAATTTCCGGGAAGGGATAGGCCGCGCGTTTAACTCGTTCGATCTTAGCTGTCGCGAATGGGAGACAGATATAGACCGGATAGCTTCTGCCGCGTTTGCCCCGAAGTTAGGGGTATTGCTATGGCGGTTGAAGTTCGGGCTTGATCCTGGCGCTTACAAGCCGGCTCACAAGCTGCTATGCAGGCGCGTAGGGGCGTCTAGGGATACGGTGAGACGGTTGTGCGGGCTTGCGATACAGGAATGGTGCATGCCGCAGTGTGGAACCTGTAACGGGGCTAGGGAACTGGTAATAGAGGATAGGCGGATAGTCTGTAAGGAATGCGAGGGAACGGGGCTAAGGCGGTATGCGGATGGGGAGCGGGAACGGCTGGCAGGGTTGAGGGCGGGCGCGTGGCCGGGTTGGTCTAAGCAATACGATCAGATCATGATCGAGTTGACGCGGGCCGAGCTGAGGGTGAATGTAACCCTGAATATTCAGCTAGAACGGTTGACAACCGTAGAAACAGGGCCGAAAATAGAGTCTAATCAAGGTATAAACGGCTCGGCCCTCTAGGGTAGCCGTTAGGGCAATGAGAGGCCCCGCTTTCCCATAAGGGAGGCGGGGCTTTGTGTTTATGGTAAATAGGTTTTCATCATGTGCAGCGGGCCGTCGAATACTACGGCGACGCCGTCATCCAAAACCCGATTGACCTGCACTTGACTGCCGGACCCGTAGATGCTGGCTTCTAGTCCATCTGCTCGGGTCCAGAGTTTGTCAGAGTGTCCGGCCATGACGAAGCCTAGCGAGCGCATTAGGCTATAGACTGATTGCCGCGGGCCGCTTACAGGATATTGAGACATATAACCTCCAAGTTAGAGAACTCCGGCTTTACGCAGGGCATGTATTAAGGGCAGGGCCACACAAAGCCCGGTGAGGGCGCAGGCGAGCAGGACTAGGGTCATGTTTGATTGTTTAATTTCTGTAAAATGTCGCGCACTTGCGGTATTTCATGTTCTATTACGTGACCGATAGGTGCAAAAGGGCGTTCATCTGCGATTGCTATGATGCGTTGAAGCAGTTGTAGTAGCTGAGGCGTGGATTCGATGAGAACTGCGTTTTTGACTGTGTCAACAATGGCTATTTTCACTACGCGACCATCGTCCTGTATTTCACGGCCATAACGTTTCCAATTACGCATTAGCGTAAGCCTTCGCGGATTTTCCATAAGTCGGACTCTGCTGATTCGCAAAGCGGGTCATAGAGAGCGGCCTTAACGTCTGCTGGAAGGTAGCGAACGGCTGCTAGCAGGGCTTCTCGCATGCTTCCTCTAGGGTTTCTTTAGCAGCATCGACGTCTGCCGAGCTTTCCGGGTTGAACCATACGTTGATAAGCCAAGTTTCGCGGTTCGTCCATCCGTTGTAGGCCATACATCCTCCGAGTTAGTTAGGTGCCGGTTACCTAATCCGGCTCTACCTTGTCGCAGTAGCGGCTTGCAGCGGCTCCCTTGCCGGGGCGGCCCGTAACGCGCCTACAGTTACGGTTGAGTTATGCTACAGGGTAGAATCATCCTCTAGTCTGGCGCGTAATGCAACACCCGTAGAGGAATATAAGTTAGTCTGAGGTGGAATGAATAGTGCTCGGCAGATACCCTCGACTAGGGCGCGCTGATTGTGGCCTAGGTGCTTGTTGACTATCCAAGCGATAAGCAGGGTATCCATGTTGTCGAAGGATTCGCTCAAAGCCTCAACGTGATATGCGATTCGGGCCGATGGCGTGCCGACATTGACATTGGCGCCGGAACGAGTCCAAGGGTGATATTTGGTTACGGCGAGCGTATCGTTGTCAAAATCGTAGTGGAAACGCTCGATTACCTTCCCCCAGGGGAAATACATAGTAGTTCCTCCATTAGTCCATCGGGTCAAGCGGGCCGCACTTGCAGGCATCCGCCGTGCGGGCTTTGCAGGCGTGGCACCACGGGGTAGGGTCAACATTCTGCCTAGTAAGCGCCCGGTACAGGGTCGAGCGTGCTACTCCTGCCTGCCGAGCTGCTACGGCCGGCTTAAGGCCGGAATGGTAGAGGCGCAGGGCCTCGTCGCAGGCTGAGGATTGTCTAGCGGGCATGTATGCTCCTTGTAGTAAGTCTGCCTGCTGCTGCCCCCGGATAGGGGCAGGGACAGGAAGGCTAGAGGCAGGTAGGGGAAGCCCCGTTTAGCCCGCACTAGGGAACCTGAGATCGCTAGTGTGGAGACCTGCTACAGTTCCCATCATACAGAATGCGCAGCGTAATGCAACGCTTAGGAAGGAATAACAGCTATGCGAAACTGGAATAGGTGGATTTTGCTGCTAGGCCTAGCAATGTCCGCAGGAGCGTATGCCTGTCAGACAAGCGGTTATCTGCTGAACGGACAATATATAGTATGTACCACATGCTGCGAGAGCGGCGTCTGCTCGACCGTCTGTAGCTGATGGACCTATCCGAACTCAACCCGCAGCAGCGTGGAGCATACAAGGCTAACCACGTGAAGCCCTTAGCCAAGGTAAGCGCAGAAGAACTGCTAGCACGGTATGAGGCAGGCGGGCACATACCAGACATTGCCACCGAGCTAGGGGTCAGCTTCCAAGCGGTCTATGCTCATATCTTCAAGCACGACCCTGAAGGATGGAAGGAACAACAAGCCGCAAGAGCCATAGCTGAGCTAGAGAAGTGGGAGCAGAGGATTGTGAGCGCCCCGGATGCGCTTGAACTCACGCGCGCCCGTGAGGGTCTGAGGGCGGCTCAGTGGAAGCTAGAGCGTGTCCTGCGGCGCATCTACGGGCAGGATAGTCCTCCCCCTGCGATCACCATCAACATTACTGCTGTTGATGCCCGGATCGAGGCCTTAGAGCGTGAGCTAGGGCTGCTCAAGGACACGCAAGTCATTGATAACGAAGCACAACAGCAGAAGTAGTTGACATAACACCCGTTGTGCGCAGTCCAGAAAAGCATGCTTGTTCGGGGCTTTCAGGCAGAAAGGGTGGTCAGATCGTTGGAGGGAGTCCCGTGTCTCAGATGCGAGGGCAGTCCCAACACTCTCTACCGCAGCCTGTAAAAGGGTTCCTTCCCCTCTACCGCCGTCCTAGAAAAGCATTCTTTACTCTCTACCGCCGACCTAAAAAAGGGACTCTTCCCTGCTAGCAGCAACCCTAAAATGGGACCCTACCGCCTTCCAGCAGCTAGAAAACGGTTCCATCCATGCCTTTTTACTGCCAGCGGTGTAAGCAGTTTGACGAACAGAATGAGGCCAGAACGCATCGCTGTACGACTAACAGTGTTGCTAACAAGCCTGTAGACGTTGCTAACGAGAAAACGGCTGTTGCTAACAAACGCTACCAGAAGTGGCGTGAAGCGAACCCGGAGTTGTATCGTGAGAGACAGCGGGAGTACATGAGGAAGCGCCGTGCGACAGAAGCCAAAGCAAAGTAAGGTCAGGAAGGTAATGCACGAGTACAGGGAAGGGACGTTGCATTCCGGGAAGCGTGGGCCTGTCGTGAAGTCCAGGAAGCGGGCGATTGCTATAGCCTTAGCTAGAAAGGGTAAGTGATGGAGTCGATTAAATTTTCGGGCGGCACGAGTGAGAGCATCACGGCCACTACTAATTCTCTGCCTGTTTCTGAGCGGGGTTACACATATAGAACTTCTACGTCTACGGGGACGCTGAAGGCTACTCCTGGGGTTTTGGGTGGGTGGATTGGGACGACTGCCGGGACGTTTGCGATCAAGGACGGGGCTACGGAATTGGGAGTGTTTACGGTAAGTGCAGGAGTAGTAGTAAGTCTCCCGCCCATCAGGATGGCTACTAGTATTACTATTTCCGCTTCTGCTGGTGTGGCTACGGTGTTTTACAGATGACTTGGCCGCTTAGACTCCAGTCCGGGAAGACGGTTGGTCCGGTACATATAGCCAGAGGGACGGGTTTGTCTGTTTCTGGCGACGTATATGTACAGTATTCACGTGACCCAGACCCAGCTTCTGCGAGTTGGACTGCTTGGCCGAATGCGACTATTTCTGCTGGTAGTAATTTAGCTCTTACTAGCATGTGGTTGAAGTTTACGGGGACGGGGGAAGTCAGGAGTTACAGAGTAGAAGATCAGGACTTGCCTTTAGCTGACTCTAAAGAATGGGTATATGGTGGAGAAAATATTTTTAATATATCTCCTTCTTCTTCAGCCGCAACAAATACTACAGCTATTCGTGCAGCATTAGATGCTGGCGGAATGACATTAACTTCTCCTGGGACATATACTGTTAGTACAATTCCGCCAAGCACTTCTGGATTGATTCTTGGAGATCAGGTTTATATTACTGACGGAACGAAAACTGTAGATAGAACGTTCTATCAAAGTCTTCGCGCTGTTGGTGGAGTGATTTCTCCTGCTCTCTTATCTGCGCACTGGCCGATCTCGGAAGCTCGCATCGACGCGGACGTGCATTACCCGCAGCGCCAGCTTCTAGAAGTGCCGTCCCCAATCTCGGACGGCACGGCATACGTCATTCATCCTTCCGTCGTGGATACCGTCAGCGGATTCTCAGGGTACAGGTACTGGATGTGTTACACGCCTTACCCGGACCCGGAAGACGAAAATCCCTGCATTGTCGCAAGCAATGACGCGGTGAACTGGGTCGTGCCAAGCGGGCTAACGAACCCTGTATTTGCGAGGCCCAGCGGGACGGAGAACAACTCAGACTGCTTCCTCGCGGTCACCGAAGACCGTCGCATGCTGATGCTGGTGTGGCGGGATAACGTCGGGGCTACCGCGAGTCTGCGTATATCGTTCTCCACGGATGGCATCACGTGGTCAGCGAAGCAACAGTTATTCTCTGTGGCTGCTGCCACCGATGGCATGGCATCGCCTTCGCTCGTGTACTTCAAGGACAAGTGGCGACTGTTCTATCACGACTCCAACGGCTCGCCTTATCAACTGAAAGTACGCACCGCCGACAACCTGTTGGACACGGGAGGCAGCGGCACCGGAACCTGGAGCAGCGCAACAAACTGCACGCTCGCTCTGGCCTACGACACGGCGTACTGGCACTCGGACATTCGGGTTGCGCCTGCGTGTGACAGGTTGATCGGCATTCTCAGCGGGCAATCCTCTGGTGCGGGGGCTGGAAGCGGAGGCGGCTATTACCTGATCGAGTCCACAGACGGGGAAACGTTCAGCGGGTCGCCTTTAGGGACGCTTGTTCAGGGTTACAAGTGCGGCTTCTTTTTCGACTGCGATGCACGTGGTCCGCGCTTGATGGGTTATTGGGGCAGCATTTCTGCGCAGTACACGAAAGTCGCGCCGGTCTACTTCGATAAGACTGCCCGGTTGCGTGAGGTGAAGGACAGAGCGCAGATTGCCCTCGGATCGCTGACGGCAAAGGCAGGATGCCTGAATGCGGACAATTTCAACCGTTCGGATGGGGCGGTTGGGACGTCGAGCGGCGGTACCGCCTGGACCACGCTGGCCGGCACCCTCAAGGTCATCAGCAACCAGTGCGGGGCAGATTCTGTTGCTAACCATCATTCTTATCTTGCGACGACACAAGCGAACGTAGAGGTTATCGCTACCATTGCAAGTTTTAGCGAAACAGGCAACGTAAGCAACCAACTTACATTCAGGATTCGGAGCGCAGGAGCAGATTTCATCCGCATCCGGTTCTATGATACAGGGGCCAATACGCAGAAGATTACTGCTGAGGCAGTTGTTGCCGGCTCTGCAAAAGGGTTAGTGACACTAAGCAACTGCTATCAGAGCGGATATGGCGTGCCCTCTTTGGTGCGAGTTCGCCTCGTGGACGATAGAATCACGGTATACATGAATGAGATTTGGGTAGGCGACTATCAAATGGTCGCTACTCAGGGAAGCAATAACATCGGGTATGACGTGTTCCCGAACACTGCTTGCCTGGGACATGGGATAGCATTAGCAGGTACTGCATTTCGTTTTGACGACTACGTACAGTTCGCGGCGAGGTAGACATGGAAGGCATCAAACCGGGATTTGCTGGAAGGGTGCCGCTATTCATCCTTCGTGCTGCTGATATGGAGTTGGAAACTGATCAGCGGTTTGTAAAAAATGGGCAGTTCACCAACTATTCTGTAAATCGCGTCATCGCCGTCCATAAGTCAGGAGCATACAACACTGCATGTGCTGGTGGTATCTATACGGATGCGAGTAAGGGCGGAGACGCGCTCGTTGCTGCTGCGCAGAGTTGGGCGAACCTAACGGCCTCTGGTGAAATGGTCGATGCCACAATTGCGGCTGTAGCCGGAACAGATGTTCAATCAACGACGCCATACCTTAGTCTCACAACGGGGAACGGGGCGGCGCTGACGGCAGATTTGTTCATTTTTGGGGATGCGTTGGACTAATGACCACCTTCGCCGACCTGAAGACTCGTATTGCTGACGAGCTGGACCGCAACGACATAAACACGCAGATTGGGAACGAGATTAAGCGTGCTATCAAGCACTACGAGCAGCAGCGTTGGTGGTTTACGGAAACACAGTCCACGATCACTACGAGCAGTTCGCAGGCCAGTTACTCTCTCCCGACAGGACTAATCCTGATCGACAACGTAGAGATTGAAGTAACTAGTAACAAACTCGAAGTTCACGAAATCTCGTGGAACAAATATGTTCATGACTGGCGGTACTCGTCTGTCCCTACTGGACACCCAGACCAGTACGCTTACTATTCCGACCTTCTCTGGCTAGGCCCTGTCCCTAACGGCACTTACAACGTAACGGTTTCCTACGTCAAGAAACTGGACGAATTGAGCAACGATTCAGACTCTAACGCTTGGACGAACGAGGCTGAAGACCTGATTGTTTCTCGTGCTGAGCGCATGTTGGGGGCCAGGCTCCTTCATCTTCCTGTTCAAGACTTGCTCTTGATGGCGCAGTTGGAAAGAGAAGCCTACAACGCGCTCGCTGGTAGAAATGACCAAAAAGTGATGACTGGTAATGCCCGACCCTGGAGTTAACGAAAGGGAGAAGCGGGAAAAGCTCGCAAAGCTACAGGAACTAAAAAGGCTCAAGTCTAACTGGCGACTTCGGACTTACGAACCCTACCCTAAGCAGCAGGAATTCCATCACGCACAAGCTCGGGAAAGAGCCTTGTTTGCCGGCAACCGCTGTGGGAAAACATGGTCTGCCGGGATGGAAGTCGCGATGCACCTTACCGGGTTGTATCCAGACTGGTGGCAGGGGAGACGTTTTAGTCGGGCGGTAAGAATCGGGATCGGCTCTGAAACCGGAGACCTTCTCAAGAAAGGCCCGCAACGGGTCTTGATGGGGGACAACTCAGCGGTCTACGGGACAGGAACCATCCCTAAAGACCTGCTGATTCTACCCCCTAAGATGAGCCGGGGGATTCCAGATGGGATTGACACGGTTCAAGTAAGGCACTGCACAGGTGGTCAACCGGATGGCGAGATTTCGGAAGCTGTCTTCCTGTCATACGCGGAGGGAAGAACTAAGTGGCAGTCCGATGAATGGACGGCCGCGTGGCTTGACGAAGAACCTCCACTTGATATCTATACTGAGGCGCTTACTCGGACGAATACAACGCTTGGCCCGGTCCTGCTTACGTTTACTCCTCTAAAGGGCATGACAGATGTAGCGATGCGCTTCGTCCAGCACTATCCCGATACTGCATTGATCGGGATGAGCATTGAAGACGCCCTGCATTTCACTCCTGAGCAGCGAGAGACGATTATCAGATCGTATCCGGCTCACGAACGTGATGCTAGAACCAAGGGCTTGCCGATGCTTGGCGAGGGGCAGATTTTCAAGATTTCGCAGGAAGAAATCTCGGTTAAGCCTTTCGCTATCCCAAAGCATTGGGCGGTCATCGGGGGGATGGACTTTGGTATTGACCACCCGTTCGCCGCTGTAAAACTTGCTTGGGATCGAGACGCAGATGTTGTGTATCTCACTCACGCTTATAGACAGAGAGGTCTAACCCCTATCGGACACGCCTCCGCCCTAAAACATTGGGGAAATATCCCTTGGGCATGGCCACACGATGGTCTTATTCGTGACAAGCAGTCGGGAAGGCAACTCGCACAGTTTTATCGGGATGAAGGTCTAGGACTTCTCTCAGAACACGCTCAGTATCCTGATGAAAGAGGGAACGGACTAGAAGCATCCATTACTGACTTGAGTCAGAGGATGGAGTCTGGCCGTTTCAAGGTCTTTGAGCACCACGAAAACTGGTTCGAGGAATTCCGGTTCTACCATCGAAGAATCATTAACTCCGCGGATGGAACTAGGCGATCTGTACCTGTAGCGGAGCGCGATGACTTGCTTTCAGCGACTCGATATGCGGTTATGTGCCTTCACTACTCTGAAATCGAGGAACCGTTGCCTAAATCCGACCGTTACAACAAAAAAGCGAAGTGGCGTAATACTACGTGGATGGCTAATTAATGGCTGGAACCAATAATCTTGTTAGAAACATATGGGTTGCTAAAGAAAAAAGATACATACAAGAACATGTATTGATTGCAGAAAAAGCATTAGGCAAACGTCTTCCAAAGAATGCTTGTGTACATCATATAGATTGTGATCCAACTAACAATAAGCCTAGCAATTTACTTATATGTCCGGATCATGCATATCATATGTTGATACATAAACGAACTAGAGCATATGAAAAATCTGGAAATGCGAATTGGGGTAAATGTCTGGTTTGCAAAAACTATGGTCCAGAAGAGACAATGAATTACAACGGAATAAACAGGTTTAGATGGCATAAATCAGGCCTTGGATGCAAACGATGTTAGATGCAGACGATATCCATAAACACTGGAAACTAGCTCAGGAAGGACTTGCGAAGTGGCGTCGTGAGTCACGGGAGAGCTATGGTTTCGCTGCTGCCCACCAGTGGGAGCAGGACGATCTGATGAAGATGATAGAGGAAGAACGCCCGTCTATCACTTTTGACAGAATCGGGGTGTTTCTGGATGCCGTCTCCGGGATGGAAATCAACAACCGTCAGGAGATTAAGTACCTTCCGGTCGAGGAAGGCGATATCGCGGTCAACGAAACACTGACTAATGCCGCGAAGTATTACGAAAACGCCTGCGGTGCGCCTGACGAAGACTCAGAGGCTGTAAGAGACGCCCTGATCTGCGGGATAGGCGTCACTGAAATGTTGATGGACTATGAGAAGAACCCGGATGGGATGATTGACACTATCCGTCGCGATCCTCTCATGACATGGTACGACCCGAGGGCTACCCGCCGAAATCTGGATGATGCTCAATTCATCTTCTACGGCCAGTGGGTAGATGAAGAAGAAGCCAGAAAACGTTGGCCTGATGGGAATTTCTCCGGCGTGATGCCGCAGAACATTCCTCTAACCACAGACCGTGCCTTTCTCTACTCGCCTGATGACGAAGTAGTGGACTTCGAGGGAGAACACGAAGGACAGGTTTTCATCCTTCACTACCAGTGCTTCAAACGCGGTCATCAATACAAGATGATCGATCCTGAAACTGGAGAGACGGTCAATCTTGCGAATGAGAAGCAGTTTCAAGCTGCTTCTAAGATGTTCCAAGAGGTCTACGGGCGGGAGCCTAGAGAGAAGAAAGATTATGTAAAACTCCCGAAACGCACCTATTACCGGGCGTTTGTCTCTGGTGAAGACATTTTGGAGCAGATGGAACTGCCTGTAGACAGTTTCACCTTCAACTTCATCACCTACAAGCGGGATCGTCTTGAAAGAGCGTGGTATGGCATGGTCCGTACCATGAAAGACCCGCAGCGGTTCGCTAATAAGTGGCTGTCCAACATCACCCACATCATTAACTCGAACGCGAAGGGTGGTGCTTATGCAGAAGAAAACGCCTTCAAAGATCCGCGTAAGGCAGAGGAAGATTGGGCTAACCCGGCTCCGCTGATCCTCCTGAAAGAAGGCGGAATCAACAAGATCAAGGAACGGGCGGCAGCGAACTACCCGGCTGGCCTGGAACGCCTCCTTATGTTCGGCGTGGACTCCATGCCGTTCGTGACGGGGCTGAACCTAGAAATTCTTGGCCTTGCAGACCGGCAGCAAGCCGGGGTAGTCGAGAACCAGCGTAGACAGTCAGCTTTCGGCATTCTGGCCCCGCTTTTTGCGGCAATCCGGGAGTACCGCAAAAACCGTGGTCGGCTGATGTTACAGATGATCCAGAAGTTCATACCGCAGGGGACGTTGATTAAGGTCGTCGGCTCTGCGGGTGAACGGTGGGTGCCGTTGCTGAAAGACAGTCTGACCTATGATGTAGTGGTAGATCAGGCCCCGGACTCCCCCGACTACAAGACGAAGGTATGGGAGGCGATGGGGCAGATCATCCCGCCGATGATGAAGGCGGGTTATCCAATCCCTCCTGAAATCCTGAAATACAGTCCTCTCCCTGCCGACCTAGCGGAGAAATGGACGCAATGGATTAAAGAATCTGGCTGGATGACCCCTGAACACCGGGCGCAGATGGAGAAGATGCAGCAGACCCTTCAGCAGCTTGCAAAAGAGAACATGGGCCTGAAAGAGCAGAACCTGACTCTTAAGGTCGATAAGTCCATCGAGGCGATGCAGCTTCAGGCCAAGATCAAGGATGGTGAGGAACGTAATCAGGTCAAGATTTACCAAACGGATCGAGAGAACATCGAGCGTCGGATTGAAAGCATCATCGAAGCAAGTAAGGCGATGATGGAGGCGAAACTACAGCAGAATCAGGCCGAGTTGAGTGCCAAGACCGCTGACTTCAATGCGCAACTCAAAGCCTTCGAGAGCGTGATGAAACTGGCTGCTGAGTCCAAGAAGGCAGAGGCACAACAGCCTATCGTGATTAATACAGGCGAGAAGAAGAAATCTCCTAAGAGAAAGGTTAAGGCAAGCAAGCAGTCTGACGGCGTATGGCAGATCGAGTGGGAAGATGACGGAGAGAAAAAGACTGCAAACGCACAGAAGACAGGAGACGGCTTCGAGATAAGCGAGGTTTTGTAGTGTTATTGTTGTTGCAAACTCCTGAATCAGTAGCAGACGCAGACTTTGCCGCGCGCAGCAGCGCAGCCGGCGTGATCTACAGCAACGGCTTCGACACTGAAGCAGATCGCCAGGAAGGCGATCCGTCCAGTTTCACGGCTTACGATGCTACTGAGCAGTGTTCGATTGATACTGGTCAGAAGACGAGTGGCGCAGGCGCGTTGAAATGGACATTGCGCTCAGGAGTGACGGACTCGAATATCGCCGGGGATTGGGTGCATGATCTAGGGGATACGTTCGGGGCGGGCGAGACATTGTATGTCCAGTGGCGCCAGCGGATTGATTCTACCTACAGCTCAAACTGCATGAATCGTTGGCAGTCGTCTGTAAAGCAGTGTGCCCTTACAGGCCCGACTTCGCTCTGTCAAATGACAGAGTTCATGACGATCCTGTACCCGCAAGATACGATTCTCACGACCCAAGCGTATTACCACTGCGGGGACGGAATCGAAACTGACCTTGACACTAATGCGCTCTGTAGTTGGAACGGTGGGTTAAGCTCATGCAGTAGCGGCATACTGCGTCAGCAAGGCACAAATAGCGGCGATGGTTATAACGGGCTGTATGGCGACTATGTGGAGGGCGACGGAAACGGTTCAGGGTTCTTTGTCATGCACCCGAACGTATGGGTAACCTTTTTGCTCCGCGTGACTCTCGGCACCAGCGGAGGGAGAAACACAATCGTCGAAGGGTGGGTGGCAAGCGGTGGTAATGCGTACAAGCAATATCTTCGCTGTACTGATGTTGCATGGGATAACAGTGCAGACGACTATATCAGCCAGGTGTACTTGGGCCAGTACATGACGGAACTGGCTCTTGGGGCGCTGGCAGAGTCATACTGCTGGATCGATGAATTGATCGTGTCCACGCAATCAATAGCGGCTCCAAACAACTGATGGATACGATCAGCGCGCTGGCGCAGCAGCAGACAGATCAGGACGTAAGACTGGCTATCGGCTACTGGAACAATATCCATCGGTTTATTGAGGCGGGCGAACGGTATGACGTGAATCCGCAAGGCCACATACTGCACGACAAGGTGTGCTACTCGTGGAGACGACTGCAAAGTATGCAGACCGGCACGGCCATAAAGGCGCTGCGGCTGCTTGAAGGTATAGGCGTGAAAATTGATGTAACAGACCTGCCGTGTGCTAAGAAATGACTGTTCTAAATCGGCTCACCGTCCTAGCAAGGCAATCGACGACCACCGAACGGTCGGTAGAGTTTGACGTGCCGGCAGACATAAAGTCTTCGCACCAGAAGTGGCTCCTGCAAGCAAACTGCGCGCAAGCGGTCTTGAACAATACAGGGGTGCGGTTTCAGGTGACGGTCGAGACATGGAACGGGGTCGGGTGGGACTTCTATTGCGGCTTTGTCTTTCAGGGTGGGCCAAACCAAGGGCGCGGAGGCTCGACAACTGAAGTTCCTGGCGTGTTTAATCCTGCACATGAAATAGATGGGAAGCGCATTCGGTTGACGGTCAGAACATTGTCCGGGACGCCCAGCCTCGGGCTGGATATCGAGGGTAAGTAAATGGCCGTCGCACACGTTCAGAGTACAGGAGTCAGTTCCTCCGGCAGTGTGGCCTCTGTCTCGAAAGCGTTTACCTCAAACGTCACATCTGGCAACTTTCTCGCTATTGTTGGTATTTCAGACGATGCGAACGACGGCGGGAATTCGGCAGCGAACTTTAGTAGCAGCCCGAGCAATACGTTTTCTTACTCTGTCAGTTCTCCGTCTGAGCATGTGAATAGCAGTTATGTCACGAGTGCTGCTAGTGGATCGACTACGATCACATTTACGCCGGATACAGGGGCCTATTGCGGTCTGGCAATTGCAGAGTTCTCGGGCGTAGACGCTACTCCTGCTGATGGAACCCCGGCAGGAAATACGGACAACACGACCAATCCGACCACATCGAATATAACGACCACTGCTGCCGGGTTGCTCATTGCGGCGGTGCGTGTCAATAGTGGCAGAGCGATGACGGAGGATTCGGGGAGCGGTTGGAACCTGATCTATGAAGATGAGACGTGGAGTGCGATTGCCGCGAATATTGCATATCGGATCACTAGCGGTAGCGGAACTTACTCGCATACTTGGACTTCTGCGCTAGGCGGATGGTGGGCAACGATTGCTGGCTACAAGGAAGGTGCGGGCGGCGGTGGTCCTAAGATACCAATTTACTATCATCACTATCAACAACAGAGAATAGCGTAATGCCCATTTACCTCAGAAACAGCACCACGGCACAAGAAGTGCCGATGGGGTATTTTGTGTCTGAAACGGATGGGTATACGGCTAAATCTACCATCACGGCTTCTCTTGCTTATGTTTTGCGAGCAGGACAGACAACGCTGTTGACTGTAACTGCCGGATTGGTTCATATCAATGACGGCTTCGGCTATTGCGTGTTGGATGAAGCGCATACCGGAGTGAATGGATCAGGCGTAGTCATTGCGCGCCCAACGGGAGCATTGCCTGTAAGGACGGGAATTTGTGTCCTTCCGCAGCAAGTCTATGACTCTTTAATGGCGGGCACGGATAACCTGGATATCAATGTATTCCAGTGGGCCGGCGCTTCTGTAACTGCTTCTACGCTTCTGCCTGTAACGGTTCGTGTGTGGGACCAAACATCTGTTTCTTCTTCAAATTGGGCAGTAATAGATGCTTCTGCGAGACCAGCCGTAAGCATTACCACTACGGTTGTTGCCAATGTCACGAGTTGGAATGGAACAGCAGTAACTACTCCGCCCGCTGTAAACGTAACTTCGTGGGCCGGCGCATCTGTTACGAACAACAGCATTGTGATGCGGTCCACCTCTGCTACCGTACTGGCAGACGTTCTTGCTTGGGCTGGGGCCGCTGTTGCCGGGACGAACGTAGCAGTCTGGAACACCATATCAGGCGCTAACGTTACTCGTTGGAACGGAGTGACTACATCCAGTTCGGATATGGCGATTGCTACGGTTGGCGCTGTATCCGCTGCGGCTGATGTAAACGTTGTAAAGTTTGCAGGCGTAACGATTTCTGCTTCTCTCATTTCCACGATTGGCACGACCCGTGTAGTCAACACGAACGTTAAAGCATGGGCGAGCGTCACATCTACGTCGTCTCAACTGTTTAATCCATCCGCAGACGTTCTCATGGCGAACGTGGTGCAGTGGAATGCGACCAGCGTTACTACGAACAATATTGTTCTTTGGACGACCATATCTGGAGCTAATGTCACTAGATGGAATGGAGTGACAACTTCTAGTTCTGATGTGGCAATCGTCAGCGTGGGAGCTATTTCTGCTGCGGCAGATGTAAATGTGACGAAGGTTGCCGGCCTGACTATATCGGCTTCGATCCTCACCACACTAGGAACAAGCAGAATTGTAAGGGTCAATGAAGTGGCGAGGGCTGGCACCAGCGTCACTGCATCCAGTTTGCTCCCGGTTGTGGTGAGGATGTGGGATACGGTATCTGTATCTGCCTCCAACGTTGCTGCGCAAGACTTCTCTACGCGACTGAACGCAAATGTTCAGCAGTGGGCGGGAACGTCGGCTACAAGCAATAACATTGTGCTGCGCTCCGAGATTAGTCTGAGCGTGGTAAATGTAACTGCTTGGGCTGGCACATCGGTTAGCACGAACAACATTGTTCTGCGCACAGAAATCAGCATAAGTACGGTAGTCAGAGCTAACGTTACGCAGTGGGACGGTGCTTCTACAGGAGCAACGAACGTAGCGGTTTGGACGACGATTTCCGGTGCTAACGTAACGCGATGGGCAGGAGTTACAACGAGCGCAAGTGATATCGCAATTCTCAATGATTTCTCTGGCGTGACTGTATCTATCGGTGCGGTTGATGTAACGCGCTGGAATGGGGTAACCGTTTCGTCTAGCAATGCTGCGATCAAGAACTTGCCGGATGCCAATATTCGAGCAGTGCAAGGGATTTCGTTGACCGGCTCCGGTACTGCTGCTAATCCGTGGGGGCCAGTGTAATTGGCTTCCGCATGGGGCAGTTCCTGGGGTGATGCCTGGGGGGATTCTTGGGGAACAGTATCTCAAGACCTGAAGGGCCGTATTGTTCGGCGTGGCAAGTACAAGGTATGGGATAAAGATCCGTGGGACTTGCCAGAGAAGGAGATTGTAGAAGCTACCGCTGCTCAGCTTGAGTCCCTTATCGACCAGAAAGACTATCTCAAGGTCGAGCTTAAGGAGACAAAGGGAGCAGAACTTAGGGAAGAACGCAGGAAGATAACCGAGTCCCTGACTGCTCTTAACAAGCAGATTGAGCGGACAAAACAGTCCCTGGCAAAGCAGAAGGCAGATTACCAGAAGGCGGAAGCACTAGCAGTTAAGCGGGCGGCGGAGGAAGAAGAAGATATCCGCGCCATTATCACAATTGTTATGGATTTGTATGACGACTGAACTGACTCCTGAAGAAAGCAAGTTTTTCGAGACTGGCGGAACGGCAGTACCGGAAGAACCCAAGCAGGAAGCCGCGCCTGCGCCTGCTCCTGCTCCGCAACCGCCTCAGACGGTCCCCCTTGCAGAACTGCTTGAGGAACGTAAGGAGCGGCAGCGTATCCAGCGGGAAATGGAGGAAGGTCGCAAGCGCATCGAGAAGATGGAGCAGACCTTCCAGCAAGTTCTTGAGAAGGCGAATGCAACGCCAGTCCCTAAGTATGAGGAAGACCCGCTAGGCTACCTTCAGCATACGCAGCAGGAAGTCGTCAAGTCTCAAAAGACTGTGGACGAGAAGTTGTCCAAGATCGAGCAGGAAACAACGCAGCAGCAGCAAATGCAGCGTCTGGCAATGCAGATTACTGCTCAGGAAACGGAGTTTCGCCAGAAAGCAACAGACTACGATGCTGCGGTTAAGTATCTGAAAGATGTTCGCCGGCAAGATATGTTAGACCTTGGCGTACCGGCAGAGCATGTTGAGGAACTGCTGACCAGAGAGATTGTTAACTTCAGTCAAGCTTCACTCTCGAACGGTAAGAACCCGGCAGAAACCGCTTACAACATGGCTAAGCGGTACGGATACAAGCCTGCGGAAGCAAAACCGCAGAGCAATCTGCAAGCGATTGCGAATGGGTTGGATGCTTCCAAGACCGTGCAAGGTGGTTCCGGTGGCGGCATCACCCTTAGAGACTTGGCTGATATGGATGAAGCGTCCTTGGATGCGATTATCAAGGATGACAAGAAGTGGTCTGCGCTAGTTAAGGGCAGGACGCTTCAGTAAGCATTACGGTTCGCCTTTCCGTAATAGGCGTTTCGGTTCGTCCATCCGTAATGGGCGTTTCGGCTCAACCCTCCGTGAATGGGTAATCACATGACCAATCTAGGAGTTTTATCATGGCTGCAACAGAGTTTGGGGTGTGAGCCCTACTGGTGTAAAATAGATTGATGATTACATGTCGCGTTTGTAAGCAAGAGAAGGAAAGAGCAAAAGGTCAACACAGTAACGTCTGTGGTCCATGCTGGCAAGAATATCTGCGGGACTATAGAAGGAAAAATGCTGATCGACTGCGTGAACAGGATCGTGAAGAATACATGCTGAAACGGAAAGACCCTGAATGGGTTAAATCTGAGCAGCGTAGAGGACGCGAATACTGGCATAACTTGCGACGCGAAGTATTCATGGCATACGGTGGATTTCGCTGTAGATGTTGCGGAGAAACCGAAGAAAAGTTCTTGTCTATAGACCATATCAATAATGATGGCGCAGAACATCGCCGAGAGCTTGGGTATAACTCTGGTAACGGCAAAGGCGCATCAAGCAAAACATTGAAATGGTTAAAGGACAATGGATTCCCTTCTGGCTTCCAAGTGCTTTGTATGAATTGCAATGTTGGAAAAGCACGTAATGGAGGCGTATGCCCACATCAGTTAAAACCGCGTGAATTCGGGGAACGTCCAGAACGGATAATCCCGAGCCAAGCAGAACTTGTAACTTGGATTGATGGAAAGTACACAGTTCTGAAGGTGTAACGACTAGCCGAAAGGCGTAGCCTCAAGTGAGGCGAAGTGCGCGGGGCCTAATCAGCCAAGAGATAGTCTGATCTGCATGGGAACATGCAGCAGCCGTAAGGCGGGCAGGGGTTCGATCCCTGTTTAACATATTGTAACCATCCCCTCGCTGTCAAGCTGTGGAGTCGGCGTCTGTTCCACGAGGTCATTAAAGAGACCTGGGTGGGTAAGTTCATTGGCGAAGACTCCAACAGCCTGATCCAACTTAAGTCGGAGACCAACAAAGGCCCCGGCGATCAAGTCACTGTCGGTCTGCGGATGCTGCTGTCCGGTGCCGGTATTCAGGGCGATGACACCCTGGAAGGCAACGAAGAAGCACTGACGACCTACAGTGATGCTATATTAATCAATCAATTACGGCATGCGACTCGTTCAAAAGGGAAGATGTCGGAACAGCGTAAAGTAATTTGCGCCACTATTCAGTAATGGATGGTAGAAAACCTCGTTAATTGCTGGAACATCCATTGAAAATGACTGCACAAAATGCTATCATTTGCGAATGGACAATCAGCAGCCAAGCGTCAAGCGATGTAAGTTATGCGGCCAGACAAAGCCGGTAAGTGAGTTTTATCGGCGCGGCGGTTACGATTCTGGCATTCCTAAATACGATGCTTCATGTAAGGAATGTCGGAGACCGATTGAAAGGGATTTGGCTAACAAGCGGTATAAAGCCAATCCTGAACGGTATCGATCTTTTGTAAAGAAGTATCGGGATAAAGATCGAGACGCCGCTAGAGAACGTGATAGAGCAAGCCACAAGCGTAAAAAGATGAAAGTCTTATACGCTTATGGTGGTCCGTTTTGTGCGTGCTGTGGTGAATCTCACTTCAGTATGCTCACCATCGATCATATTAACAATGATGGTGCTGCTCATAGAGCAGAAATCGGGAAAGGGAAAAAGAATGTTGGGTCACGTCTCTATCAATGGTTGATAACAAACAAGTATCCGACTGGATTTCAAGTGCTTTGCTTCAATTGCAATTCAAGCAAGCATGTGAATGGCGGAGTTTGTGAGCATCAGCTTGATGAAGGTTCAACGACTAGCCGAAAGGCGTAGGATCAAGCGATCCGAAATGCGAGGCACCCGCAACGGGTGATGATATAGTCTGGTCTGCATAGTAATATGCAGCAGCCGCAAGGCGAGTAGGAATTAGCGAATCCTACTGAACATAACGGTCCCCTTCTCTGTAAGAGAAGAAAACCGCATGGCCCTGAAGGACTGGTGGACCGAGCGGATTGAAGTGTGGGCAGCGAATCAGCTTGCCAACAACACGGCACAGACTGATACGCGGTATACAGGGAACAACTCTACGTTCACTGTAGACGCGAATCACCTGCTGATTTGCGGTCCTAACGGTCTGGCATCTACTGCGGAAACGTCGATTTCAGCGACTACCGCGCCGGGTACTGGTAACTACTTTACCCTGGCCGACCTTGACCGTGCTGTTGCTCGTGCAAAAACGATGAGCCCGAAAATCCGTCCTATCCGGGCGGGTGGTAAAGACTACTACGTGTGCTTCCTGCATCCGTATCAAGTCTTTGGGCTGCGGCAAGACACATCGACCACGACTGGCTGGCAACTGATCCAGCGTGCGGCGATGACCGG
>JACCDR010961017.1_pt1 | contig 21577 bp, 16 predicted proteins | sample 7446431 | NCBI WGS metagenome assembly JACCDR01 (sample SAMN15323443, study PRJNA562643) | freshwater metagenome | isolation source: river surface water | place: USA:Blue River Watershed | collected 2017-08-17 | reverse complement strand
CTGGTCAAGGAAGGACTGTGGCGGGTGTCGGCGTTGCTGCTGGACACGGCGCCGCAGTTCCAGCGCTTCACCGAGCGCGAGCTGGTCATGTGGTGGAACGACGCGCAGCGCGCGATCGCCAAGTACCTGCCGATGGCGTGCTCGCGGGTGGATGCGTTCAAGTGCGCGCCCGGCACGCGGCAGAGCATCGAGAACATCCCGGCTGCCAACCTGAAGCCTGGCGACGGCGTGAACCTGGGTGGCCAGCCGGTCTACGGCATCCAGCTGCTGAGCCCGCGGCGCAACATGGGTCCGGACGGCCTGACGCCGGGCGCCGCGATCCGGCTGGTCGAGCGCGACATGCTCGACGTGAACGACCCGGACTGGCACACGCGCACCGCGACCGTGGTGCGCTCTGTCGTCTTCGACCCGAACACGCCGCGGTACTTCTCCATCACGCCTGGAGCGCCTGCTTCGCCCGACGTGTGGATCGAGATTGCCTACAACGCCAAGCCGCGCGACATCCTGAACACCGGTACCCCGGGTTCGGAGCTGTACCTCTACTCTGGATCCTCGACGGCCACGATCGGCGTGGACGACGAGTTCGTGGAGGAGTGCGTCAACTACGTGGTGGCCCGGGCCAACATGAAGGAGTCGAAGTACGCCGATCCGGCCAAGGCCGGTGCGCACGCGGCGCTGTTCCTCAACGCGCTGAACTCGAAGGTGGCAGCGGTCACGGGCAACAACCCGAACCTGAAGATGCTGCCAGGGGTCCACGTCACACCGGTGCAGCCGCAATGACGTTCGACTCGCTTCTGCCGCGCATCCTGCCATCGGTGAAGGGCTGCCCGGACATCCTGGCCATCACCCACATGCGCCAGGCCTACATCGAGTTCTGCGAGAACACGCTGGCCTGGACGGCATGGCTCACGCCGATCGAGTCGGTGGCCAACGACGGCTCCTACGCCATGGTGCTGCCGGCCAGCTCGGCGCTGGTGAAGCTGATCGAGTTCAAGGTCGACGGGCGCGAGGCAGACGTGACGACCCCGGCCAAGGGGCGGTCCATGCTGCTCAACGACAGCGGTGCGCAGGTGGCCTGGACGGAAGACCGGGTGAACGTGAACGTGAGCCCAGTTCCTGGCGTGGACGGGATTGTCTATGACCTGCGAGCAGCGCTGAAGCCAACGCAGGCCGCGGCGGCGATCGATGACACGCTGGGCGAGCACTACTCCGAGCATCTGGTGGACGGCACGCTGGCGCGACTGCTCGAGATCGAAGGTGTGCCCTGGGAGAACCAGCAGCGCGCGGCCATGCGCCGCGACCGCTTCGCCGGCGCCATGGCCGATGTCGGCTTGCGGGTGAGCAAGGGCTTCAGCTCAGGCCAGCGCCGCACCAAACCATTCCTGTACTGAGGCCGCACACGATGAACACCGTCGAGAACGCCGTCGAGCGAATCCACATCCCAGCAGGATGCCAGTTGACCGTGCGTTCCAGTTCGCCCGGGGCCACGGCGTCGATCGCTTTGGCCGAAGGGAACGTGGCGCTGGCAACGCAGTCTGTGGCCGCTGGCGCGTTCGTCGTCATCGGGCCGTTCGAGGTGCCAGCCGACGTGACTGTCAGTGCGCAAGGCGAGGTGAGTGCCGATGTCAAGGCCGTCGGTGTGCGGTCGTCGTCGTTCGCATCGCTGCCGACCACGGGCAACACCATCGGCGAAGTGCGCGAGATCAACGATGGTCCGTGGCGTGGCTACCGCGTGCGCTGGGCAGTGCCGGAGGGCGAGACGCAGCCGGCCTGGTGCCACGATTCCTTCCCCCACCGCTTCCCCTGACCGGAGGGCATCACCATGCCACTGCTTCTCCCCTACCAGCCGGGCGCCGATCCCGTGCTCGACCGCCAGTTCGTGGCCGATGCCGTGGTGCCCGGTCCGGTGCTCACGTCCAACGGTGGCCTGTTCGGCTTCGACGCGACGATGGTCGACATCGTGATCGTCAACGCGGAGGCCGCTGGCGGCGCGTCGCGCACGATCCAGTTCTTCGACGACGTGGCCGGCGGCTCTACCACCACCAGCCCGCTGTCGCCGGTGCTCGTGATCCCGCCGAACAGCACGGTGGTGTTCCCGTGCCCGGTGCCGCTGGGCCTGGACTGCCGGGCCGCTTCGGGCAACTGGACCAACCTCTCGGTGCAGGGTCGCCGCCTGCCCTGAGCCTGGGAGCGCACCATGCAAGAGTTCGGCGCCAACCGCCACCTGCCGTTCCGCTTCTGGGGCCGCGTCCCGTACGCGAACACCCAGACCGCGAACACCGTCAGCTACGTGGGCACCGTCACGCCCGGGCAGAGCTTCACGGCGCTGCACTGGGTGTGGCCGGCCCACTTCAACACCGAGGCCCAGCTCATCAACTGGGCCGGCTCCGGCGGTCTTCGCTGGCGCGTCTCGACCGGCGGGCAGATGTCGCTGAACAACGGTGTGGACGCAGCCCAAAGCTCCCCTGCCGTCGTGCGCGCGCGGACGTGGCAATGCCTCGGCGTCGACTACACGCCGGCCCGCGGCATCACCTGGCACCGCAACGGTGAAGATGTGGGCACGGGCGCCATGCCCGGCACGCAGGCCTGGATCGCCGGCACGGCCAACGGCCTGTTCCCGGCCGGCTGGAAGACCGGGCCGGTGCTGCTGTGTCGGCTGCTCAGCCTCGAGGAGCGCAGGGCCTGGGTCTACCGCGGCGAACTGCCCGCCGACGTGGTGGCGCAACTGGCCTTCAACCATGCGGAAGGCTTCGGTGGAGCGAACGCCAGCGCCGGCATCGTCGCGGGCGCTGCAGCCACGGCCTCGCACTCGAACGCCGCATGGACGGCCAACACGCCGGCGCGGCCGCGCATCGACGCGGCCACGGCCAGCTACGGCTACAGCCTGCTGTGCGACAGCAACGGCAACGGCAGCACGGCGCAGGCCGTCTACCCCAACGCCGTGATGCCCGTGTCGCGCGTCGAGCAGCTGCGCGCTGCCAACGTGGTGACGCTGGGCTGGCGGCAACTGCTCATGGGCCGCCCCAGCACTGCGTGGCGCCCGATCACGGTCACGCACGGCGCCACCGATGCCAATGCGGTCGGCCTCACCGTGCGAATGGACCCGGTGACGACGCCGGGACAGCTTTTCATGACCGTCAACGGCCGCCTGAACGCTGGCAACGGCTCCACCACGGTTGTCAGTTCGGTCGATCTGATGAACCTGCTGCTGTGGCGCTGGGCTTCGTTGTGCGCCCGCATCGACTACGCCAACAACCTGGTGACGCTGTGGGTCAACGGCGTGCGCGTGGCCACGACGGGTGGCGTCACCATCAACGCCAGCCCGGCCGTTGCGGCGACGCGCTTCCACCCGCAGATCGTCGAGGGCAACGAAGTGTTGGCCTTCGGCGCCTACGTCGCCAGCGTCACCTCGGGCCTGCGCTGCAAGTTTCTGATGGCCGATCCGGTCATCTGGACCGGCGGCACCGAGCAGGATCTGCGCAACTGGGCGACCCGCGACATCGCGCCTCCAGGCCTTGTGCGCCGGTTTCCGTTCGCCGAAGGCTCTGGCAATCGCACGGCCGACAGCGTGGACGGGCAGCTCGTGAACATCACGCGCGAAGCCACCCTCATCTCCACCGCATGGGACGGTCGCCGTGCCGCGTGAAACCCTGCAGAACCGCGCGCCCGTCCCGAGGCCGCGAACTCGCGGCTCCGAGCGCGCGGCCCGTGTCGCGTTCGAGCGATCCGGCGGCACGCTGCTGTACGCCCTCCCGCTGGCCGGCACGGGCTACACCAACAACGACCTGATCACGCTGTCCGGCGGCGCCAGCGTGCGCCTGCGCGTCCGTTCCGGCGTGATCGTCGCGCTGGTCATCGCATCCGGTGGCAGCGGCCTCACCAACAACAGCGTGGTGGGCGGCACTGGCGGCACTGGCTCGGGCTTCAGCGCCCGCATCTACACCGAGGCCCAGGTGCTGCTGGACCTGGCCGCCATGGCTGCCACGCATGCAGTGTGGCACTACACCACGTCGCCGGACTACGTGGCCGCGTTGCGGTCTGTCGGTGTCGAGGTCCAGGGCACGCTGTCCGGGCAGATCACTTTCAACGATGCGTCGCAGGGCCTGTTGGCAGCCGCTGCGGTGGGATTCGATCAGCGGCCGGTGCCGGTCGGCTTCCTGCTCAACCGCAGCCGAACCTTCGTGGCCGAGTGGCGAAAAGCAGCTCGAGAGTACCAAGTGCGGGGTGCACGCGCGGAGGTCGCGCGCAACTTGGCTGAGGTGCAGTACGACGATCCGCACGCCGGCATCATCTCGGTCAACAGCGTCACGCCGTCCTACAGCGGCGGATGCTTCGATCCCGAGACGCTGGCCGCCTGGGGTCGACCCGGTTTCCTCGCGCAGCTGCAGGCCGATGGCATCACCCAGGACGCATACAACTGGACGGCCGTCGAGGCCAACCAGGGCTACGTCAGCACCAGCAGCAACTGGCCGGCCAACAGCCTGAGCTTCAGGGACTATGCCGCCTACATCGCGCACCTCAAGCGCGGCGTCATCGGGCTGCATGCCGAGGTCAAGGCGGCCCTTGGAGACCGGCTGTACACGGTCAATGCTTCCGATCCGTTTCCCAAGGCGCAGAGCGTCGCGTGGATGCTCGGCATGGCCGACGGCATCACGTTCGAGACGGAATCCAGTGGCTACAGCGGCGCCGCCATCGGGAGCCCGACTCGCTTCAGCCAGTTGTGGGTGAACATCGCCACCTCCCAAGCTGCGGCTCTGGCGGCCGGCATCGGCAAGGTCACGCGCGTGCACCTGCGGCCGCTGCTCAACGACGCGACGAACGTGTGCACCAGGGCCGACCAGATCGCCCTGCTGCTTCGGCAGTACGCGCTCTGCTACGCCCTGGGGGCGACGCCGACCTACCCCTACGACACGTTCCAGTACCCCTGGGCCGCCGGGCAGGACAACGACCGATTCTTTGCCCAGCCCGGCGACGGGTTCATCCCGCTGTCGCTGTGCGTCCGCGACAACGCTGCTCTGTTCGACAGCGCGCGATCGTTTGCCTCGCTGCTGCTGGCCTATGACGTGAGCCAGGACAGCCAAACCAACGCGACCATCATGGCGCAGGGCGAGACGATGCTGCGCAACGGCATCCCGGGAGGGATGTACCTGCTCGGCGAGAGCTTCCAACGCGATTCGGTGCGCGAGGCCTCGGCGCTGCGCATCGTGCGCTGCTCTACCGGCTCGCCGTCGTCGCAGGTGGCCGGCGCCAACGCGGTGGACCTGGGTGCATTCAGCACGTCCAACTGGGCCCAGTTCAGCGCGGCCAGCCTCGCCGGCACGTACACCGACGTGGCGCTCGTGCCGCGGCTGTGGGATCGCGGCTACCTGTGCCACTTGGTGAACTTCGACAGCTCGGCGCGATCGGGCCTGACGCTCAGCATCCCGTGGTCGGCGTTGCCGGACATCAAGCGCGCTGCGGTGTGGTGGATCGAGCCTGGACAACGGCCTCGCCGGCTGAGGGAGCAGGCGCGCGGCACCGGCCTGCAGGTGGCGCTGCCGACGCTCACGGTATGGGGCATTGTCGTCGTGGAGTCTTGATGATGGACAACAACATCTATTCGCCCGAGCCGTGGCATCTGAAGCGCGAGATCCAACTGGGTCATGTCATCACGACGCTGACAGTCGCGGTGTCGGCCATCTTCTACGTGACGAAGCTGGACCAGCGCATCGCACTCATCGAACAGCAGCAGGCCACGCAGCAGACGCGCGACGGAAAGCAAGACGCCGAAGTGTCGGAGAAGACCCTTGCGCTCGGCCGGCAGCTCGAGCGCATGGAAGCCAAGCTCGATCGCCTGATCGAACGGCAGCAGGGACACCGATGAAACTGATCCCCAACTGGCGCCGGGCGTGGCGCATGGCCACTGTCCAGATCGCCACCGCGGCCGTGGCGTGGGGAGCGCTGCCGGCGGACACGCAAGCAGCAATCCTTGGCCTGGTCGGCGTGCCGGAGCAGCGCGTGCCGGCCATCCTGGGTGTGCTGCTCATCGTGGCGCGGCTGATCGATCAACCTCGCACCCGGGAGACGCCGAAGTGAACGACCCGACATGGCTGGTGGAAGCGCGCAAGGACATCGGCCTGCGCGAAATTCCAGGGGCACCGACGGCACCGAAGATCCGCAAGTGGCTCGCTGACCTGCGCGCCTGGTGGAGTGACGACGAGACGCCGTGGTGCGGTGTGGCGGTGGCCGCGTGGATGCAGGCGGCCGGCGTGGGACCGTTGCCGCGGCACTGGATGCGAGCTCGGGCCTGGGCCGAATGGGGAACGAGGCTGGACCGGCCGCTGCACGGGTGCGTGGTGGTGTTCGAGCGCCAGGGCGGTGGTCACGTGGGCATCGTTGTCGGCCAGGACGCGCAAGGCCGGCTTCTGGTGCTCGGCGGCAACCAGGGCGATGCGGTCAACGTGCGAGCGTTCCCGCGCAACCGGGTGCTGGCGTACTGCTGGCCACCGGGCCATCCCATTCCGGCCTGGACGCAGCTTGCCAGCGGTGATGCTGCGGTGAGCACGAGCGAGGCATGAGCTGCGCCTACTGCGGCAGCCCGGAGCACTCCCGCAGTCGGTGCCCGTGGGCCAGGAACCGCCACAACGGCGGATCGGCCACGCTCTCGCTGGTGCTGGCTGTGGCCTGGGCCGGGTCGGCTGCTGCGGCAGGATGGTGGGCCTACGGTGCTGGGCGCGACGCTGAAGTGGCGCGTCAAGCGGAGCGCGCGAGCGCCGTTCAAGAGGCAAGAGAAGCGTTCCGCCAGGACGTTGCGACGGCCATCAGCAAGATCGAGGTTCGCCATGTCACCCTGCAACAGCGCACCGAGCGCGAGATCGTGGACCGCGGCGTGCAGTGGCGCGACCGCGACTGCACTGTGTCTGCTGACTGGCTGCGCGACTTCAATGCTGCCATCCCAGGAGCCGAAGCCAGAAGCGCTGCAAGTGGCGAGCTGCCCGCCTCGTCCGCCGCTCGCTGACGGCAGCATGGCGTCCATCGTGGCGCTGCTGTCCACCTACGCCCGGATGTACGACAAGTGCCGGGCATCGGTCCTGGGCGAAGGCGAACCGGCGAAGTAGCTTCCAAGTGAAGGCCGGCCGGTTGCTTTTTTGCGTTCTCAGGCGATGCTCACCGGATGCGCCCCATCACCATCGAAGGCTTCCTCGGTGCCAACCTTGCCACCGATGAACTGCTGCTGCCCGAGCAGGTCGGCGTTCGTTCGCTGAACCATCGTCCAGGCCGCGGCGACTTGCGGCCGTGGAACCTGCCGGGCAGCACTGTCGCCACGGTGCCGGCCAGCCCGCAGCGCAACACCATCTACCGGCTGGGCCAGGACGTGGCATCGACGGCCAACTATTGGCTGTCGTGGAGCGCGGTGGTTCACGTCACGCGGGGCTACGACACCAGCGACCCGACGGAGCGGACCTACTTCACCGGCAGCGGCACGCCGAAGTGGACGAACAACGACATCGCTCTGACAGGCGGTGCACCGTACCCGCAGGCCACCCGCGAACTGGCCGTGCCGGCGCCGGTGGGAGCGCTGACCGCAGCCATCAACACCAACGGCCCGTCCGGCACCGACGTGGCCAACAACTACGTCTACACCTACGTCAACGACATCGGCTGGGAGTCGGCACCATCGCCGCCCAGCAACACCGTCCTGGCCAAGCCCGGAGCCACGCTGGACTTGACGGGCTTCTCCGCTGTGCCGTCGGGCGACTACGGGATCACGAAGATCCGTCTCTACAAGCTGGTGACGGGTGCCGATGGCACGGCCGAATACTTCTTCCAACGCGAGTGGCTGATCGCATCGCCGCCGTCCAACCCGATCGACGACGCTCGAGCCGTCGGCAGCGACGCGCTGCCATCGATCGGATGGATCCCTCTGGACGCCGGCGCCAAGTGCCTCACCAAGCTGTGGAACGGCATGCTGGCGGCCATCGTCGGCAAGTCGGTGCGAATCTGCGAGCCGTACATCCCCTACGCCTGGCCGCTGGCCTACGAGATCGGCCTCACCGACCCGGGCGTTGCGCTGGCTGTGTGGGGCCAGCGGTTGCTGATCCTCACGACGGGCGATGCGGTTGTGGCGGCGGGGTCAGACCCGGCCGGCATGGACGACGAGCCAGCCAAGATCAACCGTCCGTGCGTGTCGCCGCGCTCGGTGGTCGAGTTCAACGAAGGAGAGTCCTACAAGGGCGTCGTGTGGGCGTCGGAAGAGGGCCTGTGCTGGTACGGCGACGGTGGGTTCAGGCTCCTCACCGATGGCGTGCTGGAACGCGAGCAGTGGCAGGCCCTGGCGCCGTCGACCATCGTCGCCGGAAAGTACAAGGGCCTCTACATTGCCTTCTACGACGATGGCGTGAGCCGGCAGGGCTTCGTGATCGATCCGCGTGCACCGCAGGGCGTCTACTTCCTGAGCACGGGCTACAACGCAGTCTTTCGCGACCCGCTGACCGATCGCCTGTTTGTGCTTGAGGGCGCCAACGTCAAGCTGTGGGACGCCGGCTCGGCGATGACAGCGATCTTCAAGAGCCGGGTCTTCTCGCCGCCGAACCCGATCAACGTCGGAGCGATTGAGGTTGTCGCCAAGGCCTACCCAGTGACGGTGCGACTGTGGGCCGACGGAACGCTGGTGCACACGCAGGCGGTCACCAGCGAGGAACCGATCCGGCCGCCGAGCGGCTACAAGGCGGACAAGTTCCAGGTGGAGGTCGAGTCGGCCAACCGCGTGATCGCGGTGCGACTGGCTCAGACCGTGGACGATCTGCGGCAGCCATGAGCGATCGGCCGCTGCGCGACATCCCATCGATTCCGGACACCATTCCGGAGGATCTTGCGCGCCCGCTGAGGGCCATGCGGGAAGCGTTGCAGCGGCTGCTGGGCACGCGCGGCGACGCGCTGGATGCAGCGCTCACCGGGCGATCTGGAGTTGTGGGCGCTGGCGGCACTGTCGTTGTCGGTGGTGGTGGCGGCGGCGGTGGCGGCGGTACACCAGACCTGACGCCGCCGCCAACGGTGACCAGCTTGGCGGTGACGGCGGGGTTCAGCGAGGTCATCATTTCCTGGGCCGGCATCAACTACACCGAAGGCAACGGCAACAAGCAGACGCTGATCTACGCGGTCAAGAAGGAGCCAAGCGACCCGTCGATGCCGGTGTTCGGTGATGCGCAGCTGGTGGCCGCCGCGCCGCACGCGCTGACGCTGATTGCGCTGTCGAGCGAGCTCAACACGCGCTGGCACGTTTGGGCGAAGTTCGAGACCAACGACGGCGTGCTGTCCGTTTCGCCTGCAGGTGGAACGAACGGCGTGCAGGCCACGACCGGCCAGGACATCAGCCAACTGCTCGGCCTGCTGACGGGGCAGATCCGCAAGAGACAGCTCTACATCGATCTTGCGCAGCCCATCGCGGCGCTGGGCTCGAACCTGGACGACAACGCCGAGCGGGCGACGGCCGCCATGTTGACCGGCTGGAAAGAAGCCAAGCAGCGGTCGCAGGTTCTGCTGGCCGAGACAGCCGATCGAGGCACGGCACTGACCGACGTTCGCAGTGTCGTGGCCACAGGCGACGCGCAGCTTGCCAGTTCGATCGTCACGCTGACGGCCACGGTCACAGCCAACCAGGCGACGGCGCTTGCAGCCGTGCAGGCTGAATCCGTGGCAAGAGCCGACGCGATCAGCGCCGAGGCATTGCAGCGCAACACCCTGGCGGCCCAGATGCGTGGCACCTACGCTGGGACGGACATCGCGCTGGTCACCGAGGGCCTGGTGTGGTCGGAACGGCAGGCACGAGCCACCGCGATCGGCGTTCAGGCGACGCGCATCGACGGGCTGGAGGCCAGCGTCAACACCCCGAGCACCGGCCTGCTGGCTCGAGCAACGGCGCTGGAAGCGGTGACAACCGACGTGTCAAGCGGGAACACCGCGCTGGCCAACCGCGCGACGACGCTGGAAGCAACGATCGACAACCCGACGACCGGCCTTGGAGCTACTCGGTCTTCGCTGGCCACAACGCAGAGTGCCTTTGCAACTCTGGATGGCCGGGCCAGCGCTGCGTACACAGTGCGCGCGACGGTGACCGCTGGCGGCCGCACTGTGGCCGGCGGATTCGGTCTCATGGGCGACAGCGCATCGCCGCCGGGAACGGAGCTTGAGTTCGGAGTGCTTGCAAACCGCTTCTGGGTCGGTGCGCCCAGTGGAACTTCAGGCATCAGCAGCGACAGGCAGTTCTTCGTCATCCAGACCACCGGCTTCACCGAGGGCGGGGTCAACTTCGATCCTGGCGTCTACATGGACGCCGCGTTCATCAAGAACCTGACGGCGCAGTACGGCCGCTTCCAGTCTCTGGTGGCTGACGACATCACCGCAGCCGACATCCAGGTGTCGCAGTTGACGGCCGGCAGCCTTCGGGCCGGCGGGCAGATCAGCAGCACCTCGTACACGCCCGGGGTGTCTGGATGGTCGATCAACGGCGCCGGCACAGCCGAGTTCCGCAGCATCACGGCGCGTGGTCACATCGAAGCCACGTCAGGCTCGTTTGCTGGGTCTCTCGTTGCCGCGACTGGCACGTTCGCCGGCTCTCTCTCTGCTGCAACTGGCACCTTTGCCGGATCGTTGTCAGCGGCGACTGGCACGTTCGCTGGCTCGTTGTCTGCTGCGACCGGATCGTTCACCGGCTCGGTCTCGGTGGGTGGCAGATCGTGGGCGTCGGGCAATGGATTCTGGACCGGCCTCGACGACGGCGTGGCCAAGTTCGTGGCGGGCAACTCGCTTCAGTACATCCGATGGACCGGATCGGTGCTGGAGATCAAGTTGGACACGATCACGCTTTTGGCTTCTCCGACCAGCATCAGCGTGAACGTGAGCAACGGCGATGGAAAGGGCTATGGCTCGATCACGGTGACGCCCAGCGGCGGGACAGCGCCTTACGCTTACTCGTGGACGCTGACTGACGTGAGCGTGGGCGGTGGTCGCTGCTACATCAGCGGCGGTTCAGACACAGCCACATGCGGGTTTGCTGGCGATGGCGTCGACACGGTGAATGTAGGCATTGCCAGATGCTTCGTGACCGACGCCAACAACAGGTTTGCCACCATCACGGTGTCCATCGTGGCAGAGCATGGGGTGCCGGTATGACGTGGATTCTGGTCACCGACGCGGATGGCTACGTGCTGCGCTGGTACCAGGCTGGAAAGGCCTGCTTGCCAAACGCCGGAGAGACGCACACGACAGTGAACGAGGAGCCGGCCTGGGCGCCGTCGGGCAAGCGGTTGCGGTTCGTGGATGGGGTCTTTCAGCACGTCGACTCACGAACGCTGGTTCAAGCTCGTGCTGATCGCATCGCCGTGCTCAAGACCGCTCGCAACGCAGCCATCGTGGGCGGCTTTGAGTGGAGCGGCGACCGCTTCGACAGTGACGACGTTTCGCAGAACCGGATCACGCAGGCAGCCATGCGGGCAGCGGACCCAGGCTATGAGCCCAGACCATTCAGAACACAGGACAACGGCTGGCGAACGCTGAGCGCTTCGGATGCACAGCTGCTGCTCGAAGCCATGGATGCCCACATCCAGCAGCAGTTTGCCAAGTTCAAGGCCTGCGAAGAGGAAGTGCTGGCGGCTGCCAGCAACGCGGCAGTCGACGCGGTTGTTTGGTGAGCACGTAGGAGAAGCACCATGCCCTGGTACAGAAGCGGAACGGTCGCAGTGACCAACGGCAGCCCGAACGTCGTTGGCACCAGCACGACTTGGGTGAGCGAGGCCAAGGCCGGATACGGCTTTCGAGGCCCGGACGGCAATCTCTACGAGATCCTGACCGTGGTCAGCGACACGAGCATGACCCTGGCCGAGAACTACACCGGCTCGACGGCAAGCGGTCAGGCGCACGCGATCGTGCCGACGCAGGGCTACGCTCAGACCGTGGCCGCGTTGCTGGAGCAACTGTTGGCCGACTTCACGACCATCGCCACCAGCGGCGCCGGCATCGGCCGGTTCGGCGCCGGCACTGTGTCGGCGCCAGGCGTTGCGGCGACTGGCGACACCGACACCGGCGTCTTCTGGCCGGCAGCCAACGCCATCGCGATCGCGCTTGGAGGAACGGAGGCCGCGCGCTTTGTGGGAGGCAGCCTTGGCGTGGGAGTGACAGCTCCTTCGCACCGGCTGCACGTCAACAACGCCAGCGGCTCTGTGACTGGCCGCTTCAGCAGTCCGAACGTCGGAGTTGATGTGAGGTGCGACGAAGCTGTGTCTCGCGGCGTTGTCGGAACCTACTCGAACCATGCGCTTGCTTTGCACACCAACGGTGCGGAGCGAGTCCACATCACGACCGGCGGCTCTGTCGGCATTGGCCTTCCGGGCGCGCCGGCGCACCGGCTTGACGTGTCGGACGACACCACCGGCATCGTGACGGCCCGGGTCGTCAACACCAACGTCGGAGCCAGTGCGGGCACGCGGCTGCGACTGGAGAACACAACAACGCCGTGGGACATCGAAAGTTCGCGAGCCACCAGCTCAGCGCTGGTGTTTGCTCGAGGAGCTTCGGAGTTCGCTCGCATCGACGCATCGGGCAACCTCATCCACGAGGCTCCGGCCGTCGTTCCTTCGCTGGCGCGAAACCAGTCGATCGTCATGAACCTGACCAGCAACACGAACCTGCGCATCAGCGCGCGAGGATCGGACGGAACCACGAGAGTGGTGAACCTGACGCTCGCCTAACCGGTTGATTTCTGGCAGAACCGTTGTACGGTGGCGGGGCCCCGCTTCAAGCCTGGACCCGCCGTGATCTTCGACCCGGACGCCATCGCCCCCGACTCTGCCGATCCGCCTAACCTGGGCGCGGTGATTCGGCTCGACCCAGAAGAAAGCGCGGTGGCGCTGCTGGACGGCATTGCCCGGCAACAGGTCGCCATCCGCAAGGTGGAGCGACATCTTCTGGAACTGCCGCAGTGCCACATGGCGACGACGCACGTGGTGCACGGCGGCATGTACGCCCGGACCATCTTCATCCCGGCCGGCACGATGCTGACCGGCGCGGAGATGCTGAAGGACAACATCTGCGTGGTCTGCGGCGACATCACCGTGACGACCCACGACGGAGCCAAGCGCTTGACCGGGTTTCACGTCATCCCGGCCAACAGCGGACTCAAGCGCGCTGGCCTGGCGCACGCGGACACGTGGTGGACTTCGATCTGGAAGACCGATCGCACCGAGGTGAAAGACATCGAGGACGAAGCGACGAACGAGGCGAACATGCTGGGCACTCGGCGGAACGAACTCACCAGCGAGCCGTGCTCCATGACGGCGCAACAGCTTCAGGAGGGCTAAGCCATGAGCATGTGGGTTGCCGGCGCGACCGTTGTGGCGGGTGTCTACACCGCCAACAAGGCCTCCAAGGCGCAGAACGCGGCTGCCAACCGCATGGGCGATTCGGCCGACGCGGCAACCGCGCTCGGCTACGAAGAACTCGACTGGTACAAGAAGGTCTGGGAAGACCAGGCGCCAGATCGCGCTCTCGCGCGCGACCAGAGCAAGAAGGTGTCAGACGCCCAAGTCGAGGGCATGCAGTTCGCCACGCAGCAGGCGCGCGAGCTGGATGCCTACAACAAGGAGACCTTCCGCCCGATCGAGCGGCAGCTTGTGCAGGAGGCGACGACGTTCGACACGCCGGAGCGCCGGATGCAAGCGGCGGCCGAGGCCGGTGCGACGGTGGACACGGCGTTCAGCGCCACCACGCAGGCCAACAACCGCGCGCTGACGCGCGCCGGCATCGCACCGGGTGACACCAAGGCGCAGGTGCTGGCGGCCGACACCGCGATCCAGCAAGCCAAGGCCCGCGCCGGCGCGATGACGACAGCCGTGCGCAACACCGAGCAGCAGGGCTTTGCCCGCAAGGCGGACATGGCGAGCCTGGGCCGCGGGCTGGCGCCGACCCAGGCAACGCAGCAGCAGATTGCCACCAGCGCTGGCTCGGCCGGATCGACCGCGGCGCAGCAGGCCCTGGCGGCAACGCAGTCCGGCAACGGCCTGATGGCTCAGGGATTCGCAGGAGCGCAGCAAGGCGTGAGCACGGCCGGGCGGCTGTACGCCGGGCTCACGGACACCTACGGCCAGATGGCTTCGGCGGCCAACAAGGATCTGTACAACGCAGCCGGTGCCTTCGGGTCCATGTACGCCAAGGGTGCCATCAGCGACAAGAACAAGAAGTCAGGCACTGGCCGCATGGCAGACACGGCCCAGAAGCTTGCCGAGGTCGAGGCCACGCCGGTGCACGACGGCTGGACCTACGATCCGGCCAAGGGCGGCCCCGACGACGGAGGCCAGAAGCACATCGGACCGATGGCGCAGGACGTGCAGCGCATCAGCGGCGAACAGGCGGCGCCGGGCGGCAAGGTCATCAACCTGCCTGACCGGATGGGTCGCATGGAGGCGGCCGTGCAGGAACTGTCCAAGCGCGTGAAGAAGCTCCAGAAGGAGGCCGCATGAGCATCATGCAAGCTCTGGCCGTGATCGGCGGCGGCGCGATGTCCGGGTACAACCGGACCAAGCGCGAGATGGAAGACGAGCAGCGCCAGAAGGCCGACGACGAATGGAAAGCCAAGCAGCGCGCTCGCGAGGAACAGCGCTGGAAGCAGGACGACGAAGACCGAGCCACAGCTCGAGCGGAGAAAGGCCGCATGGCCGCCGCCGCTGCCCCCGTGACACCGCAAGACGCATCGGTCTACCAGCCTGCCAACGACGACGAAGGCAACGCCATGCCGGCCAACCCGACGGCCGACTGGCGAAGCGTGGACGGCCAGGTCATCCGCGATCCTTCCAAGGTGGCGCCGGCCGTCGAGGCCGCCAACATGCCGTCGGCAGTGATGCGTCGGCAGTCGATGGTGACGACCGACCCGGCACAAGCCGTGACTCTGCGGTCGAATGCCATGACGGCGGCGGCGTCCGAGCAGGCGCAGCGCCAAGCCGAAGCTGAGAAGGTGTGGGACCAGCAAAGCGTTGCCGCCATGCAGAAGGGCGGTCCGCAGGCCTTCGCCGAGTTCCTCACGCAGTCCAAGGGCGACGGCCAGGGTGGCAATGTCAAGGTCCAAGCGGTCATGTCGCCCGACGGCAAGACCTTCCAACTGGTGGCCACGCTGCCGGACGGCACGCAGCGGCCGTCCCCGGCTTTCGCCAACGACGAGCTCGGCCGGGCGCGGGCCGTGTTCGCGTTCAAGCAGAACGTGTCGCCGGAGAAAAAGCTCGCGCACCTGGAAGGCGTGGCCAAGTTCGACGCGGAGAACAAGCACCGCGCTGACACGCTGGCCGAAACGGCGCGCCACAACAGAGCCACCGAAGGCATCCAGCGCATGAGGGCGGTCGCGCAGCCGGCTGGCCAGCCGGCGGCCCGATCGACAGGCAGTGGTACCACTGCTGGCTTGACCATGGCCGACCTGAAGGACGGCCACAAGACCATCGCCAGCACGCTCAACGCCGACTACAAGACGCAGATCGAAACCTCGCCGGACGACAAGACCAGCAAGGCGATCAAGACCACGCGCGAGGCCGAGATCGCCGACGTGCAGCGGCTCTACACCGGGGCTATGACGCAGGGCATCGCTCTCACGCCGGAGCAGGCGATCGCGGCGTTCCGGGCCGGCAAGCGGGTGCAGGTCGAGGTGCCGGACGCTGCTGGGAAGGTGCACCGCGTAGAAGCCATGCAGGTGGGCAACAGGATCATCCCGTTCGCCGAGTCGCCTGGTAAGTTCGTCGAGGCGACTGGCCCGGCCCGCGCCGCGGCGGCAGCACCGAGCCCGGCACCAAGCGCGGCCGCGCCGGTTGCTTCGAGCCCGGTCGCAGCGCCGGCAGGTCCGATGCAGCAGTCGGCACCAAGGGGTGACGCTGTGCTGGCCCGCATCGAAGACCAGAATCGTGCACAGATCGTGGCTCTGAACGATGCTGTGGTCGAAGCGCGGGCGCAGCTTGCGGCTGTCGCCAAGTCCGGTGACCCGGTGGCGCTGAACCGCTACGCGCAAGCGCTGCAGCAGGCAATCACGGCACGTGACTCCAAGGCCAACGAACTGTTGGGCAACGCCGCACCGAAGTTTCTGCAATCGCTTCCGGAGTGACCAATGGCAACCAAGAAGCGATCCATCCAGCTGGATCGGCCGCAACTGCTGTGGGACCAGGCGCGCGTCGTCGGTGCCACCGAGCCTGAGCAGGCAACACCGGAGCAGGCCACCGAATCCAGCGGCGTCATGCGCCGGCTGGTTGGCGACACCGGCTTGTCGCTGCTGAAAGGCGCGATCAGCGTGCCAGAAGCAGCAGTCGGCCTTGCCGACCTGGCAACGGGCGGCCATGCGGGCAAGTTCCTGGACGAGACCGTCGGGTTCCGGCCTCGGCAGGCCAAGGAGTTCTTGGACACCCTGTACTCGCCTGCGCAGCAGCAGGCCAACGCCGCCGTGCAGCAGGCCGATGGCGTGATGGGCAAGCTCGGTGCCGCGGTGGCAAACCCGTCGGTGATCGGGCACACCATCGTCGAGTCCGTACCGGCCATGCTGGGTGGCGCCGTCGTAGCGCGCGGGGCCCTGGCCGCAGCGCCGCGTATGGGCGCGATCGGCGCGGGTGCGCTGGGCGAAGGAACGGTGTCCGCTGGCCTGACGGCCGAGCAGATCCGCCAGCAGACCGAGGATGGCCTGCTGACCGGCACGCAGGCCGGGCTGGCGGCCACCTCGGGCGCCGTGACAGGTGCGCTCGGTGTGCTGGGCGGCAAGGTGGCCCAGAAGTTGGGCATCGGCGACGTGGACACGATGCTGGCCGCTGCATCTCGAGCGACGACACCGGCGCAGCGTGTCGCGGCCGAACAGGTCAAGAAACACGTCGTACGACGAGTGCTCGAAGGCGCCTTTGCCGAGGGCGTGCTGGAAGAACTGCCGCAGTCGATCCAGGAGCAGGTGCTCCAGAACGCGGCACTCAACAAGCCGCTGGACGAGGGCGTCGACTACGCCGCGGTGATGGGCCTGCTGTCTGGCATGGTGATGGGCGGCGGCGCGGCGGCGCTGAGTCGGCCGGACACGCTGCCGACGACGGACTTGGCGGCGCCTGACGGCGCACCGCCAACGGGCGGCGGGCAAGTAGAGCCGGCCGTCGAGCCGCCGAAGCCTGGCGACGCACTGCGCCAGAACAAGGTGCCCGAGGTCGGGCCGATGACGCGGGCCCTGAACGCAGCCGTCGAGACCGCGGCGCAGCGCGTGGACTCCGGAGCGCCGATCCCGCCGGAGCCGGCCGCCGCTGCTGCGCCGCTGCCAGCCGCATCTGGGGAAATCCCCAGACGCGATGCAGAGGCGCCGCCGGCCATCGACTTCGAGGAGGTGCTGCGCCGGGCCATCGGCGACCCCGACAAGGCCCTGGACAACGCCATCGCCGCCACCCAGCGGGAAGAAACGGACCTGCGCGGCGCTGCCATTGGCCAGGAGCGCGCGGCCCGCAGCAAGCGCACGACGCCCGCCAGCGCGCCAGCGACCGTCATCGCGCCGGAGGCTGTGCGTGGCGGTGCGCCGCGCGACATCCTCAACGACCAGGGCAAGCCGTTCGCCAACCGCTCGGCGGCCACAAGCGTGATGCGCCGCCAGAGCGACCCGAGCGCCTTCACCGTGGTGGCGGTGGATGGCGGCTTTGCCGTTCGACCAACAACCGGGTGGACCGATGCTGACGCAGTTGACGACGTGGCACTCGATGGAGCTGCTGACGGAAGAGCAGTTCCTGGAGATCAGGGCGTGGTTGTGCGGCCCGCTGCCGGCGCCGCAGCAGATGGCGATGCCGGATCACCTGTGGCAAGCGCTGCTCCAGGCGCACTTGCTGGCGACGTTCGACCCGGAGGAACTGGGCCTTCTGCCGAACTGAGCCCGGCCAAGCCGGACGCACCCAACGCCGCTGCGGAGTTTCAGCGCGGCCGAGCCGAGGCGCCGCGCCGCGCCTGGGAGGCCGAGCAGGGCAAGCGCCTGGGCCTGGACGACAACCCCGCCGGCTGGGGCCGCGCCGTCGGCGGACTGGGCGACGTGGTGGTCGAGTTCACCAGCAAGCCTGGCGAGCCGCTTGCCGCCAAGGTGCATGCCGAGTACCAGGGCAAGCGCCTGGAGACTCGAGGCGCCAAGGGCGATGCGGCGATCAAGGCTGCGGTGGACGAGTTCGCTGCCAAGATCCAGCAGGGCCGCGAGCGCATGGCGCAGCGGGTGATGGCAGACGAGCGCGGTGTGCCGGGCGGCAAGGCACCGACGCTGATGGACAAGATGACCGAGGCGGCTGGAGGACCGCTCACGTTCGGCGACATCAAGAAGATGGACGCTGAGCAAGATGCCGAGGACGCACCGGCGGCGGCCAACGACGATGACACCTACCCCGAGCGCTGGGCCGCTGCGACGTGGGCCAGCGCCGAGTACGACAAGCGTGCCGAGCTTCTGACTGCGGCCGGGTGGTCCAAGGACGGCAAGAAGTTCAAGGACTGGATCGACAAGCCCTGGGCTGACCTGTCGGACGGTGCTCGCTCCAAGCTGCTGAACGCCATCCGTGAAGACGAGCAGAAGGTGAAAACGCCGCAAGGCGGAACGATGGTGCCAGCCACCGGCAAGGCTGTGATGCCCGCCGGCCTGCGCGTGACCTTCGGCGGCAAGACTTACCCGGTCGAGTCGGTGGAGGACGCACAGCGCAAGTGGGAGGCCTTCCGCGATTCCGCCGACGGCGGCGGCCCGGCCGGCTACAGCCAGATCGGAAACGGCATCCGGGTGACGGACGGCGCAGGTCGGTTCGTGGCGCGCATCAGCTACAACGGTCGCGTGTGGGACACGGAGGATGCGGGCCCAGGTGCGCCGCAGGCCGGCAACGACCCGGCTGAATCGCCGCGCGATGCGTTTCGCCGTGAGCTGGACGCCGCAGCAGCCGGCGCTGGCATGCAGAAAGGCGCCGACGGGTGGTTCAAGCGGTTTGGCGAACCGGCTGTCGGAAAGACAGCGCACACCGTCAGCCTGCGCTTCGTTCAAGATGGAGACCGGCTTGGCGCTGTGGTCACGACTGGCTTCACGCACATCGACCGCATCAGCGGTCGGCCTGCATCGGCGGCCCCAGCGCAGCAGAATGTCGTCTACGGCACGGTTGCTGACGTGATGCGCGAGGTGCAGGCGCGGCTGGACAAGTTCGACGCGCCCGCTTTGATGCAAGCATCCACCGAGGGGAAGTCGACAACCTCGGAGCCGAGCGCCAACAGTTGGGAGATCAACGGGCGGGCCGACTTTGCCGCTGGAAAGCCTCGCGAACTGCCGTCGTACTTTACGTCCAAGACTGGGCCCAATCCGAAAGCATGGCTCCGCGGATGGGACGCCGCCAAAGCCGAAGCCGCTCAAACGCCAGCCGTGCCGACGCTGCTGGACGCCCGCAACACGCTCATCGAACTGCGCTCTCAAGCCGAGCAGCAAGGGCGTGTGGCCGACGATCGGTTGCTTGAGCGAATCCGCCGCCAGGAAAGGTTGGTGCGTGAGATGGAGGCGGCTGAGACGCCAGCCGCGCCATCGCCGGCGCCCAGCGCCAACACCATCTTCACTGAAGACGCTGCTGCTGCGGCTCGGGCCCGCCTGAAGGCCAAGCTCGGCCGCCTGAACAGCGGCATCGACCCCGAGATGCTGATGGACGGCATCACGCTTGCGGGCTACCACATCGAGAAGGGCGCGCGCCGCTTCGCCGCTTTCGCCCGCGCGATGGTCGAAGACCTCGGCGACGGGGTGAAGCCGTACCTGCAGAGCTGGTACATGGCGGTGCGCAGCGACCCGCGGGCGGCCGAGTTCAAGGCCGACATGGACAAGGCCAGCGTGGTGGAAGACCTCAACGTGGACGAGGTGCTGGCCGAGCCATCGCCCACGCCGTCGCTGACCGATCTGCCCAAGGGCATCACCAAGCAAGAGCGCGAGGACGCCATCACCGACATGGCCTTGTCCGGGTGGTGGGAACGGGAACTGACCCCGGCCGGCCGACGCCGTGCGCTGGCCGATGCAGGCCTGCAGCGCGTTGGCGAAGCCGTGCGGTGGCAATACCTGACCGACGCCGAGAAGGACGCGCTTTCCGGCCTGCGCGCCAGCGGATGGAACCCGGACGCCACGCAGACCGATTCCGGTACGCCGGCCGCCGCCGCGCAGGCGCAGAATGCGCCCCAGGAGACGCCCGATGCAGACCCTCTACAGCCCGAGCAGCTACCCGACGCCGGTGCGCCGCAAGATCGAACTGATGCCGCCGCTGGCGACGGAAATCGCCAACCGCTGGATGCTGGGGTGGCCGAAGGCGGTCAAGACGCTGCTGGCGGCGGGCGAGTTCCTGCCGGCCCTGGTGGAGCAGGAGAAGCAGGAACGCGAGGCGCTGGCCAGCGAGACGGCAAAGCACCTGGCGCGCCACGAGATAGTGGCCGAGGCCGGCCTGAGCCTGGCGCCGCCGACGACTTCGACCTCACCGGCGAGGACATCGGAACCGGAGGCCTGACCCGGAAGTACCGCGACAACATCGCGGCCATCCGCATCATGAAGGCCCTGGAAGCCGAGGGCCGGCCGTCCACCGCCGACGAGCGCAAGGCGCTGGCCCGCTACGTCGGCTGGGGCGCGCTCAAGGGCGTGTTCGACCCGGCCAACAAGCAGTGGGCCAAGGAGCACGCCGAACTGCGCTCGCTGCTGAACGACCGCGAGTGGGAAGCCGCGGCGCGCTCGACGCTGAACGCGCACTACACCAGCCCGGTGGTGGTGGAGGGCATCTACTCGGCGCTGAAGCGCCTGGGCGCCACGCAGGGCCGCGTGCTCGAGCCCTCGGTGGGCTCCGGCAACTTCCTGGGTCTGATGCCCAAGGACATGCGCGGCGGCATGCAGGTGTTCGGCGTGGAGCTCGACCCGATCACCAGCCGCATCGCGGCCGGCCTGTACCCCAAGGCCAAGGTGCGCAACCAGGGCTTCGAGGACTTCGACGTGCCCGGCGGGTTCTTCGACATTGCCGTCGGCAACCCGCCTTTCGGCAGCGAACCGCTGGTGGACATGCAGGGCAGCCCGTACAGCGGCTGGTCGATCCACAACTACTTCTTCGCCAAGACCATCGACAAGCTGCGCCCGGGCGGCGTGATGGCGATGGTGGTGTCGCACAACTTCCTCGACGCGCAGGACGGCAAAGCGCGCGAGTGGATCGCCAAGCGCGCGCGCCTGCTGGGCGCCGTGCGGCTGCCGCGAACCGCCTTCAAGGAGAACGCCGGCACCGAGGTGGTGACTGACATCATCGTGTTCGAGCGCACCAGCGCCGGCGAGAGCGACCCCGCATGGCTGCGCCTGGGCGAGCAGCAGAACACGAACCCGAAAACCGGGGATCTCACCACGCACAAGGTCAACCGCTACTTCCTCGACAACCCGCAGCACGTGCTGGGCACGCCGAGCGCCGGCGGCACTATGTACGCGGCCAACGAGTACACGGTGGAGCCGAGCGGCGACCTCAAGGCGCAGCTAGAGGCCTGGGTGCAGAGCGCGCTGCCCGAGGGCACCTTCCAGCCCATCGACCGCACCGAGAAGATGCAGGCCGACGAG
>JACCDR010644626.1_pt1 | contig 21578 bp, 23 predicted proteins | sample 7446431 | NCBI WGS metagenome assembly JACCDR01 (sample SAMN15323443, study PRJNA562643) | freshwater metagenome | isolation source: river surface water | place: USA:Blue River Watershed | collected 2017-08-17 | reverse complement strand
CCCCGAGTATCAGACCTGGCTCAAGTACCGCTCACGGGGGCGCCGCAGCAGCTTCCAAAGGCCCCCTAACCGCACCGTCGGGACCTGGAAACAGTCGGGCGGCTACCTGCACGTCCCTCGTGGACGAGCCGACGAAGTGTTCGACGTGTTGGGGGTACCCATGGATGAGCGCTCATCCATGGTCGACGACCGAAGGGTGGCGGGTAGCCACCACGCTCACCGCCTGAGCGGCATCGCCCCTCGCGACTACCAGCTGCGCCTCGGCGACGAGCTAGTGCACCGGCAGACTTGTCTCTGGCGAAGCCCGACGGCGAGTGGCAAGACCACCGCGGTCTTCTTCGCCATCGAACGCCTTCAGACCTGGACGCTGGTCGTGGTGCCGAACACCGCCCTTCACGACCAGTGGGTCAAACGTACCACCGAAGCCTTCGGCAAGCGCCCCGCCGTCATCAAGGGGGGCAAGCGCGAGATCGGTCCCATCACCATCGCCATGCAGGCGAGCCTACTGCCGTGCCTCGACCAGGTCGCTCAGTACTTCGGCTTCATTGTGTGCGACGAGGTGCAGCTCTTCGCCGCCAAGACATTCAACGCGGTGATTGAAGCCAGCCCGGCCAAGTACCGCCTGGGGGTGAGCAACGACGAGCACCGAGCCGATGGCAAGGAGTACCTGATCCACGACCAGTTCGGCCCGCCGCCGCCGGGAGCCATCATCCGGCGCGAGGAGCTGCTCGCTGCCGGCAACATCGTGGATGTGGGAGTGCGCCTGGTCCCCAGCGACTTCACCCTGCCTTGGTACGAGCAGCTCTCGTCCGAGAAGAAGTTCCTCCGGCGAGGCGACTTCATTGAAGCGCTGGTGAGCGACGAGGACCGCAACGCCCTGGTCATCTCCTGCGCCACGTGGTGCCTCGAGGAGGGCGAGCAGGTGGCGGTGCTGTCCGCGCGGCGCGACCACTGCGAGCGGCTCGACGCGCTGCTCAGCGTGCACGCCGGCGAGGTGGGTCGGCTCATGGGGGCCCAGGAGGCGGGCGACAAGCAGAACTTCGTCGAGAGCGTGAAGCGCTTCGCCGCGGGTGAGCTCCGTGCGGTGGTCGGTACGTTCCAGGCCATTGGCGTCGGCTTCGAGAGCCACACCCGGCTCGCTCGCGGGGTGTTCGCCACCCCCGTGGCCACACTCGAAAGCGCCAAGCCCCAGTTCATGCAGTACCTCGGCCGCTTCGCGCGCTCGAGCGCGGGCAAGACTGAGGCGTGGGTTTATCTGGTGTTCGATCCCCACGTGCACGGCGACCGTCCGGTGCGCCTGGTGCGCAAGTGGGTGGACCGGTGCGAGGTCTACGAGCGTTCGTCGGCATCTTGGGTGCCGTCAGGCGTGTGGCTCAAGAAAGGAAGCAGCAGTGAGAAAGCGCAGCGACGTGAAAAGCCCAGCGACGACGCAACCGACGACCTCTTCGTCAGCGCCCAGCGGCGCCGAGGACGTGCCGGCGAGTGAGCCGCGCGACGTGCGGATCGAATCGGGCAAGGAGGCCGCGCGCGCCGTCACCCAAGCGGGCCAGGCGCTTGGCTCCCAGCAGCTGTTCCCCGGCGACCTGGTGGCGTTCACTGCCGGCGCCGAGCACTACGCTCTCGACGAGGGAGACGTGACCGTTGGACCCTGCACCGTGACCACCGTGGTCGGCCCGGGCGAGCGTGTGGAAGACGCCTTCGCGCGCGCCTCGGTCGCCGCCTCCATCATGCTCGAGGCCGAGTTCCGGCAGAAGATCGCCGCGTACAAGAAACGCTCGGCGGAGGCGCGCAAGCTGTGAGTCGTCGCCCCCCCGATCCCGATCGCATCACGCTTCGCGGCACCGTGGCCCGCAATGAGCGAGCCCGCTCGCCGGTGAGTCAGACCCAGGGCTACTTCGACACCATCGACCCGCCGCCGCGGAGCGGTCGCGCGCGTGAGGTCGACCTCAGCCCGAGCACGGGACCACGCCGCAAGCCCGCCAAGAAGAGCTTCGCCAAGGTGGTGGCTAACGAGGTCAACTTCGCCAAGGAGCGAATCGCAGCGCTACAGGACTGCGCTCACCCGCGCGAGCTGGTTGGCCTGTACGCACTACTCCACGAGCAGACCTTCAAGACCATCCCGCTCGAGCTGAATGAGCACTGGGGGGCGGCCGTCTCGGCAGCAGGCAAGCTGGTGCGCGACGAGTTCGGCGGCGACGTGGCCAAGGCCGAGCACTTCGTTGCCTGGTGCTGGCGACGCGTTCGCTTGCGTGAGAAGCGGCGGGACGAGGGCGACGAGGCCTTCCGCCCGGGCTGGCGCCTGCAGTTCAAGAGCACGAGCAGCTGGGTCACCGACTACCGCGTGGCCATGACCAAGAAGAGCGGACGATGAAGAGCGCTTTCGGCATGAAGCTCAAGCAGGGTAAAAGCCCTAACCACTTCTCCGGCCACGAGCTGAACCGGGGGATGGTGCACTTCGAAAAGCTGAGCGATGGGTTTTGGGTGGGCACGGTTCGGTTTGGTGACTGCGAGGTCACCGAGAGCACGGGCAGTGCGTCGCTCGCCGCGTGTTACCGATCGCTCCGGGGCCAGGTGAAGAACCTCCGGAACAGCATCGACCGTCTACTGGGTGACCGATGAGCAGGCGGCGCAAGCTCAAGGCGACCGGCAACGTCCGGCGCGACATGGACGGAGCGATGATGGGCGGCCCGGACGGTCGCTGCTACCGCGTGACCGAGCCGCGCTGGTACGAGATTGGCCGCTGGCTGCGCTGGCTATTTTCCAAGGAGCGCGGGCTCGTCACTGTGATGTACAACGGCCGACCCGTGCGCTTGCGTTTCGTCCGCTGTCCTTGCATCAACCGCTGACCCGATGAGGATCCGAAAGGGGCAGCGTCCCCAAGAGACTGAGCAGAAGTCGCCCGACGTCAAACAGATCTCGGTCGACCACGTCAACGAGATGGCCGTGATCGCCGCGGTCATTGTGAGCGAGGAGGCCAGGCGCAAGCACATTTACCTGCCCGCCGACGCCTTCCAGTACCCGGGTCATGCCGAGGCCTGGCGCGTGCTGCAGGAGCTGTTCGGCCGGGGGATGAGCTACGACCCGGTGGCCGTCCACAACTTGTCCGGAGGAGCTGTGGACAGCTCGCGCCTGGACGAGTACGTGCGAGCTCGCCCCGAGGTGCCCCCCAACCTCAGCCACTACGTCGAACGCCTCCTGTTCGACGCTCGCGTCATCGCCGCCGCCAAGGGGCCGGTGAACGACCTCCTGCAGGCGATGCAGGACAAGAACGCCGACCCCGACCGCATCCGCCACCTGGCGCGCCTGGTCCCTGCCGCCTTCGACGGCATCGGCTCGAGCAAGTACATGCGCTCCGCCCGCGACGTCATCGAGCGCCACGCTGCCGTGCTGCGCGAGCGCCGAAGCGGTAGGCGCTCCTACCCCTACGGCATTGACGGCCTGGACCTCTACGGCGAAGGCGACTTCGACGAACGTGAGGGGCGGCGTCGTAGCCTCGACGGCACTCCCCGGCTCATCCCAGGCGCTGCTCCGAGCAGGATGACGATCGTCACCGGTATCTCCGGCAGCGGCAAGAGCACGAGCGTCGCCAAGATGGTGCTCAGCTGGGCGCGTGCTCAGGAGAAAGTGCTCTGGGGCGCGTGGGAAGTCGACGGCGGCCACTCGCTCGAGCTGGTCGCGGCCATGTCGCTCGGCTGGTCGCGCTCCGACGTGATGACCGGTGACTACTCCGAGGAGGAGGAAGAGGAGCTCAAGCAGGAGATGGAGCGCCTTGGCGAATACATCAAGTTCATGGAGCTACCCTTCGATCGTCGCACCGGCGATCGGGGTCCCCGGAACGAGCGCAACCTCGACACCTTGCAGCAGCACATCAGCGACGAGAAGCCTGTCCACTTCATCGCCGATCTCTTCAACCGCGCGATCACCGAGACCAAACCCGAGGAGGAGGCGCGTGCCGTCTACCGCATGCAGGCCATCCTGCAGGAAGAAAAGTGCCACGGCCTGATCACTCACCAGGTGACCCTCAAGGACGTGGAGAAGCGCGAGGACGCCCGTCCGACGCGCGACGCGCTGAAGGGCACCGCCGCCTACGTCGAGGCCGCTGACACCATCCTCGCCTGGTACCGCCCCGCTCTGCACAAGAGTGTTCCCGACACCACCATCGAGTGCCACGTGCTCAAGCAGCGCGACGGCAAGTGGCCCCAGTACGTCGAGCTCGACTACGACGCGGAGTTCGGCGAGATCAAGAACGGTCGGACCATCGAGGTGACCCGCCCCGGCGAGAAGGGCGACGTGGACAACTACCTCGACGAGGCGCTCAGCCGGGCCGGGAAAAAGCGCGGGCGCCGCAGGTAGTTTTGGACCGGGGTACCCATGGATGAGCGCTCATCCATGGGTACCCCGTCGCATTAATAGGTAGGGCACAATGCCCTAGAGGAGTTTTACTATGAGAAGCCGAAATAAGGGTTCGCAAGTTGTCCGCCCAGCAAACGTCAATTTATTTGAAGAACTGGAGGAATCCTTTCGTTCTTCCGAGTTTTCCTTCAAGGTGGTGGATGTAACTGCGGACATAGCGGCTGAGCTTTTGGGTCAAAACTCCCAAGAAAACCGCAATCTTCAACTACGCCAGGTTGAAAAGTACAAGGGCGATATGCTGGCGGGACTTTGGAAGCTTACCCATCAGGGGGTTTGCATCGACGAACAGGGAACCGTAATCGATGGTCAGCATCGATTGACGGCTTTGGTCGAGGCTGAGGAAGAAAACATCGGCCCGGAGCTGAAGGTTCCGATGCTTATCGTTCGTAAGTCGCAAGCCAAGATCGCCGACCCGATCGATCGTGGCACAGCTCGATCTGTGCAGTTTCTTACCAAATTGTCGTCGAAACAAGTGACCGCGGTCAATTGTCTACGGATGTTGGAAACGGGCGAGTCGACGGCGGCGGCTTCATCAGGGCAGGCGTTGGAAGTCTTTCACTCCTACAAGAACGAATTCGAATATGTCGGTACGCTGCCTCAAACAGGACAGCTCGGTGGGTTTATGGCGGCAGTTGTTTGGGTTCGACAGACCTTGGTTACCATCCCCACCGCCGAAGCCGCACCTACCTTGTCGGCGATGCACTCGACTTCACAAGCGCAACGCCTCGAGCGTTTTGATATTTTCGCACGTAGTTGCTTGACGGGGGAAGGCCTCTTTGAAGGCGATCCCGCTTTCGCTTTCCGCAAATGGAAAGAGCGTCCCAGGAAGACAAGCCTCGAATACAACTGGCACGTGCTCTACGCCACGTTGACTTGCGCGCGGTTTCACATGGCTGGAAGGAAGTTGCATCGTGTTTTTTCGACGTCGGATAACGGCTATAGGGCGTGGGTAACGCTTCGGAGAGCCTTGAAATTGAAGGCTCCTTCAACTTCCGTTTGTTTTTCTAAGCCGTTTTTTCAGGAATTGGGTGGTGATTGACGTAGAGCGCCTGCTTGACGCACTGGGCATCCCCATCGTGCGTCGAGCAGGTGAGGCCGTGTGGTGCTGCTGCCCTTTGCACGGCGAGCGCACCCCGAGCTTCTTCGTTCGCATCCGTCCCGGCGACCGCTTCCACGGCAGCTTCCACTGCTTCGGTTGCAAGGCGAGCGGCTGGCCCGTCCAGCTCGTTCAGCAGATCCTCAAGCTCAAGACCCAGCGCGAGGCGAAGGAATGGCTTCGCACCATGCCCGAGGCCGAGGTGGTCGTGCCGCGCCGGGTGGAGGTGGTGGCGCGCGAGCACCGCGCCGAGCTCTTGGTGCCCGAGGCGGTGGAGTTCGAGGACTGGCCCGCCCGCTATGCCGACTACCTCGAGACCCGCCACGTCACGCTCGAGCAGCGCGCCGCCTGGGGCTTGGGCTACGTCCCCCGCGACAGCGACTCCGAGCTTGCCGACCGCGTTTGGATCCCCGCGCGTGACGCCCAGGGCCGGCTGCTCTCCTACACCGCGCGCGCCATCAAGCCGGTGCGTCGCCGCTACCGTGAGCCCTTCCGTTCCGAGGGAGCGAGCAGCGCGGCCATTTTTGGCGAGCTCCGATGGCCCGAGCAGCCGCGTGACGTGGTCGTGGTGGTGGAAGGCGCGTTCAACGCTCTGGCCATTGAACGCGTTGCCCCCCGCCCGCTTGCCGTCGCCGCTCTCATGGGCTCGAGCCTCGACCCGCTGCAGGTGCTCAAGCTCACCCGCTTCGCCCGGGTGCTGCTCGCTACCGACCCGGACAAGGCCGGCGAGCGGGCAGCGACCGAGCTGCGCGGCGCGCTCAGCCGCTACGCCCAACTCGAGCAGCTTCCCATTCCTCTCGGACAAGATTGCGACTCCATGGATCCCGATGAGCTGCGAGCGCTGCTAGCCTCACGCCTGGCGTGACCACGGCGACACACTTGGGGCTGCTCATCCAGCAAGGCAACGACCGCGAGCTTGCCGATCGCATCGTGGCCGCTCTCAATCGAACGCGCGGCAACCTGCGTCGCGCTGCTCACCAGCTCGGCGTGAGTCGGCGCCACTTGTACCGTTACCTGGACTACGCCAGTCTATGGGGCGAGGTCGAGAAGGCCCGCACCAAGCCCCGTCAAGACCCCCTTTCGAAAGCACTCCGCGAGCTCTGACCATGGAAGAACTACTCGAACAGATCGCCTCCGCTTGTTTCGGCCTCACCGTCGAGGACGTCGCCCAGCAGCTCGAGCTGGTGCCGGGCGTGCCCGAGGACAAGCGCTCAGTACTCGCTGCCTATTTCGTTTCGCTGGCAGAAGCGGCATAACCCTAGGCCAAGCAATGGCCTCTCGCCCCATCGACCTCGATTCGACACACACCAAGCTCGCCGACGCTTACACGGTCCACGGGACCCGGAGGAAGGTGTCGGCGGCCCTGGGGGTCGACGAGAAGACGATCTCCCGCTGGCTCAAGGCCCTCGCCGAAAAGGGCTACAAGGACCCCCGGCCCCGACGGGTCCCCAAAAAACCCCGGAATTCCGCAAAAAAGCCGGGGGCCGCGTCTCGTGTGAAAAAAGAGCTTGCACAGTAGGGCACGATGCCCTACCTTACATCTTGTCGACGGGGCGCATCCCCGAAGGAGATTGGCAAGATGGAAAGCACGCATTCGGTTTCGCTGGGTGGGGAAACGATCAACGTTAACCCCGAAAACTTCCGGGCTGAGGTGGACGAGCTGGTGAAGCGGCACGGTGGTGGGGTCCCGCAGGTCAGGCCGCTCGCCGCCGTGACCCCCACTCCCGCACCCATGGATGAGCGCTCATCCATGGCCCCCGCCGTCGTGCGGGGGGTGACGGTGGACGCCGCCGGCGCCGCTCGCTCCGAAGAGGACAAGCTCGCCGCGCAGATCTCGGGCTTCGCCCCCAAGCAGACCCTCTTCACGCGCGGCACGATGGTCATTGACCTAGGCGTGGAGAACGCCCGCCTCAGCCGCGTCGAGCACGATCAGAAGCCGCTCACCGAGGACGCCTGCACCAGCCTGGTCGAGCGAGTGCGCTCCGAGCAGCGTCGCGATATGACGAGCGCGTTTTCGGAACTGCGCATGGATAGGACTGGCCACCTGATGGCCCCCGGCGCAAACGGCACGCTGACGCGAGTCGGTCACTTCACCGAGCGCACCTTCAAAGCGTTCGTTGCCCGCGCGGGCATCGGCGGCGCCGACTACCTGTCGCGCGTTCCGGCCGAGCTTCGCGCCACCAACATCAATCATTGGATGACGGGTAAGGGCGGCCTTTCCGTCCCGCAGGGCGAAGTGAAACTCCGCACGCGTCTCAACCGGGGCGAGCGCGAGGTGTTCGCCACCGTCTCCCCCAAGTACACGAGCTTCGACGCCGACCGCATCGCCTGCGAGCTGAAGGCCGCCGTAAAAGGCACTGGCGCTCGAGGCAGCGCCGTTTACGACGGCGAGCAGGTGCGATTCGAAGCCATCTGGCACACCGACGTCCAGCCCGAGGAGTTCGTCGCCGGCGAGTTCTTCAAGGCGGGCATCGTGGTCACCTCCGCCGACGACGGCTCGGGCTCCTGCCGGGTCTCCGCGGTGGTCTGGCAGAACCTGTGCCTCAACCTGATCGTCATCGATGAGGCCGAGCAGGAGCTGGCTCGCATCCGCCACATCGGCAGCGAACAGCGCATTGAGGACGCACTACGCCAAGCGTTCGATGCCGCTCAGGACAAGGTCGGTCACTTCGTCAAGAAGTGGGGCTACGCCTGCCGAGAGGAACTAGCCAAACAGGCCGAGGGCCAGAAGGCTCGCGAGCTGTTCAAGCCCGACGAGATCATCCCCGGCTTCTTCAACGGAGCGATCGAACGTGACCTGGTCCCGGTGCGCGGCAAGCGCCAGGACGTGGTGCGCGAGCTGGTGGCCATGTACGGCAAGGACGAGTCGAGCGCGACGCGCCACGGCTTCACCCGCGCCGCCCTCGCCAACGCCTTCACCCGCTACGCCCACGAGGTCAATCGCGACCCCTGGCAGGAGGACGCCATCCAGCGCGCCGCGGGCAAGCTGGTGCAGTCCACCGAGCCCCTCCCCTTCGAGCCCATTGAGCTGAAGGGCTGAAAACAGACTAGGGGGGCGGGGAGGGCGCGAGTCGCCAATCTCCTCGCCCAAACCGCCCCCCGCCTACCTTCCTGCCGGAGCTGTAGCCCTCATGAAGCATCCCAACATGGACGCGCCCTTGCTCGCCTTGCGCACGGGCCGGATCTCTTTTCAGACCTTCGAACGCCGCACCCGCAACGTCTGGGCGGCCATCGCCAAGCACATCCTTCGCCGCTGGCGTGGCCCTATCGCCGTGAGCGAGCAGGACATCGTCCAGGAGCTTTACGTGAGCGTGTGGACGTTCACCGGGCACTGGGACGAAAAGCACGGCCAGAGCATCACCAACTACGTGGTGTGGAACGCCTACGACAAGGCGAAGAAGTGGCTTCACCAGCAGCGCAACGCCTACCGCCGCGACGACAGCAGTCCTTCGCGTTGCGAGATGCCGTTCTCAGCAATGCGCCGGGCGGGCTCCGCCGAGGACGATTGGGATCCCGAGGAAGCACTGCTCAACCGCGTCGCCTTGGAGCCGGACCGTAGCCCCGCGGTCGACGATATCCTCACCGGTCGCCGCACGCTCGAGCTCGCGGCGCTTGCGTACCCCGAGCATGCCCCTGCTATGGTCGCTCTCGCCAAGACGGGCGACCTCGACCTGGCGGCTCAGATCGTCTACGACAACCCTCTGCTCGCCTTGGCCGGCGTCGACACCATGAACGACGCTCGCCGCCTGGTCTCTAGTGCCCTGCAAGCCGTCGCATAAGGAACCCCCAGCCCAATGACTCAACCGAAGACCGCCCTCGTTCGCGGTGTCGATACCGCCCGCGTCAACCTCACCGTGCTCACCGCCGCGCTCAAGGAGGCGGGCCTGAAGTTCACCGCCAAGACCAGCTTGGAAGAGCGAGTGGCCCTCCTCGCCGACTACGAGCTCGAGCAGCACGCCGACGACCCGAAGCTCCCTGAGGACCAGCGGAAGCTCGTGGAATGCGATCAGTGCTTCGGCATGTCGAGTGTCGACCGCCCCTGCTGCCCGTTCTGCGGGACGGGTGAGGACAAGCCCTCCGAGGACTCGCCGGTAGCCGACCCGCCCCCGCGCTCTGCCAAGGAAGCGAAGGCGAAGAAGGCCCAGGCGCCCGAGGAAGAGGAGTCGAAACCGGAGGCCAAGGAGAAGCCCCGCAAGACGCGCTCCGAGGTCGCCAAGGAGAAGGCGGAGAAACCCGCCAAGGACAAGCCCGAGCCCAAGGAAGAGCCCGCCAAGGAGAAGGCTGAGGTCAAGGCGACGAGCGGCAAGCTCACCAAGGCCCAGATCGGCGAGCTAGACGTCATCGAGCGTCGAATCAAAGGCCTCTACCAAGACGGCATGTCCAACCTGTGGCAGGTGGGCAAGTCGCTCTGCGAGGCGATGGAGAAGGGCCTGTGGAAGCGCCGTCTCGATAGCGAGGGCTCGCCGGTCCACGCCACGTTCGCCGCGTGGGTTTCTTCCACGTTCGGCATCAAGACCCATCACGCGCGTGCCTTGATGGCGGTCTCCAAGAGCTTCACCGAGAAGCAGGTGCGGGACGTCGGCGTGACCAAGCTCGACCTGATCCTCAAGCTGCCGCCGGGTGCCGCGCGGGAAGAGATGGTGGCCCGCGCCGGTGAGTTCACGTCCCGTGAGCTGGATTCCGAGGTCCGTCGTTTGGGTGGTTCTGGCAAAGAGCGCGTGGAGGTGGGCGAGGAAGGGGCCACCCGCAACAACCCCCTCACCCAGCGTCAGGCGGTCATCGAAGCCAACCGCAAGCGAGCCGGCGAGCGTCGTGCGCTCCGCTCGGTCGGTGAAAACGAGGTGACCGCGGTCATCCAGCTGCAGCAGTACACCTTGCCGCTCTTCGCGCGAGCCAAGAGCGCCGAGACGAGCGAGCTGGTGCGCGCCAAGACGGTGGCCGCCGACCCCCACGCCGCGCTCGACCTGCAGAACGGCATCCGGCTCTACATCAAGATCGTGGAGGACGACGAGGGCCTGGTCGCCTTGCTCGAGTACCGACGGGTGGACGGCGACGCCGAATCTTCCGAGGAGTAAGCACTAGTCATGCGCAAGCGCCGCGAGGCCGTCACTTCTGAGCCTGAGGTGGCGGCCCGCGCGGCCGAGCCGCAGGCATACGTCAACGCCGTCTGGCAGGGCAACAAGGTCGCGCTGCTCTGGCGCGACGAGCAAGGGGAGCTCTGCAAGCGTGAGGTGCCCGCCGCCCACGCCTGCCACCTGCGCAAGGAGGACTTCACCCCCGAGCTCGAGCGCGTCGTCCGGAGCTTCCGGGGCATCCGCGGTTTCAAGCTCGAGGGTGACTGGGTCCGGCTCAACTTCGTCGACCGCGACACCTGCAGGCTCATCTGCGGGCAGGGCGGCTACTTCGAGAAGCACCAGATCCCCACCTTCGAAGCGGACCTGCACCCCGTCCGCCGCTGGTTCGCTGAGAACCCCCAGATCGGCATTCAGAAGCCGCGCAGGGGTTACCTCGACCTCGAGACCGATTCCCGCGTGCCCTTCACCGAAAAGGAGAACGGGCGCATCCTGCTCTGGGCGCTGAAGAATCACGAGACGGGCGAGTGTTTCCAGGGCATCCTCGAAGAGGACAGCGACGAGGCGGAGATCGAGCTGCTCGCCGATCTGTGGCACCAGCTGCTCGACGTCGACCAGGTCGCGGTGTGGGCGGGCGGCGTGCAGGGCGGAGGCATGTTCGACACCGACGTGCTGTTCGCCCGCACCAAACGCTACATTGACAAGCTTCGCGTCTTCCCCTCCCGCTGGCTGTGGATCAGCCACCTGGAGGCCTACAAGAAGATGAACAACTCCGCCGCCGGCTCCGGCGAGGAGAAGCAGAGCATGGGCCTGCACGCCGTCGCCCAGTCGCTCGGGCTCGCCGGTAAGGACGACTTCGACGCGAGCCGCACGTGGGAGGCGTGGCTCGAGGGCGGCGAGGAGCTCGCCCGCCTCGCTCGTTACAACCGGCGCGACGTTGAGTGCATGTACGAGATCGAGAGGGCCAAGCCCTACCTCGACATGCTGGTGAGCGTCTGCCAGGCGTGCGGCACCTTCCCCGACCAGCGTGGGATCAACGGTACCTCGTTCGTGGAGAGCTTCATCCTGCGCCTCGCCCAGCCGCGGGGGATGCACTTCCGGAGCCACTGGAGGTACGAATCGAGCGACCAGTTTGAGGGGGCGTTCGTGCTGCCGCCCAAGCGCCTCGGCGTGATGCGCAATGTGCACGTGTGCGACTTTGCCAGCCTGTACCCCTCGATCATCCAGAGCTGGAACCTCTCCATCGAGACCCACGCTCCCGAGCACAAGCAGTTCAAGGCCGCGCCGCAGCCGACCTACCTGGCCCACGTGGCACCCAAGGAGCAGCCGATCCCCGCCGGCCACTGTCGCGCGCCCAACACCGGCGAGTGCTTCCGCACCGACGTCGAGGGCATCCTCGCCTACGCGGTCACCGAGCTGCGGCGCCTGCGCGTCTACTACACGAAGAAGCAGGCCGAGTACCCCAAAGGCACCCCCGAGCACGAGTACTACAAGAACCTCTCCGACGGCTGCAAGATCTGCGTCAACACTTTCTATGGGGTCATCGGCTCCCCCTTCAGCCGCTTCTTCAAGCGCGAGGTCGCTGAGAGCACCAGCACCACCGGCGCCTGGCTCATCAAGCACGTGATGCGCGAGGCGGAGGCGCGTGGCTGGGAGCTGCAGAGCGGCGACACCGACAGTGCGTTCGTCACCGGCTGCACCCAGCAGGAGTTCCAGGAGTTCGTGCGCTGGCTGAACGAGGTCCGCATCCCCGAGCTCATCAAGCCGCTCGGCTGCGTCCGTAACGAGATCAGCCTCGAGGCGGAGAAGGGCTTCGACGTGCTCGTGTACACGGCCAAGAAGCGCTACTGCAACCCGCCCGAGGCGCCTATTTGGACGGGGCAAAGTTTTAAGCAGCTTGGTGATATTCAGGTGGGTGATCAGGTTGTCGGCTGGGTCTCGGGGACGAAAGGTGATGGCAAGCGGCGACAGCTGAAGATGGCCGAGGTGGTCGCGGTCCATCGACATCGAGCACCGATCGTCAAGGTGACGATGGCTTCGGGGCGGGTGCTTCGCTGCACTGCTGACCATCGGTGGCTTCGATTCCAACGGACGAAGCAGAATCAATGGACGGTTCCGAAACGAGGGATGCACGTGGTGCACGCGGTCGACGTGCCACGTGCATTGAACGAGCAGGAGCGCGAAGCAGCCGCATGGCTAGGGGGTATCTTCGACGGGGAGGGGTCGCTCGCCAACCACAACCGGGATCAGATCTTGATCTGTCAGTCACGCAAGGCGAACCCCGAAGTCTGCGACCGCATCGAGGCGAGTTTCAAGCTGCTCGGTCTGGAATACAGCATCTATAAGAGCACCGCTCCCGGCTGCGTGAACTACGCCGTCCGCGGTGGGCGGCAGTCCAAGATCAACTTCCTGGCGTGGTGCAAACCGGCAAAGGCGGGGCGGTTTCCGAAGGCGCCGCTCGGTTCTAACTTCGGGCACAAGGACCGAATCGTCTCGGTGGAGCCAGATGGCGAAGGTGAGGTCATCGGTCTGACCACTACCACCGGCAACTACTTCGCTTGGGGCTACGCCTCCAAGAACTGTGGCCGCTTCGCCTACTACAAGGGCAAGCCCGCCACCCCCGACAGCAAGCCCGAGATCAAGGGCCTGGAGTACAAGCGCGGTGACGCCGTGCGCCTCGCCCGCGCCATGCAGCTCGAGGTCGTCGAGCGCCTGATCTGCAAGGGCACCTTCCCCGTGCCCGCCGAGCTACCCTACACCGCTCAGGACTTCGTCACCATCGTTGAGCGCTGGCGCGACCGCGTGCTCAAGGAACCGCTCGAGCTCGAGGACTACGTGAAGACCCAGTCGCTCTCCGCCGACCTCAAGAGCTACAAGGTCAAGCAGAAGAAGGACGGGAGCGACGCGGCCCAGCCCATCCACGTCGAGGTGGCCAAGCGCATGAAGGCCCAGGGCATGAACGTCTCCGAAGGCACTCGCATCGCCTACGTGGTGGTGGACGGCGAAGCCTCACCGATGAAGGCTGTCGGCCTGCACGAGTACGAGCCGGGCACCGAGGACCGCCACTACATCTGGGAAAGCCAGGTGTGGCCGCCGACCTTCCGCGTGCTCGCCGCGTGCTTCCCCGAGGTGGACTGGAAGCGCTACAACCGCACCCGGCCGTACAAGGGACGCGCCCCCAAGCACGGCGGAGCCGGCGAGGGGCAGCTCGGCATGCTCGGCGCGGAGAACGTGCCGCTTGCCAAGAAGACCACCACGCCCGAGCCCGAGACAGTGCAGCGTGGCGCGCGCGTGGTGGGCTGACATTTCATGACCAAGCGGCAGGGCAAGAAGTGGCATCACAGCCGTCCATGAGAAGCCGTAGCAGCGTCGCCAACCAACCCGAGTCCAAGAACACCCCTCCCTCCCCCGAGCGACCCATGGATGAGCGCTCATCCATGGGTGCCGAGCAGAACAAGCTTGCCGACCAGGTGGAGGACGACGCGGCGGACAAGGAGCGGGCGAAGCGCCGGGCCCAGGCGGGCGCCCCCAAGCGGGCGAGCGAGCTGTCCATGGGAACCCACGCGCGCATTGTCGACCACCTGTTCGCGACCAAGGACCCGATGGAGGTCTATACCCGGGTGAAGGGAGGCCTCACCTTTGGCGGGCGCGCGAGCTCCATGGGTTACGCGGCCCTGGCCGACGCGCTCGACGAGGCGGAGACGAACGCTCATGACGCCTTCGAGCTTATGGTGAACGCCAAGATGGTGGCCGACTCCCTAGAGCTCGACGCCAAGGTCATCGAGTCCTCCCTCCGAGAGCAAGCGCTCGCCGACCTGATGGAACAGAAGGCTGCCAACAAGGCGGCGACTGGTTCGACCGGCAAGGCCATCGCCAACGACGACGTGGTGGCGGTCATGGCCAAGAAGTTTCCCGACGAGTTCCGAGCCCTCGAGCTGAACCGAGGCCGCGCCCGCCGCACGGTCCAGGCGCTCGAGGACCTGGCTGAGCGCGCCCGTGAGCGAGCCAAGGATCTGCGCGCCCTCGTCGGCAAGGCGCGCGACGCCTAACAGACTTCCCCGGTGCCGGGGCCGACGCCGGCACGGAGAACAGGGACCCGGCGGGATGCGATCCACCTGCCGCTAGGCACCCATCGGCCCCACTTCCTAAGCAAACCCGGAACATCCGAAAACATCCGTAAGCAGAGAAAGCAAAAGAAAGCCAATGCCCGCAAAAGCACTCGAATCGATGGACGACTTCACCAAGCACTCCGGCTCCTCTTCGGGAGGTGGCGGCGTGCTTTCCTGGCGCGACGACGACCAGGGGCAAGTGGACGTGGTGCTGCACACCAAGGCACCGATCTACGCGTTGTGGTCGAGCGGCTGGTACGCGATCGTCAAGGACCGCGAAGACCCCACGAAGGACAAGTTCATCTATACCCGGTTCAACTCCATGGAGGACGAGAAGGTCCTCCGAAACCAGCGCTTCCGGGCTCGTAACGACAAGGAGGCGGAGCAGTACCGCCACCGTTACCCCTGGCACCCGCGCGGCACCGAGCCGCCCGCGTACATCGGCTCGCGTCAGTACCCGCCGCTCATCTGCCCGCTGTCGCTGCTCATCGAGTGGGTGCGCGAGCAGTGCGAGACGTCGGAAGAGATGGGCATCACCGACAAGATCTTCGAGTACGACGATGGCGAGGAGGGAGTCGTCATCCACGCGGGCTGCTTCTGCGGAATCATCGGCGGCAAGGAAGACGACTTCTCCAAGGAGGAGCAGAAGGCCATCCGCGAGGCCAAGATCAAGATCAACGAGGCCTACAAGGAGAGCGGCTTCGCGCGCATGCAGTACGTGATCTGCGCGGTCGACTACGAGAATCCCGACACCGGCGTTCAGGTGCTGATCGAGGCTCAGAGCCTTGGCGACAAGCTGAAGAAGCAGATCAAAGACCGGAAAGAAGATCTCGGCCCTGAGGAAGGCGACCCGAAGAAAAAGCCGGTGGTCTTCCGCTTCACCTACGACGCCGACAAGGACTTCGCGGCCAAGTACGACGTGAAGGTCCGCACCAAGGCCGAGCTCACCCCCGAGCTGCTCGAAGCCATCAACGGGCCGTGGCCGGAGGACAAGGTCAGGCGCATCGTGGACGACTCCAACCTGGTCCAGTTCCGCCGCTCGCTCGAGCAGCACTGGTGCCACAAGAAGGTGACTCCCCCCTGGGAAGCGATCTTCAAGGCCGCCGAGGAAGCGATGAAGGGTACTCCCGCCATGGAGGACCCCGACCAGCAAGGCAGTAAGTCTGGAGCCTCGGACAATGACGAAGATGGATCGGATGACCAGTCGTCCAGCGACCAAGAGCAAGACGACGAAAGCGGCGGCAAGGGTGACGAGGGCGAGGACGACGAGGAGATCGCTTGCGACCACTGCGGCAAGGGCATGAGCGCCGACGCCACCGTCTGCTCGCACTGCGGGGCGACGTACGCGCCGGACGGAACCATGACCCCTCCCAAACCCAAGGAGGAGCCGAAGAAGCTCCGCTCGCGTAGCGAGGCCGCCGCCGGCAAGGCACCGACCCGACCCAAAAGCTGACGTGCTGGACCAAGTCGTCGCCCGTCCTCGTCGCACCTTGGACGAGCTGCTCGCGGGCGACGACTTCCCCTTTAGTTGGGGCTGACGGCATCACGGGGGACGCATGGCAAGAAAGCCCGCGTCCCCCGTCGTCACTTCCACTAGCTCTCAGACTCGCGAACGCTTGAAGGGCATGGCCCAGGTGGCTAGCTCCTTTCGCTCCTTCCGCCCCGCGCCCGAAGTCGTGCAGCAGGTCGAAGCGGTGCCCACCATCTTCCCTGACCTTGACCGAGCGGTGGGCGTGGGGGGACTGCCGACGCGCCGGATCACGGTGGTGCATGGCCCGAGCAACAAGGGCAAAACCCAGCTCACACTCGGGCTCGGGCTGAGCTTCCTTCGGCGCAATCACTTCTTCGGTTTGGTAGACGCCGAGCAGACGACCCCCGAGGACTGGCTGCGCAAGATGTACGGCCCCTTCTTCGAGCACGAGGGCTTCGTCTCCATGCCGGTCGGCACGTTCGAACAGGTGCGAGGCGGCGTGCGGGAGTTCTTCGCCAGCGTGGCCAAGGCGCGCGACGCGGGCGACGTGGACGAGGGGACGCGGGCGATGGTGCTCATCGACTCGGTCACCAAGCTCGTGCCCGAGAAGCTGTGGGATGAGCTCAAGAAGGCAGAGAAGGCGGATGCTACCGACGGCAAGGTCACGCGCAAAGCGGGCCGGGGCAAGCCCAAGGGCGGTGTGGACGGCGCGGCGGGGCGAGCCGGGCAGCTCAAGGCCGGCTACATCAGCGCGTTCATGGACGAGATGGTGCCAGTGCTCGCTCAGACCAAGGGCACGCTGGTGCTCATCACCCGCGAAAACGTCACCGAGAGCGACGACTTCTTTGGCCAGGACGTGGTGACGCTGGTGGGAGGCAAGGCCCTCAACTTCGACGCCTCACTCCGGCTGCGCGTCAACGCCTTCCCCATCATGGAGGAAGAAGCCGGCGAGAAGCGCTTCGTCGGCGAGAAGCACATCGTGCAGGTGCTGAAGACGAAGGTGGCGGGCAAGGGGGAGATCGTGCCAAGCGCCGTCTTTCACACCAACGCCGCCGGCGACTTCGACCCGGCGCGCGACCTACTCGCCTGCGCCCTCGAGCTGGGCGTGGTGACGGTGGGCGGCAGCTACTACAACGCCGCCCTGGGCGATGGCGACAAGACCACGCGCCTCGGCCAAGGCATCGACAAGGCGCTCGACAAGCTCCGCAGCGACACTGTGGTCAGCACCGCGCTCGAGGAAGCGTGCCGCGTGAAGATGAAGGCGGCATCCAGTCGGGTATGAGCTTCACGTACTACGAAACGCCCGCTGACCCGTTTCGGGTGGTGTTGCGCGAGCTGCTGGGTAAGGAGCCACCGCCGTTCGTTCGAGGCTACGGCACTCGGGGATACAGCGATGCCGAGGTGCAGCAGTTGCAGGACTTTTGCTCTGTCAACGCGAGGCCCCACTGGGCCACCGGCCTCTCCATGATCGAGGCGGCCGAGCTCATCGTCGAGGGCGCTGTCCAAAACGCAAACATCCGGGACGCCGATGCGAAACCGCGCTGACCGCCCCAAGGACCCGCAGGCCGAGCGCGACGCGCAACTGCTCACACTGGTGCTCGAGCACCACGCTTTCGATGACCTGCAGTTCGACGGTGGCTCCCCCCGCGAGGTGTTCGAGGGCTGGGCCGAGCGCCTGAAGAGCAACGGCGCCACCCGCCCGCTGAGCGACAAGCAGCGCGCTTGGCTGGAGGGCGTGGCGCGCCGGCTCGACGTCGACCTCGGCGCCCAGAACCTGGTTAGCAGCGGCCAGGTGAAGGTGAAGCCGGGCGAGCGCGAGCGCCTCCAGGAGTTCCTGGGCTCGCTCGACCGACCCCTGCTGCCGCCGCACCGGAGGCCCAAGTGAAGCTTGTGATCTCGAGCGACTGGCACGCCGACTGGCACACCGCGGGCTTGCGCCGCTTCGACGACGTGGCCAAGGCCGCCGAGCAAAGCGTCGATCATGCAATCGCCCTGAGCAAGCGCCACCGCGACGTGGTCTACGTCTTCGCCGGCGACCTGTGCGAGACCGAGGGCCCCGGCAGCCTGCACGCCATCCGCCTTGCCCAGGAGTGTGCAGGGGCGCTCGCCGCCTACGGCGTCACCAACTTCTGGCTGACCGGCAACCACGACGTGTTCGAGGACGGCCGGGCCACCTCGGTGCTCGAGCCGCTGAAGGCGATGCCCGGGGCGCACGTGGTCGACCGACCCATGACCGTGGTCAAGGGCTATGAGCGCGCGGTGCGCTTGGCCTTCCTGCCGTTCACCCCCCACAGTCACGACTACGACCCGGCGGCGTTCGTCGAGGAGGTATCGTCGCTGCATGAGGACGCAGCGGCGGTTATCGGCCACTTGATGCTCGAAGGCATCGGGCCGGGCAGCGAGACGCGCGACATGCCCCGCGGGCGCAACGTGTTCTGGCCGCTCCAAGCGCTCAAGACCTTCTGGCCCGACGCGCTGCTGTTCGCGGGCCACTACCACGAGGCGCAGGTGTTCCGGGGCGTGCACGTGGTCGGCTCGCTCGCGCGCCTCACCCGGCAAGAGGTGGGAACTCAGCCGCGCTTCCTCGAGGCGGAGGTCTGATCGATGGCGCGTAGACCTGTCTCTAGTAGCCGACCCATGGATGAGCGCTCATCCATGGCCCCCTCCACCGTGCGCAGCGTTGAGGTGAAGGAAGCCCGCGCGCTCTACGTCGTCGAGGACGTGCAGTCTTTCCGCTTTCCTCTTTCCGGCCTACAATGCGCCATTGTTTGGGTGCGGGAGCCCGACGACCAGCGCTTTGCCCGATTCAAGTTGGAGGCCGAGCGCGCAGGCGCGGGCGCGGTGAAGCGTTTACCCAACCCACCACAGAACCAACCACTCGCTCTCGAGCCGGCGAGCGACGAGCTACCCGAGAGCGACGTCTCCGAGGTGCGCCCGGTCGTGGCCGAGATGGTGGGTGAGCTCGAGCCCGCGCTCCGCGTTCCGGTCTCTCGGTACGTGGAGACGCTGCTGGCATCACACGGCTTGTGATTCTCACCGGTATTCGACTCACCAATTGGGAGTGTTTCCGCGGTACGCACGAGGTGTCCCTCGGTTCCGGCACCTACGCGGTGGTGGCTGCGATGGAGGGAGACCCCGACCGCAGCAACGCCCTCGGCAAGAGTGGGCTGCTCCGAGCGCTGCGCTTCGTGCTCGACGGCAAGAAGCCGCGTACCGTGGCCGCGCTCGATCAGCTCATCAGTCGCGGCGAGCAGGAGCTAGGGGTCGACCTGGAGTTCAGCGACGGTACGTTCATCAGCCGCACCAAGAAGCGCGGGGCAAGCGTTCAGACCCACCTCATCGCAGGGAGCGACGTGGGCGAGCTCGACCTCTATCAGGAGCGGGCTGAGCAGCAGCTCTGGCAGCTCATCGGCTTCGAGCCCGACGACCTACTCAGCACCTGCATCGCCGAGCAGCGACAACTCGCCTCCCTGGTGCTGCCACCACCCGGGCGTGTGAAGAGCGGCAGCGGCTTCGAGGAGGCGGTCCACGGCTGGCTCGGCCTGGACGGGCTGGTCCGCGCCGGCGAGCAGGCCCTGAGCGACCTGCGGTCCAAGTCTCAGGCGCTCCGAGCGCTCGAGCAGGAGCAGCAGCAGGTGGAGGGCAGGCTCGCCTCCTTCGACCCCCAGGCCGCGCGCGAGGCCATCGAGTGGGTGGACGTGGCGCTCGCCGCTAACCGAAAGGTCGAGGAGCTCAGGGCCTCCCGGCAGGCCGAGCGCGACGAGTGGCTCAGGACCAAGGCACGGCGCGAGCAGGCCGAGCAGGAGGTGGAGGCGGCCGAGGACTTGGCGCGAATGTTCGAGCAGCGCTGGCCGACCAAGCCGCTGGTGACCATGAGCGCCAAACGTGCCCACGAAGCGGCGCAGACCGAGCTGGTCACCGCTCGCAACGCCGCCCAGGAAAAGCAGAAGCTGGTCACCCGGGGGTTTGATGGGCGCTGCCCGGTCAACGGCTGCGACTGTCCCATCCGCGAGCAGATCAACGAGCAGGCGGGCGACAACAAGCTGCAGCTGTTCGCAGCAAACACCGCACTCGAGCAGGCCAACATCAAGGCCGCTACTGCCCGGCAGCTCTTCACGCAGCAAGAGCACCGACTCCGCTCCTGGGAGCTGGACAAGAGCGATCTCGAGCGCCTGCAGGAGCGCGCCGCTCAGGCCAAGCAGCTGCTCGCCTTGCCGCTACCACCTGAGCCGGTGTTGCCTTCGGTGCCGGACATCAGCGAGCAGGTGCAGAGCGCCGCTGAGCTTCGGGTGCAGCTCGCCGAGCACGAGCGGCTGCTCGCTCGGCAGCAGGAGCTGACTAGCCTGGTGGACGCCGCTCGCTTCGATGCGGAGAAGCTCCGGGCCGCTTCCCTCATCCTCGGTCCCGAGGGGGCGCAGCGCCGGGTCTCCGAGCGTGCGGTGCGGCTGGTGGAGCGCGCCGCCAACGCTGAGCTCGAGCAGGCAGGCATCGACCTGCGGCTCGAGGTGCGCTTCGGGCGCGAGACCCAGCAGCCGGCCGTGCACTGTGACCGCTGCGGCGCCGCCTTCCCCGTTTCGCGCTCCGCCCGCACCTGCCTCTCCTGCCAGGCCCCGCGCGGGATGAAGGTCGTGCCCGAGCTGCGCTTCGCCCTCTCCCGCGTGTCGGGCGGGATGGAGGACCTGGGCGGGCTCGCGCTGCGGGTGGCCGCCTTCCGCTGGCTCCGCGCCAAGCGCCACGCCTCCTGGTCCGTCGCTTGGCTCGACGAGCCGTTCGCTCACCTCGACCGCGCTCACGTGCGTGCACTCTCCGCTCACGTACAGAGCCTGCTCGCTTCCACCTTTCAGCAGTCGTTCGTCTGCGCCCACCACGCCTCCGTGCTCGAGGCCATGCCCCGGCGACTCCTCGTCACTGGGCGCGGCGACTGGTCGGCGCTCTCTGCGGCATAGTCTGGGGATGCCTACTCAGATCAAGGAGGCTCGTGGAAGAGCCTAGCCCCAGCAGCACGCTCACCTCTATCGCGCTGGCGGTGGAGTGCACTATCGACTGCGCACGCCCCGCGATCGTGAGCAAGTCGACGATCAAAGAGCTGCTCGCGCTGCACTGGGTTTCTCAGATGGCGCGCCGACGAGGCTTCTGGGCGCGCGTTTCGCTGGCGTGGGAGCTGGTGCGCGAGGTCTTCCAAGCGTGAGCCGGCGACCCTCGAGCAGCGTGCTCGCCCTCGACCTGTCCCTCCGCGCCACCGGCATCGCGGTCGTGCCCGAGCGGTGGGCCCTCGACTGGAGGCGGGTGCACGTGGCTAAAGCCGGCTACGAGCTCCGGCAGGGCGCGAGCGAGCGCGAGCGCTTTGACCGCATCCACTCGATCGTCCAGACCATCCTCGGCCTCGTCGACCGATTCAGCTGCCGCGATGCCGTGAT
>JACCDR010515851.1_pt1 | contig 21578 bp, 17 predicted proteins | sample 7446431 | NCBI WGS metagenome assembly JACCDR01 (sample SAMN15323443, study PRJNA562643) | freshwater metagenome | isolation source: river surface water | place: USA:Blue River Watershed | collected 2017-08-17 | reverse complement strand
GGCGCGAGCTTCGCTCGCGCCCCCGCGACAATCCTCTCCATAATCTCCATTCCTGCCGCACCACCAAAGAGAGCTAGGTGTGGTTCGTGCTCGACCACACTACTTTCGACAGTGTTGGCAGCGGCATCAATATAAGGTGGGTTAGATAGAATAAAATCAAATTTCTCGTCTCCACTAATATTAGTAAACAAATCACTTTGCAAGACAGTAAAACTACTATTCCAGTTAACTGGAATAGTATCGGAGGTATGCTGGTCTAAGATATCTCTGTCCAAAACCTTTCTACCGGTAGAAAGGTTTTGGTGGAGATTTTTTTCTATATTTGGGAGGTGGAGAGGGTCGATTTCGGCGAATGTTACGTGGGCTTCGGGAATTGCTTTGGCGACAGCGACGCCGATAGCGCCGCTACCGGCACAAAGGTCGAGTACTCTCACACCTCCCGAGGGCCGGCCTAGGGATATCCCTAGGCCGGTCCTCGGGAGGTTCGCAATTGCAACTATGGCTTTCTCTACCCAATATTCGGTCTCGGGGCGAGGTATGAGGGGAAGGGAATCAAGCCAAATCTGGCAGTTCAAAAATGGCACAAAACCGATAACGTACCCGAGTGGATCACCGGCTTCTAGGCGCTTACAATCGGTGAAAAAACCTTCGGTTTTTTCACCGTGATATTTTTCCCGCAACAGCCATTCTTCATCTCTGGTCATATAAAGAGCCTAGCAAAATAAGCTCTAATCAGATATATTGACTTTTTATATAAATTGTGCTATTATTATAAACATAGGGAATGGTTCCTTATCTCGAGTTAGGCCGAGTAATGCCTTTCACGGAGAAGAAAGATGGAATTTCAGCTGACGATTTCGGCCTTTGGGTCGATGTACGGAAATAATGATTCTTCCGAAGTGTATACTAACCGCCCCTGGGCGGTGAAGGTCAAGAGGCCGGAGTTCATCAAAGGTGACGGATGGTCGTCCCATCAGATGACCATCGAGATCAATACTGAATTACTTGGTCCCGACGGCTGGGTCGCTCAAGTAGTGAGCGTCTCAAACTGCATTCCTGGGTATCGGCAACGGTTTACCCGCCAAGAGACCTTGGTCGGGAAGGCGCCGGTCCTTGCTCTCCGCGATGCGGAGAATGCATGGATAGATTCGCATCATCAAGATGCATGGGAGTGGCTTCAAAGCCGCTGCACCACCACGCGCATGACGCGCACCCTTGAGTACGCGGGGATGTACGATGATCTCCGAGCTTGGAGGGGGTTCATGTCACGGGCAGGGGTCGAGAACCCTGCCAGTCACCCCCTAGGGGATGATGCCAACGAAACGGTGGTCATCATTGCGGATCTCTTGGGCTGGCAGCCCAAGAAGCCGCGGCCAGTAGAGACGGAATTCGTCGAACGGCGGGCGCTGTACCACAAGGTGTATGTCCCGGAGCAGTATTATCGCCGTTAAAGTAAAGGTATGTGTTCTTTGGTTACCGAGGGGATGCAGGTTATCGCATCCCCTCACCCTCTATAGATGTGTATCTATACTGATGAGTCCAAAAGGACGAAAGGGTAAGAGTAGTGAGATAATAAGATTAATCGTGAAATTAAGGAAATGGGCGCGACCACAGGTCGCGCCCATTTTCATATTTTCTCTTTCCATCAAACCCTAATAATACCAGCGGTTTTCTGCTATAATGCACCTAAATACAAGTTTATTCCTTCTGCTATTCCACTTACCACTTTATGACTGACTTACTCCTTCTTGCTCGACAATTATTTGCCGTCGCTCTTACTGGTGCTCTTGTGGGTGCTATTTATGTGGGCTTTACCAGTGTCGTTGAGTATCTACAGCATTGGCTTTGGTTTGAAATCGGGCAAGTGGATGTTATCCATTGGCATACGATTCCGATAGCGATAGTCGGTGCAGTGGCTTTGTCTTGTGCTTTAAAATATTGGCCACAAAAGGACGATGTGCCACACACAATACCTGCATTAATGGCCAGTAGTAATATTACTTGGTCTTGGCTTGTCTTGAGTTTAATAATTGGTGGTTTGAGTTTGGTGGCGGGAGCGGGTCTTGGTCCGGAGATTATATTGTTGCCAGTAAGTTTTGGGGTGGGGTATCTACTTGCTCTCGCTCTCAAACTACCGGAGCCGAGCAAGGTTGGCTTGGCTGGCATCTTGGCACTACTGGCGGCGTTTTTCAATGCTCCTGCCGCAGCCTTGTTGCCGCTCTTTTTTGCGCTCATAAATAAGCTAAAGACCATACTCGGTATTTTCCAAGGGATGGTGGTGGGTTTTTTGGCGGTGATGTCGAGTATTGTAGTCTTGCGTCTTTTAAACGAATCGGAGGGTTACGTAGTGATAGACCCCATCCCATTTGATCTTTATACGCCACAAATATTTTTTCTCACCTTTGTTTTATCTGCTTTGGCTACTTTCTTGCCGACTCTTTTTGCTCTAAGTGTCAGCTATACAAAAAAGTTGGTGAACAATTTGCCGAGCGGTACATTAAGTCGGGGGGTGATTGCTGGTTTGGTGGTGGGAGTATTTTATGCCATTTTAGGTCCGCTCAGTTTCTTTAGTGGTCATGATGCTCTACATGTATTGGCCCATGATGCCGAGTCTCTCAGTAACGGACAATTACTCGCGCTTGGTATTGGTAAGTTTGTGATCGCCGTCTGGTCGGTGGCGACTATCTACCGCGGCGGTGTGATTTTCCCGCAGCTTGTGACAGCTGTCAGTCTTGGTCTCGTCCTCATTAGCTTTACTAGTGTCGCATATTTGCTTCCTTTGTTTGTGGCGGTATTTGTGGGTGTCTTTGCGGGGGCTATGGGCTCGGTTATTATTGCCGCCTCTTTTGCTCTGTCGGTTTTTGGTTTTGGTGTCTGGCCGCTACTTTTGGTAGCGATTGGCGGAAGTTTGTCTTTCCAATATATGACTAAGAAATATTATCCAAAAATGTTAGTTGCTTCACACTAATGTGTTAAAGTATTTTCTATGTCTACGTCTTATGCATTATCGATTGAAAATTTAATAAAAGATTATGGTACTGGCGCCAAAGCCAAACGAGCTGTCGACGGTATTACTTTAAATATTCCTAAAGGTAGTTTCTTTGGTCTACTTGGCCCCAATGGAGCAGGTAAGTCTACTACCATCCATTGCATCACTGGTATTGCCCGCCCGACAAGTGGACGGATTTTGATCGATGGAGTGGATGTGGTTAAAGAATATAAGTTGGCTCGCACCAAAGTCGGTCTATCACCACAGGAATTTAACGTGGATATTTTTGGCACACCCGAACAACTCATGGACTACATGGGCGGCTTTTATGGTATTCCTAAATATGCCAGAAAAGAGCGTATCGACGAACTGATCAAACGTTTTGATCTCGAAGCCCACCGCAAGGTAAGATTCCAAAAATTATCGGGTGGTCTCAAGCGTCGCGCGATGTTGGGGCGAGCACTTGTCCACATGCCAAATCTACTAATACTCGATGAACCAACAGCTGGAGTTGATGTCGAACAAAGGCGAGATCTGTGGGCTTACCTAAAAGAGCTAAATGCTTCTGGCACTACCATCATTCTTACTTCTCATTATCTAGAAGAAATTCAGCAGCTTTGTAATGATATCGCTGTCATCAATCATGGCAAAATCGTCTGGCATGGCACGAAGGAGGAGATGATGAAAGAAGGGAAGTCGGTTGAGGATCGTTATCTGGAGTTAATCAAACAAGAATATGCAGACTAATTGGATTGGTCTTGGCACTTTTGTCAGACGAGGGGTGAAGCGGACATTTCGAGTGGTCATCCAGACCTTGGTCGCACCAGTTATTTCGGCGGCGCTCTATATTTTTATCTTTGGTACCATCATCGGCGGACAAATCGGCACTATTGCTGGTGTACCTTATATCACTTTTGTCTTCCCCGGAATTTTGATGTTGTCTATTATCAACGCTTCATTTTCGAGCGCGTCTTCTGCTCTGTATTTTATGCGGTTTACCCGCGCCATTGAAGAGATTTTGATTTCGCCGCTTTCATATCTCGAGATGATTGTTGGTCTCTTGATGGAATCTCTAGCGCGAGCAGTCATCGTGGCGTTTTGTATTGTGGGAGTGGGGATGCTGTTTGGGGCAGTCACCCTCACTTATCCTTTAGCTTTTCTCTTTTACATCTTAGCTATCTCGACCATTTTTGCCCTTTTGGGGTTGATCGTTGCATTGTGGGCGGAGAGTTTTGAGCAATTACAAATTCTCAATACTTTTGTCATTACACCACTGACATATCTTGGCGGTATCTTTTATTCGATTACTATGTTGCCGCCTTTGGCTGTGACTATCACCAAGCTCAATCCTTTCTTCTACTTTGTAGACGGTATTCGTCATAGCATGATTGGTTATAGTGAGGCCAATGCTGTTGTTGGTTTTGTCTTGATTATGGGTTTGGTCTTTGGTCTTGGGACTCTTGTCACACAACTCTTTAAACGCGGTTGGAAAATCCGCGCTTAGTGTCTCTATAAATATCTCCACAGTAATGACGCGCTCTTTTGGTGAGTGACTGTTATGCTATAGGGAGTATGAATAGAAATGCAAAATTATATGAGACCGTAGCCGCTATGATGGCTCCCGGCAAAGGTATCTTGGCAGCAGACGAAAGTGATAGTACTGCCGGCAAGCGTCTTGAGATGGTACATTTACCAAATAATCCAGAGAATAGACAGGATTTTCGTGAGCTACTTTTTACTGCCGCTGGTATCGAAGAGTATCTATCGGGCGTTATCATGTACGATTCATCCATGCGGACCGCGACCGATAGTGGCGTGCCTTTTCCAGATGTTCTGACTGCAAAAGGTATTTTACCCGGAATTAAAGTCGACCTCGGCACCAAAGATCTTGATGGCTTTACTGGTGAGGTGGTGACACAGGGTCTTGATGGGCTTGAGGAACGTTTTATGGAGTATTACGACATGGGCGCACGTTTTGCTAAATGGCGCGCTGTCGTTACTATTGATACCAACACTCCGACCGATGCGGCTCTTGAGATCAACTCTATCATGTTGGCTCGTTATGCGCAGATTGCACAACGCTGTGGTATTGTCCCGATGGTCGAGCCAGAAGTCATTTTTGCCGGCGATCACAATATCGAAAGAGCAGAGATGGTCACTACTCGCACTTTGCAAATACTCTTCCAGACTCTTATGAAGTATAAGGTCGACCTTGGTGGTTTGATCCTCAAGTCGTCTATGGTCTTGGCTGGCGATATGTGTCGCGAACAATCTACACCAGAAGAAGTCGCTAATGCCACTTTGCGTACTTTCCATATGTCTGTACCTTATGATGTAGGCGGCATTGTTTTCCTTTCTGGTGGCCAATCGCCTCGTCGCTCGACCGAAAATCTCAACGCGATAGCCAAGCTCGGTCCACAGCCATGGGATATCACATACTCATACTCAAGAGCGATTGAAGAACCATTTTTGTTGGCTTGGCAGGGTAAGCCAGAGAATACCGAAAAAGCCCAACAAGTCTTACTCCATGCATGTAAGATGAATAGTTTGGCGCAGCAAGGGAAGTATGATGTGGCGGCTGATCAAATACTAAAATAGAAGAAGTAAAACAAAAAGCAGCGACCGATAGGTCGCTGCTTTTTGTTTTATTTCTTCTGCTTGTAGACTGTGTGTGTCTTGGCTACAGGGTTGAACTTCTTGGTTTCGTACTTCTTACTTGGGTCTTTTTTTACCTTGTTATTGTAACGAGTGTAGTATACATGGCCTTTACCAACGCCGTTTTTATCGCCGACGGAGACCAATTTGATTAGTAAATCTTGTGACATAGTGGGGCTGATTGTAGCAGAAAAGGGTATTTCGGTCAACTATTTTATTCGTTAAATTATATACGGTCTTGGCAGTGAGAGATAAATGTGTCTCTAAGACTAAAATCTAGCAAAAAGACATTATCTATCAACAGTTTTTTGCCGTTTTTAAGACCTGTAATAAAGCACCGTGTTATCATGCCTAGGTATCCAGTAGCAGATGTGTTGCCGGTACTTTTTTGCCATGAGAGTGCTTACTTTTGGCTGGGATTTTCCACCGTCACGAAATGGTGGTCTTGGCGTTGCCTGTTTTGGGCTAACACGTGAATTAACCGACAAAGGTGTCGATATCGTGTTTGTCTTGCCCAAAACTCAAGATACTGTAGGCACACCTCGTTTCGTTTTTGCCGATCAGGAACGCAAAGCGATAAAAGTCCGCACCGTCAAATCTTCTTTGGTCCCGTATCAAAGTACCGATAGCATGGTCGAAAGTATCATCGGCTACGACAAGACCGGCGCGCCGATTTTGAAGAAGCGTACCATTCTAGAAGAGATTCATCGCTTTGCTCATCAGGCCTCTCTTATTGCTCAAGAAGAAGAGTTTGATGTTATTCATGCCCACGATTGGACTTCGTACTTGGCTGGAGTAGCGGCCAAAGTCGCTTCTGGCAAACCACTGATTCTCCATGTGCACGCTACCTCGTTTGATCAGGCCGCTAGCTTTAATGTCGATCCTGCCATGTACCAGATCGAGTGTGAGGGTTTTGCTGCTGCTGATTCTATTGTGGCGGTGAGTGAATACACCAAGCGAGTGATTGTCGAGAGGCATGGAATAAATCCTAATAAAATCACTGTGGTCCATAATGGTTGTGATACCTACGAACCACCACGCTACACTCCGACGCTTGCTGAACTAAAAGCGCAAGGCAAGAAGATAGTCTTGTACCATGGTCGTATCACTATCCAAAAGGGTGTTGATTATTTTGTCAGAGCAGCGAGGCGGGTGGTCGATGTCGATCCTTCTGTAGTCTTTGTGATTTCTGGTTGGGGAGATATGACACAGCAGATCATCAATCAGGTCGGTCAACAGGGTTTATCAGGCCATGTTATATTCGCTGGCGCTTTGTGGGATGAAGATCGTGATCGTATGTATCAGTCAGCCGACTTGGTCGTAATGCCGTCTGTATCGGAACCATTTGGACTAGTGCCACTTGAAGCGATTCAGCACGGTACACCGTCACTCATTTCCAAACAGTCTGGCGTAGCTGAGGTTTTGACCCATGTCCTTAAAGTAGATTTTTGGGATGTGAATGAAATGGCTAATCAGATTTTGGCAACTTTACGTTATGATGCCCTGCGTCATCAGCTAAAGAGTGAAGGTCGTCGCGAGATCAATCGTCTGTCTTGGAAGGAGGCAGCGGAAAAAGTGGCGGCCCTCTACCGTCGTCTGTTACACTATGCGTAATTATTTTTGATATGTTAACTGTCTGTCCTTATTTTCATGTTCATCAACCATATCGCGTTAAGCGCTATCAGGTTTTTGACATTGGTAACGACAGTGAATATTTTAATGACGCCAGCGAAACCGATCTCAACAATCGTCGCATTGTCGAAAAGGTTGCCGACAAATCTTATCGTCCAACCAACGCCATTTTGGAAGAGCTTCTCCACAAGCACAAAGATTTTCGTTTTGCTTTATCTTTTTCTGGTACCGCTCTTGATCAATTTGAAGAATACGCGCCAGATGTGCTTGAATCTTTCAAGCGTATTGTTGCAACAGGTCGTGTGGAAATTTTGGCCGACACCTACCACCATTCGCTGGCTTTCTTTTATTCTGTACCAGAGTTTGAAAGACAAGTGGCTTTGCATGCCAAGCGTATCAATGATCTGTTTGGAGTGACACCACGAGTCTTTCGTAATACTGAGCTTTCTTATCGCAACGACTTGGCCAAGTGGTGCGAAGATCATGGCTATCTAGGTATTATGGCCGAAGGTTGGGATAAGTATCTCGGATGGCGCAGCCCCAATTATGTCTATCGACCAGCTGGCTGCAACCAAATAAAGGTGCTGCTCAAAAACTACAAACTCTCTGATGACGTCGCTTTTCGTTTTGGCAATCAAGCGTGGGAAAGTTGGCCTCTAAACGCCGAGACTTACGCGGGCTGGATTCATTCTCACCATGGTGATGGACAGACCATCAACTTATTCATGGACTACGAAACCTTTGGTGAGCACCAATGGGCGGATACTGGTATTTTTGATTTTCTCCGCGCTTTGCCGGAGACTTTGAAGCGTCACCCAGACACCAGCTTCAAGACACCAACGGAGACTATTTTGGCTTATGAAGCGACTGGTGAGTACGACGTGCCGGAAGTTTTGACATGGGCAGACACAGACAGAGATCTGACCGCATGGACAGGCAACGATATTCAAAGAGATGCGTTAGCAAAAATCTACGCGCTTGAAGAAGCGGTATTGGCTACCGGGGACGAAGAACTTATCGAGCGCTGGCGCAAACTTCAGACCTCTGATCACTTCTATTACATGTGTACCAAGTGGTCACAAGACGGAGATGTCCATGCATACTTCAGTCCCTACCAATCCCCATATGATGCATATATCGCTTTCATGAACGCGCTTTCTGATTTACAATTAAGAGTACAACAGAAAGAGTCTGTATTGGAAGCTAAGGCAGATGAAAATAGTATCGAGCCGACAATTACCCTTGATAAAAACGCTATCATCAATTCGCCGCAGAGTGTTGATGAGAGTATCGAGGCGGAATTGACGTTTGGTATGTTGATGAAGGCATGGTGGCGCCATGTGGCAAGCTCATCTGTCGTTTCCGATGCTTGGCAAACAGTGAAGGGGTGGTTTAATCGTTCCTAGTTCTTTAATTTATATGGCAACACGCAAAAATAGTGAAGACAGCACAAAGAAGTCTGCCGCTTTGGGTGTTAAAACAGCGGCGAAAAAATCAGCCAGCGGAACAAAAACCAAAGCCACTGCCAAGAAAGCCGCCAAGAAAACTAGCGCCAAAAAAGCCACCTCACGCAAGGTTGCTACCAAACGCACTTTATTATCTGCCAGTGAAGACAAGTCTTTTTGGGTAACTAACGGCGAAGTTTTAAATAATTTGCTTGAATTGGCAGAGTGTTTAAAGCGAATGGAGTCTCGTGTCTACAAATATCACACCGCCGACGGTCGTAATGATTTTGCTCTTTGGGTGGCAGATGTCTTGCTTGATGGGGAGTGTGCGACAGATTTAAAGAAGGCTAAGACAGCCAGCGGTGCTTCTAAGGTGGCAGTGCGCCATCTAAAGAAGTACAATATCTAATTTATGGCTCGCGCACTAACACTTGGCAATGGCAATATTTTGGTTGGACTCGATTATCGAGGGCAAGTGCGTGATTTGTATTATCCGTATGTAGGGCAAACCGACCATGTCAGTGGTGCTAGTGGTAGTTATGTCCATCGGATTGGTGTTTTTGTAGATGGAGTAATGTCTTGGCTTGATGATCCAGCTTGGTCTGTGACGGTCGGAGATAAAAGCGATAGTGTGGTCGGTCGAATGACCGCTATCAATGAAGCTTTGGGTGTCAGCCTATCATCGAAGGATGCTGTCCATAATGAGCACAACGTATTTCTACGTCACTTTACAGTACACAACGACGGAAAGAAAGAACGAGAAATAAAATTTTTCATTTCCCAACAATTTCGAATTGACGAATCACGTCGTGGTGATACCGCTATGTATGATCCGCGCGTAGGAGCGATTATTCACTATAAAGGCAAAGATACTTTTTTGATAAATGCCACCTATAATGGTGAGCAGTTTACGGAATTTAATATTGGTTTGTTTGGGATTGAAGGCAAAGAGGGGACATACCACGACGCCTACGATGGAGTTTTAGAAAAGAACCCGATTGAGCACGGCTCGGTTGATTCGGTGATTGGCTTTACCACCAATTTGGCTGCCGGCGAGAGTGCCGATATTTATTATTGGATTGTTTGTGCTGACTCTATTCCGGCAGCGCATACTTTAGATGAGTTAGTGATCGAAGAAACGCCAGAACGCCTCATTGCATCGACTGATGCTTACTGGCGAGCGTGGCTCGCTAAAGACGAAAGAGATTTGTCGATGTTGCCAGAAGATATCGCTAGATTATACAGACAATCCTTGGTGACTATTCGAGTGCATACCGACAACCGCGGCGGTATTATTGCCTCGTCTGATACAGACATGCTCCATCATGGGCGAGATACTTACAGCTATGTCTGGCCACGCGATGGCGCGATGATTGCAAGAGCGCTCGATTTGGTTGGCTATCAAGATGTCGCAGAAAGATTTTTTGAGTTTATTGCTAAGTGCCAAGAGCCTCAGGGTTATTTGATGCACAAGTACCTCACTGATGGTTCTTTGGGTAGTTCTTGGCATCCGTGGCTTCAGCAAGGTAAGCCATACTTGCCAATTCAAGAAGATGAAACAGCGTCTGTCTTATTTACACTCTGGCAACACTATGAAATCAGTCGTGATTTGGAATTTGTCGAGTCTCATTATAATTCGTTTATCGAACCGGCGGCCAATTTCTTGTCCGAGTATATCGAGGCCGAGACTGGTCTCCCACAAGCCTCTTTTGATCTCTGGGAAGAAAAGTATGGCACTTCTACATACACTGCTGCGTCTGTGTATGGTGGGTTGATGGCGGCGACACGCTTTGCCAGTCTCTTGGGTAAAGAAAATGATGCGAGGACTTTTCAAGCCATTGCACAGCGTTTGCAGTCGGCTATTATCACTTATTTGTATGATGAAAAATTACAGATGTTTGTCAAACAAGTACGTCATACTGAAGATGGGCTAGTTTACGATAAAACACTAGATGTCAGTAGCTTCTATGGTGTTGTGCTATTTGGCGTTTTAGATAGTGACGATGGACGGGTGGTGACATCACTCAAAACTATCGAACGAGCTTTAGCAGTGCAGGCCGAGAGTAAGGGCTATGTGCGATATGAAGGTGATACTTATTACACTATGCAAGAAGCTGGTACCCCCAATCCTTGGGTGATTACGACACTATGGATTGCTCAGTACCATATCGAACAAGCACAAATGCCAGCAGATTTGGAAAAGGTATTACAGACTCTAAAATGGACAGCTTCGCATGCTGGCTCAGGCGGTACGCTGGCCGAACAAATGCATCCACATACGAGGGAGCACCGCTCCGCTTCACCGCTCATTTGGAGTCACGCTGAGTTTGTTGTGACTGTCGATGCCTACTTGAAGAAGTTACAATTCTTCACTGAAAACAAGCCGGCCAAGAAGCGTGCTTAATTTTTTAAAACCGTTTTCGTCAGAAGTTGGGTTGAGGGGAAGGAGTGTCGATGGCGTTTAGATTTTTCCGCTTAGAACAAATGCTAGGGCAATCAATCCAAAGACAAATGCCCATACGACTGCTCCTGAGGCCAGGTCCTTACTTCGGCCGATTGCTTCGTTATGTTCGGGATGAAGTTTGGTGAGAGCGATTTCGATGGCTGTGTTCTGAATTTCGGTCACCACAATAAAAAACCAACAGAAAATTAACAAGAGCAGTTCGAGGTTAGAAAGTGGTCCGAAGACAAAATACACAAATGGTATGCCGATAATACCAAACACAATAGTTTCAAATTTCACCGCAAAGTCTTTTGTGAATGCATACCGCAGACCGCGAAGCGGATGCGAGAGTCTGGTGATCCAATATCTCATTCTAAAAGTATAACAGAAATTTAAATTACCAGACGACCCCTCCGAGAGTGAACTAAAACCGTTTTCGCCAAAAGCCTCCTATCAGTGGCACTGACTGATACTTTCCAATTGTGGTGCGGTGGATGTGGTAGGCGAGAGCCTTCTCGCCAGTGATTTCTCCCATAGCGGTAGCAAGACTTCGCATGTAGCTGCCGCTGCTGGCGACACAAGAGAAATGAGCGATCAAAAAACGGTCGGTGTCATGGCCAGCGTCGCGAAATTTTTGCCAATCGGCTCGGATGTCAGTTCTGCGGAAATCGTTGCCGAGGGCTTTTCTTTCTTCGGTGACTTTGGGGATACTATTGATCTTAGCAAGCGCTTCTGTGTAGACAGCTGCGCGCATTTTGGTCTCGAGCTTTTCGAGCTTGAGTTTGTAGATGGTCGTGGTGGCTGTGGGTATCTCTATTTCATTTAAACGTCCTTCCATTGCCCAAGTATGCAGCGGTTTGCCTTTGACGGTACGCGAAGAAAAAATGGGATAGGGAAGTGAGACTTCGCCTGTTAGTTGTTTGGCTGTCTTTAGAATGGTGTTTTTATCGAGGAGTTTTTTATTGTAAGCCGGTAACGAGAGTCTGCCCATTACGTCGCCGGTGTCAGACCCGACACCAAACAAAACACTAAACTCATAAGCTTTATCTAACTTATGATAATGTTCTTGATGTTTACATTCCTCACCGATAAGCACCAAGAGGGAACCAGAGGCTAGCGGATCAAGTCGGCCAGCGTAGGCAAGTGGGGTATTCTCTAGGGCGGGCGACTGCGTCGCCCGCCACGCTTCAGCACAAGACAGCGGCGTCTCGCCAACGCGCTTTTCTAGCAACACATATCGTGGCAAAGCGCCTTTTTTCATACTTATACTTTACCACACAAGCGAAAGGGCGACCGTGTGTGGTCGCCCGCTTCAGTTCAAGAGACCGAAGGATAGCAGATGCTTTCTGCCCAAGCCTCGACCTCGTCGAGAGTGGCGAACTGACCACCAGGATTCCTCACCTCATTGTTGTAGAATATGAGGATTTGTCCGTAGATATCAGCGCCGTGCACGAATGTGGCCATAGGCTCACCTTCGGAGAAGGCTTCTTCGTTCTCGACGAGGCATTCTCCCGCCTCGTTAATGGTCACCATGTCTGGGTAGACGAACGCCGTATACCCGAACTCGGGACTGACGAGCGGATCGTCGAGAAAGACAACATTTCCGGCACCGATGGCATCGCAGCCACACGTGAGCTCGGTGGCGAATTCTTCAGTCCGCCCTGCTTCCGTTGCCGCTGCCAGAAACAACATCGCAGCCAAAGCTGCGTAAAGAATTTTGGTCATGACCTACCTCCTCTTTTTGGGCCAGCTGTTCTCGCTAGTCCACCAACTTATATAATACCACAAAATAGGCAAAAAGTAAACAAAAACGGCAGAATAATCATATATTTGGCTGTAAAAGGTAAAACAAAACCGGCCTGCGCCTATGGCGCCGGCCGGTTTTGTTTTACCACGGTGTACCACCAAGGTAAGTATTGAGTATCGCCAAAGCGATGAAGGCTAATATGGCGTAGATTACGTATTTCATATCTAAATATTTTAGATATTATCACACTCTGTGCATGCATAGAACATAGGTAGACGAGCACAATTCGAGGCAAGCAAACAAAATTAGCTGAGGTGTACTAGTTGGGTACATTGAAGATAATTTTGTGCAGTTTAACGAAGAAGTGTGCCGTATACGTAGGTTCTATTATTTTGGTACAAAGGTCAGAGCGGTACCAAGCTTGTCGGCTCGTCCGGTACGACCAATTCGGTGTACGTAGTCTTCAAAGGTATTTGGCAGGTCGTAGTTGATTACGTGTGAGACATTATCGACGTGGATACCACGAGCAGCGACATCAGTCGCGACCAAGATATTGACTCGACCAGTTTTGAAGTTGGTGAGTGATCGCTGTCTTTGGCCATGGCTCTTGTTGCCGTGAATAGCATCAGCTTTGAGTCCAGCATGTACTAGCTCTTGTGATAGCTTTTCGACACTATGCTTCATAGCACCAAAGATAATCACGCGTTCAAACGCTGGCTGCTTGAGTAGCTCTACGAGCTTATCAAATTTGTGATGGCCTTCGTAATAGACTACGTCTTGGGTGATACTGCTTGTGATGTCCTTTTTCTTGACGGACACTGTCACAGGCTTACGCATAAATTCATGAATAAGACCCTCGACACTTTTGCTCATAGTCGCAGAGAAAAAGAGAGTTTCGTGATCGGTCGGAATGTCCTTCAAAATCTGGCGCATGTCATGGATGAAGCCCATGTCTAGCATGCGGTCGGCTTCGTCAAGAATAACAGTAGTAATCATGCCGGGTTTGATATGGCCACGATCAATCAGATCTTGAACACGACCGGGAGTGCCAATGATGAAGTGGTTACGCTTTTTTAGTCCCAATATTTGTGGACGAATGTTCATACCGCCCACACACACTGTTGAGTAGATACCCATTTTTGGAGTGAGCTTGCGCAATTCTTGTTCGACTTGAATAGCTAGTTCACGAGTCGGAGCAAGAATGAGGGTCAAGCGACTTCGTTGTTTGAGAGTCTTATTAATAATCGGGATCAAGAAAGCGGCTGTCTTGCCGGTACCGGTAGCAGCGAGTCCGACCACATCTTCTCCATCCATGATATGTGGAATGATTTGATCTTGAATCGGAGACGGAGTCACAAGATTCATAGCATCAATAGCTGCTGTCAATTCCTTTTCTAGACCAAAATCATGAAAAGTGTGCTTGGCTACGTATTCTGGTTCGGTGTCTTTGATGACCGGATTGAGATTGATATAGCGAGAGACATCAAAGGTCTGCATCACTCGACCACGGCCACGACTACCGCCACGGTTGCCACCTCGAGAGCCACCACCAAAAGATGATGAACGACCGCCACTATAACCACCGCGATTATCGCGAGGCGTGTAGCTGCTGCGACCACCTTGTCCACGGTCGCCAAAAGAACGGCGAGGGGAGCGGCTACCAGCATAACTACGACGAGCACCACGCTCATCAGTATCAGAGCCGGTCACAATAATAGCTTCGCCATCAGAATGAGAGCGAGTGGTGCGGTGCGCCTGAGCGCTTCTATTGGTGTTGGTGCGGCCATTACTACTAAAAGGACGAGACCGACGAGGTCGGGAAGTGTTTGAATCCATTTATTTAATTTATTATGACAACAGAAACAATCGCCACGAGGGTGTTAGAGTTTCTTAATTTGTCGGGCTGTGCAGGTGTATAAATCCAATCGAAGCAGCCATTTCGATGACTGATTTCGCCTGTCACCCGAAGAGCCCTACACGAGAATCTTAAGGTATTTTAATAATAGCATGGAAACCCTTTTGCGTCAAATTAGTAGTTGTGTGGTAAGTTTTACCTATGTCTGAGCGTTTTTCTCTAAAAGATCAGTTGTTTAACGAAAATAAGGTGCGATATTTAGCCAGCTTACTGACTGAGGCTGATAAAAATTTTGACGCCAAGAGTTTTGTCAAAGAAATAATAAAAGAATTTCCACAGCTGGAGCTCAAACAAAGGATCTCTCATATCACCGATACTCTAGAGAAATATTTGCCGAGAGATTATGAGGCAGCGGTGGCAGTGATTCTCAAATCACTGCCACCACCGCTTGACCCGACTCAGACGGATGATGATTTTGGCGATTTTATTTTTGCACCGTTTGGTGAATACATTGTTCGCAATGGTTTATCGAAAAAATATCTAGCGCTGTCATTTAGGGCATTACGCGAAATCACCATGCGATTTTCGATGGAAGACTCTATGCGTAGTTTCCTTAATACTTTTCCCGAAGAAACGCTCCGTGTCTATGATAAATGGGTAAGTGACAAAAATTATCACGTGCGGCGACTGGTCTCGGAAAGTACACGACCGACATTGCCGTGGGCTAAACGTCTCTCGCTTGATTATCATGTACCACTTCGTTATCTCGATGTTCTTTATACAGACAAAACCCGCTTTGCCACTCGGTCAGTTGCCAATCATTTAAATGATATAAGTAAAAAGGATGCGGCACTGGTGGTGGAGACACTAAAGCGTTGGCAGAAGGAAGACCGGCAACGTGAAGCGGAATTAGCATGGATAACCAAACATGCTCTGCGAACGCTGGTGAAAAAGGGGGATAGGGAAGCACTGAAGCTCTTGGGGTATGAGTCTGATATACAGATAAGAGTGCGAGAATTTATAGTGTCTTCAATTAATCCACTTATTACCCGTGGCGATGTAATCACACTCACTAGTGAGCTAGAGACCAGCGACGATTGTGTGGTGCTGGTGGATTATGTACTACATATGGTAAAAGCTAATGGTCAAACAAAACCCAAAGTTTTTAAGTGGACCAAGTTGGCTTTGAAGAAAGGCGAATCTATCTCACTTAAGAAGCGACATCATTTAAAAGCAGATGCGACAACCTTTACTTTGTATGCGGGCGAGTATCAGCTAGCACTGCAAATTAACGGGAAAATTTTAGACAAGATCTCTTTTAGAGTTCACTAAAATCATAAAAAATTTCTTCAAAATCTTTTATAAAACCTTTTTCATTGAGTTTGATGCCTTCACGTTTGTATAGTTTACGGCGGGTTGCTTCGTGTTCGGCATCAAGCCAGACACGGCCGTCGGCATAGACGATGCGGTGCCAAGGAATGGCCTTTTGATTGGGAGCTTTCCCCAAAATGCTGCTGATACTACGGGCAGCCATAGCGCCGCCACCGGCGGCTTTGGCTAGGGTGCCATAGGTGGTCACTCGTCCGGCAGGTATCAAAGTAGCCAAAGCAAAGACACGGCCGCTAAAAGATTCTTCCATCGGGCTATTTTACCACGATCAGTAGTTTTTTTGTCTCTATGCACTATCCCCACTTTTGGCACTAAAAATGGCCAGAATACTTAAAAAATATTCTAAAGACGTGATAAAATTTTAGGAATGCGGCAAGTTTTGCATAATTGCCTTTTCTTTTTGGTAAGCGCTGTTTTGGTGACTATTCTTTTGCCCAACATTACTCTGGCGAGTAGTGAAAAAAATGATGGATTCTTTTGTAGTGTGGTGGGGCAGTTTTTTGATCCTTTTTCTTGGTGTGTAGAAGACGAAATTACCTACGTTGATTTTGCTGCTTTGGTAGAAGAAGATGATATGTATGCAGTCAATGCTGGTATGGCCGATACAAATCAAGATATTGCTACTCCGCAAGTACTTGGTTTGGAAACACTTGCGCCACAAATTGAAAGCGTCGAGGTACCGACAGTTACATATATCGAAGAAAAATTATCTAGTGAAGAGATTGAAGCGGCAGTCGCTGCTTATGTGGCCAATTACTTTGCCTCCATTGCAGTTGGTGAACCAAATCCTAGTCAGCCAACTGATGGTGATTCTGGAGAAGAGTCAACTGATGGTTATGGTAGTCTCGAAGATTTGTGGAAATTGTTTTACAAACAACGCGATAGTGACAGCGACAGGGTTAGTGATGTGAGTAGTGATCTGCAAAATGATCTCGATGATTTGACTGATGGTACAACTGATTTTAGCGCGTTATCGGTACAAGGAGACTTGGTATTGGGTGGCGCTCTGGAAGATAGTCTTGGTAATACTGGCACAAGTGGGTATGTTCTCCAAAGTACCGGCACTGGTATCGTGTGGGTAGCGACTTCCACCTTGGGTATCACTGCCAGTAGTTCTGGCGGTGGTGGAGGGCTGGACTCTGTAGATATTGATACCTCAGCCGAGCTAAGAACAATTGTAGGGGATGAGGCGGGGAGTGGTGCTTTAGTCTTTGCTAATTCTCCGACTCTCATTACACCAAGTCTCGGTACACCATCAACGCTTGTGCTCACTAATGCCACCGGACTACCGCTAGCAACTGGTGTGACGGGTACTTTGGGTGATAGCAATATTGCTGATGCTATCACAATCTCTGGTGGCACCATCAATAATTCTCCGATTGGCGCCAGTACACCAAGTACAGCAGTGTTCACAAGCGCCACTTCTACCAATCTTGGTCTCACACGTATAAATATGAGTGGTGATTCCATCACTGATTTCACTGGTACAGGTCTTATGGTTCAGGGTGGAGCCTTGACCGTTTCGACCTCAAGTCTCACAAATATCAATGCTGATTTGCTTGATGGTATTGATAGTACTGCTTTTGCTCTTGATGCCGATATTGGCACTACGATTCAAGCCTATGATGCTGATCTTTCAACGTATTCTGGTATAACACCCGCGGCGAACACCCAGTCTCTTTTGTCTGCTGCCAATTATGCTGCCATGCGTGCTTTACTGGATTTGGAAGCGGGTACTGATTTCTATTCTGTTTCCGCGGCTGATACAGCTTTTGAAGGGGAGTTAAATGATTCAGCCGGACTCGCTGCTGCTCTGTCAGATGAAACAGGTACTGGCTTGGCAGTATTTAGTGCTTCGCCAACCTTTACAGGGACAGTGACTCTTCCACAAATTACCGCCACCAACGCCACTGCTACCAATCTTGGCGTTACCGGCGCTACTACTCTTGGGGGCAATCTTAATCTATCTGGCTCATCTGCTAACATCGTCCTTGGTTCTAATTATCTTTCAGGGGATGGCGATGATGAGGGGGTTTATGTTCAAGCAAATGGCAATCTATCAATAGGCACCTCAACTGATTTGGCTGAGTTGGCTATTCATAGCGGCAGTGTTAATACCAGCTTATTACTAATGAACGATAATTCTTATCCGAGTATTGTTTTCTCCAATTACAATCTCACAAATTTTGCGTCTCTTGGTATGCGTTCAAACGGATTGTCTATTTCTGGAGGTGGCGATCCAACTAATGTCTCGCACATATATATAGCAGATAGTGGCAATGTAGGTATCGGTACTTCTACACCATCACAGTTACTGGCAGTTGGTCCTACTACCTCGTCGCAATTTTTGGTATCGAGTCTCGGTGTGGTGAGTGATGGTGCTTGGCAAGCGGATACTATCGCCGCAGACTATGGTGGAACTGGACTCTCTACTATCTCTCAAAACCAACTTTTGATTGGTGGAGCTGGCAATACTTGGACACAAATATCTACCTCATCACTTGGACTTTCTGCCGCGTTTACCAACTCGGCTGGCTTGGCGTCATTACTAAGTGATGAGAGCGGCAGCGGCGTAGTGGCTTTCACCACTTCTCCAGCTTTTACTACACCAGATCTGGGTACACCATCGGCTGCTACTCTTACTAATGCCACTGGTCTACCAGTATCGACTGGTATAAGTGGTTTAGCGGCAGGTGTAGCAGCTTTCTTGGCTTCGCCAACAAGTGCAAATCTGGCTACCGCTGTCACAGATGAGAGTGGTAACGCTGGTTCGCTCGTATTTACCGCCTCGCCAACATTTACAGGCACCGTGAGTGCTACCACTATCCGCGGTGGTTCTGGTGCGGGAAGTGTTTTAACAATACGTGGTTCGACTGCAGCAAGTCCAAATAGTATTGCCGGTATCTCGTTTGGCTATGGTGCCTCAGCTGCTTTTGAAGCGATGAAGATTGTAGGCTCAACTGGCTATGTTGGTATTGGTACTTCAAGTCCAAATTATAAATTAGCTGTCGCTGGTACTAGTACTAGTGCTTTGTCGCTTTTGGCTTTACACAACGATTCTGCTACAGGACACGATACTCACGGAGTAGAAATTGTGGCCAATAGCTCTGATACTACTTATCGAAATTTCCTTAACTTACAAACAGCTAGCCTGCATATTTATACTGGCACCAGTAGTGCTGCTGAGCGCATGACTATATTGAGTAATGGTAATGTGGGAATTGGTACCACTTCACCATCAGCGCAATTTACTACTACCGGTAGCGTGCGTCTGGCCAATTTTGGCTCAGGTAGTCTTCAGACTGATGCAGATGGTAATGTATCGGTATCTTCTGATGAAAGACTCAAGGACATTACTGGCGAATATGAAGCTGGACTAGAAGCAATCTTGACCTTAAAGCCAATCACTTATCACTGGAATGTAATAAGCGGCTTTGAGCGTAGTACCGAGTATGCTGGATTTTCAGCGCAAAATGTCCAAGCCTCCTTACCAGCCGCGGTGGGTGAAGATAAGCGTGGTTATCTCACATTGTCTGATCGAACAATCTTGGCAGCAGTAGTAAATTCTATTAAAGAATTATGGGCTAAGTTGCAAATACATGATGAACGTTTGCAAAATCTTGAAGAAGAAAATGCCTTACTAAAAGCTCGCTTGGAAAAAATTGAAGAAGCGGTTGATCTTGAAGAAGAAAACAACGAGTCTGCAGATACAGAAGATAAAACAGATACTGTTGATGATCAACAGGATGAAAATACTACTGAGACAGAACCAACACAATCAGAAGATGAAGTAGATGAAACAACTGAAGAAAATACTGTTGCGCCGGAAGAAGTAATCGGTGACGAAGAGGTTGATATAGAAGCTGAAGCAGAAAAAGAAAATTTGGAATCAAGCGAGAATGTGGCTGATGAGGTTGAAGATACTTCATCGACACAAGAATAGGACCAGCCTTTGAGGCTGGTCTTTGGCGTTCGGAGTGTAGAACGATACCGTTTTCTTATGCGATCTTGCTACGCCAGCAAGATCGAGTTTCCTTCCATGGCGAAAGATCTTAACTCGTGAGATCTTTTTCAGGTTCACGCAGAAGAGTTCCCGGTTTGGGACATTGCCGTCGGCAGATTGTCACACTTACAGGTGCAGTGCCGCACTTCGGCCCGCAGTAGAAGCCGAGAGCCTTTGAGCCGGCACGAGACAGATCCACACAACGCCCCTTTACGTGCGGGCCGCGGTCTTGGACTTCGACAGCGAGTACGGCTCCGTTGTTGAGATTGGTCACGATCAAAACAGTCCCGAAAGGGAGAGTTTTATGCGCAACCACGGTGATATCGTTCATGTCGAACGTGTCTCCGTTTGCCATATCGTTGCCTTGTAGCCCCGGCCCGTACCATGAGGCCTTGCATGTTTCAGTTTTCGCCAGTGATTCGTTCGCTAGGCTTTGAGCGGGTGACGTAAACGCCAACCCTAGTGCCAGAATCACCATCTTGCTGATGAGATGGTTCACTTCTTTAGTCCTTGTACTGTTGAGGTTTTGAGGCCTCCTCCGAGTATTAAGACGCACGAAAAGGGAATTTCTTTCATAGCTTTGACTCTAAGCATTAAACCCTTATTTTGGGAGGTCTTATAGCGGCAAAAGCTTAAAGTTTGGACTATGGGCCAATCTACTTTGGCTGAGATCCAGGGTGGCAAAGTGGGCTCGATAGGTTTCTGTCAGCATGGAGAAAACATTGGGTTTTAAGAGTAGGGCAGTGGTAGCCAAGACATCAGCCGTAGTGGCATTATTGGCAATAATATAGCTAGCGTCATTCTTGGTTTCTTCACCAACAATATGATGAGTAATAGTGTCACCATTTTTCCATTTTCTTTTGTGGGGGCTTGATGCCGCAAAGCCTTGGTGGAGTAGGGTCGTGGTACCAAGATAGGTTTTTTCTTTGGTTGGGTGTTCGAGATAGATAGTTATCGGCGCCAGTTTCTCGTCTGTTGTGCCGTACATGTCACCGCCACCATTAATCAAAAAGTACGGCAAGTCGTGTTCATCTCGGAGTTTTTTGCCTAGCAAATCTATAGCATACCCCTTGCCAATACCGCCCAAGTCTAATTCGCCATCTTTAAGAGTTATCTTCTCATTAATGATATCAATATCAGTGAGTGGGTTGGCGATGGTGGCAGGGGTCTCGCTCTGTTTGAAGGTGTAATCGCTGTTGTAGCCGCGGGCTTTGAGGTGATTGCCTAAAAGAATATTAAAGTGACCAGAACTGGCTTGATAAAACTCTCGACCAAGCTTGAGCATTTGAAATAAATCTTTGTCGTCAGTTTCAAGCTGTCGGTTGGTGTTGAGTGTGGAGACTAATGAATCGGAGCGAAAGCGTGAGAAGCGAGCTTCAAAATTTACAAAGAACGCCGCAAGGTCGTCTACGACGACCTT
>JACCDR012046968.1_pt1 | contig 21581 bp, 19 predicted proteins | sample 7446431 | NCBI WGS metagenome assembly JACCDR01 (sample SAMN15323443, study PRJNA562643) | freshwater metagenome | isolation source: river surface water | place: USA:Blue River Watershed | collected 2017-08-17 | reverse complement strand
GTGCCGCGGCCTGGGTGGCGGCGCCAAGCGCGGTGGGGGCGGCGGCCGGGCCCTGCATGCGGGCGGAGCGCGAAAGGATGGCGAAGAGGTTCTCGAAGGCGTCGCGGTTGGTCGCCGAACGGAAGAGACTCGTGCAAATCTGGAGTCGCACGTTGTTCATCAGCTCCTCGAAGAAGCGGAAGGCCTCGCCCTTGTATTCGGAGAGCGGGTCCTTCTGGCCGTAGGAACGCAGGCCGATCGAGCGGCGCAGCTCCTCCATCTCGGTCAGGTGCTCCTGCCAGTGATGGTCGATGGCGTTGATGACGATGTAGCGTTCGAGACCGCCGAGGGCCTGCTGGTCCTCGACCGACTCCTTGAGGGCGTAGGCCGCGCGGATGCGCTCGACGATGGCCTTGAGCAGCGACTCGGCGTCGCCCTTGAGCTCCTCGACCTTGGCACTGATCGGGAAGTGCGAGTTGAGCCAGCCGACCAGGGCCTCGAGGTCGGAGGACGCGGCGCCGCCCTTGCCGTTGTAATTGGCCGTCTCAAGCCGGTTCGCGATCTCCTCCTCGATCATCTCGAAGATGATGTCCTTGGGCCGCTCGCTGTGCAGCGCGCCGTTGCGGATGCCGTAGATCACCTCGCGCTGCTTGTTCAGCACGTCGTCATATTGCAGCAGGCGCTTGCGGATGGCGAAGTTCTGCTGCTCGACCTTCTTCTGGGCCGACTCGATCGAGTAGTTGAGCCACTTGTGCTCCAGCTCCTCGCCCTCCTTCATCGAACCTTCCATGATCTTGGAAGCCAGGTTGCCCTGGAGGAAGAGGCGCATGAGGTCGTCCTCGAGCGAGAGGAAGAACTTGGTCTGGCCCGGGTCGCCCTGGCGCGAGCAGCGGCCGCGCAGCTGGCGGTCGATGCGGCGGGACTCGTGGCGTTCCGTGCCCACGACGAAGAGGCCGCCAAGTTCGCGCACACCCTCGCCGAGTTTGATGTCGGTGCCGCGGCCCGCCATATTGGTGGCGATGGTCACGGAGCCGCGCTGGCCGGCGCGGGAGACGATCTCGGCCTCCTGCTGGTGGAACTTGGCGTTGAGGACGGTGTGAATGACGCCGGCCCGCTTGAGCATGCGGCTAAGCACCTCGGACTGCTCGACCGTCACGGTGCCGACGAGCACGGGCTGGCCGCGCTGGTTGGCCTCCTGGATCTGTTTCACCACCGCGTTGTATTTGTCGCGGCGGGTCTTGAAGATCGAGTCGTTCTGGTCGATGCGGATGCAGGGCTTGTTCGTCGGGATCTGCGTGACGGCGAGGCGGTAGATCTCGTTGAACTCGGTCGCCTCGGTCTCGGCGGTGCCGGTCATGCCCGCCAGCTTCTCATACATGCGGAAGTAGTTCTGGATGGTGACCGTGGCGTAGGTGCGGGTCTCGCGCTCGATCGTGACGTTTTCCTTGGCCTCGACCGCCTGGTGCAGGCCGTCGGACCAGCGGCGGCCGGCCATGATGCGGCCGGTGTTCTCGTCCACGATGACGACCTTGCCGTCCTGCACGACATATTCGACGTCACGCTCGTAGATGGAATAGGCGCGCAGCAGTTGGGAGAGCGCGTGGATGTCCTCGGAGACGACCTCGTAACGCGACTGGGCCTCACGCTTGGCCTGCTCCTTCTCCTCGGGCGTCTTGCCGGAGTCCTTCTCGATCTCGATGAAGAGCGTGGCCAGATCCGGCAGCACGAAGGCATCGGGATCGTCGGGACGGAGTTTCTTGCGGCCCAGTTCGGTCAGATCGGCCTGGTGGTTTTTCTCGTCGATGCTGAAGAACAGCTCCTCCTTGTATTTATAGAGCTCGTCCTTGTTGAAGTCGGAGTGCATCTCGACGTCGGTCTTGTCGAGGAGCTTGCGCCAGTCCGGATTCTCCTGGAGGCGGAGGAGTTGCTTGTTCTTGGGCATGCCCAGCTTCACCTGGAGCATCTTGAGCGCGGCGGCCTGCTTGTCCTCGGCGGAGGCATCCTTCTTCTCGAGCAAGTCGCTGGCCTCCTTGACCAGCCGGTTGATGAGACGGAGCTGGTCGGCGACGAGGCGCTCGACGCCGGGTTTGAGCCGGGTGAAAGGCTGCTCGCGCTCGATCGGGGCCGGGCCGGAAATGATGAGCGGCGTGCGCGCCTCGTCCACGAGGATCGAGTCGATCTCGTCCACGATGCAATAGAAGTGGTCGCGCTGCACCTGGTTCTCCTTGCGCGTGGCCATGCCGTTGTCGCGCAGGTAGTCGAAGCCGAACTCCGAGGCGGTGCCGTAGGTGATGTCGCGAGCATACATCTCCCGGCGCTGCTCCGAGTGCATCTGCTGCTGGATGCAGCCGACCGAGAGACCGAGGAAATTGTAGAGGTAACCCATCCATTCGGAGTCGCGGCGGGCGAGGTAGTCGTTGACCGTGACGAGCTGGGCGTTCTTGCCGGTCAGGGCGTTGAGGTAGAGCGGCAGCGTGGCCACGAGGGTCTTGCCCTCACCGGTCGCCATTTCGGCGATGCGGCCCTCGTGCAGCGTAATGCCGCCGATGAGCTGCACGTCAAAGTGCACCATGTCCCATTTCAATTCGTGGTCGCACACGACCACCGGACGACCGCAAAGGCGGCGGGCGGCATTCTTCACGGCGGCGAACGCCTCGGGCAGAATCCGGTCGAGCGACTCGCCCTGCTTGATCCGCGCGCGGAACTCATCGGTCTTGGCGCGCAGCTGTTCGTCGGTCAGCTGCTGGTATTGCTGCTCAAACTCGTTGATGCGGGCGACGATGGGCCGGCACTTCTCGATGTATTTGCGGTGATGCCTGCCGGCGAACTTCTTGAGGATGAAACTGAGCATGGAAAGGGACGAGTGAAAGCGACCGGGATAGGCTTGGCAAATGGCAAATCCAGCAGCCGAACGCATGCAAAGCGTTGAAAACCAGCGGATGCGATAAATTCCTTCATGGTTTGCACGGGGCCTGCTATTTTCGGTCATACCCTCCATGTCCTCCCGCAAGCCCGCCTCTTCTCCCCTCGCCGATCTACCCGAGCCCTTCCGCAAATACGAGGTCGGCAACTATTTTGACGAGATGCTGGAAGCCGACGGCCAGGTCCGTCCCCACTACCGGCACTTTCTGGAGCACTTCGGCAAAGTTTCCCCGGAAGAGTTCGAGGCGAAGCGCAGCGCGGTGGACCTCGCGTTCCTGCGGCAGGGCGTGACCTTCAACGTCTATGGCGACTCGCAGGGCACGGAGCGCATCTTCCCCTTCGACCTCGTGCCGCGCATCATTCCCGCCAAGGAGTGGGAGCACCTCGAGGCCGGCCTCGTCCAGCGCATCACCGCGCTGAACCTGTTTCTCCACGACATCTACCACGAGCAGAACATCATCAAGGACGGCACCATTCCCGCCCACTACGTGATGTCGGCGAAACATTTCCGCCGCGAATTCATGAACGTGCAGGTGCCGCGCGACATCTACATCCACATCTGCGGCACCGACATCATCCGCGACGACAAGGGACAATACCTCGTGCTCGAGGACAACGCCCGCTGCCCCTCCGGCGTCAGCTACGTGCTGGAGAACCGCCGCGCCCTGAAGCGCACCTTCCCTGAGATTTTCGAAGCCGGCGGGGTGCGCCCGGTCGAGAACTACGCCCAGGAACTCCTCAAGGTCCTCCAGCACACCGCCCCGACCGGCGTGGCCGAGCCCACCGTCGCCCTGCTCACGCCCGGCCCCTACAACTCCGCCTACTTCGAACACACCTACCTCGCCCGCCAGATGGGCATCGAGATCGTCGAAGGCCGCGACCTCGTGGTGCGTGACCAGCATGTGTTCATGCGCACGACCAAGGGCCTGCAGCCGGTGCATGTGATCTACCGCCGCATCGACGACGACTTTCTTGATCCCACGGTGTTCCGTCGCGATTCCGCCCTCGGCGTGCCCGGCCTCGTCAATGCCTACCGCGCCGGCAAGGTCTCGCTCGCCAACTCCATCGGCACCGGCGTCGCCGACGACAAGGTGATGTATTACTTCGTCCCGCGCATCATCAAATACTACCTCGACCAGGACCCGATCCTGCCGAACGTGCAGACCTACCTCGCCAGCGAGGAGGCCGACCTGAAATACATGGTCGAGAACCTCGACAAGCTCGTGGTCAAGGCCGCCAACGAGGCCGGCGGCTACGGCATGCTGATGGGCCCGCAGGCCACCAAGGCCGAGCGCGACGACTTCCGCAAACGCATCCTCGCCGATCCGCGCAACTACATCGGCCAGCCGATGATCTCGCTGTCGCGGCACCCGACCTTCTGCGACGAGGGCTTCGCCGGCCGCCACATCGACCTGCGCCCCTTCATCCTCTACGGTGAGAAAACCTCCATCATCCCCGGCGGCCTCACCCGCGTCGCCCTCCGCAAGGGCTCGCTCGTCGTCAACTCCTCGCAGGGCGGCGGCAGCAAGGAAACCTGGGTCCTCTACGGCAACGAATAACCTTTCCCGACCATGCTCTCCCGCGTCGCCAACTCCCTCTACTGGATGAGCCGCTACATCGAGCGCGCCGAGAACACAGCGCGCCTCGTGGACGTGCATCTCCAGCTTCTGCTCGACTTCCGCAGCCTCGACGACGAAGCCCTCAAGGCCCACTGGATGCCCATCGTCCAGAGCTCCGGCGACGACGAACTCTTCCACAGCCAGTATCCCAAGGCCACGGGCAAGACCGTCACCGACTTCCTCGTCTTCAGCCCCAACAACTACAACTCCATCTACTCCTCCATCGGGCAGGCGCGGGAAAACGCCCGCATGGTGCGCGACCAGATCGCCGTCGAGCTCTGGGAGGAAATCAACCGCGTCTACCTCTACCTGAACTCACCCCGGGCCAAGAAGGACTGGCGCGACAGCCCTTCCGACTTCTTCCACACCGTCCGCAACACCTCGCTCCTGCTGCAGGGCCTCACCGACGCCACCATCGTGCGCAACGAGGGCTGGTTCTTCATCCAGGCCGGCCGCTACCTCGAGCGCGCCGACAAGACCTCCCGCATCCTCGACGTGCGTCACGCCTCCCTCCCCGCCCGCGGCACACCCGGGGCCGCCAGTCAGGCCGACGCCCTCGGTTGGTCCGCCGTGCTCCGCTCCTGCAGCGCGTGGGACGCCTACAAGGCCCTGCACGGCGCCGAGGTCCAGCCGGCGCTCGTCGCCGAGTTCCTGCTCCTGTCCGACGACTTTCCCCGCTCCGTGCGCTTCTCGGTCCGTCACCTCAACACCGCTCTCCGCCGGATCTCGGGCGTGCACGAGGGCCGTTTCTGCAACAACGCCGAGAAACTAGCCGGCCGGCTCCTCGCCGAGCTCCAGTTCAGCACCGCCGACGACATCTTCGAGGTCGGCCTGCACAGCTACATCGACATCCTGCAGGGCAAGCTGAACGCCATCGGCGAGGCCCTGTTCCAGGCCTACATCTTCCAACCCTTCCAGACCCCCGACGAGAACGAGCTCCGCCAACAGGAGGAGCAGCAGCAGCAAGCGGTCACTTCCGTTGCGGGCTTGCCTTGAGGCGGCCCGCCCGGTCCTATCCGCCTTTTTCGCGCCGAAACCGACGCATGAAACTGCACGTCCTCCATCGCACCCGTTTCAAATACGGGGCCAACGTCCACGAAAGCTTCAATGAAGCCCGGCTCCAGCCCACGAGCGCCGGCGCGCAGGTCTGCCACAGTTTCGTGCTCAAGGTGCTGCCGACGACGCGCCTGTCCCACTATCTCGATTTCAACCTGAACTGCGTCCACCTCTTCGAGATCAACCAGCCGCACAGCGAGCTCACCGTCGAGGCCAACGCCGTCGTCACCACCGGCGACAAACCCGCGCTCCCGCCCGAACTCACGCCCGCACCGCTGAGCCGCCTGCCCGAGTGCGCCCGCCTTGATCGTTGCTACGACTTTCTCCAGTCGAGCACCTACGTCGAGGTCTCCGCGGAACTCTGGCGCCTCGGCATCGATGCGACCGAAGGCCAGACCGACGTCTGGCAGGCGTCCCGCGGCATCATGGGCTACATCCACCGGGAGTTCCGTTACCAGAGCGGCGCGACGCACGCGCACACGCACATGCGCGAAGTGCTCAAGAGCCGCGCGGGCGTCTGCCAGGATTTCGCCCATGTCATGCTCGGGCTGTGCCGTGCCCTGAAAATTCCCGCGCGTTACGTCAGCGGCTACCTCTACAACGGTCCGGCCGACCAGCTCAAGGGCGCCCAGGCCAGCCACGCCTGGGTCGAGGTCTATGTGCTGGGCCACGGCTGGTGCGGTCTCGATCCCACCAACAATCGCGCCGCCGACGGCCATTATGTGAAGGTCGCGCACGGCCGTGATTTCGCCGACGTGTCCCCGCTGAAGGGCACCTACCGCGGCACGGCCAAGCGGGAACTCTTGGTGGACGTGCTCGTTTCGCGCTTGGAAGAGGCCGAGCCGACACCGGCTGCAACCGGGACCGAGGCCGCGTCTCGCTGAGTCACTTGGCGTGCGACGGCGGTTGTGTCGCGAAGCGCGACCAACCCTTCAGCAGCGCCTGCACGACGGGACTGCCCGTGCGCCAGGCGGCTTCGAGCGCGGGGATCATGCCCTGGTATTCCTCGACCATGCTCTCCGCCGCATTCTGGCCGGCGGGCGGCATGGAAAAGTTGGAGCCGGTGCGAAGGAAGAGCACGCGTTGGAAATCCACCTTTTGGAGCTGGTCCAACCGCTGCAGCGCGTTGGCGATGCCGTGATCCTCCATGTTGGTCATGGCGCAGATACCCTCGCCCTTCGTGTAGAGTTTTGTCCAGTCGTCGGCCCATTGCTGCATCCGCGCGCCGTGCCAGTAGCGGCAGGAGCCGAAGCTGTCGCCATAGATCACCGCCGGCGGCGCGAGCGCCGCCGGAAACCCGGTGTAGAGCGCCCGGTGCGCCTTGGCCTCGGGGGTGTCGTGCAACTCGACGTTCTTGGTGAGCTCGTAGGCCCACTCGACGAGGGCCGGATTCAGTTTCCAAGCCATGGGCTTCGGCGCCCAATCGGGAATGACCGGAGTCTTGAGCGGCGTCTTGTTGCCCAAGGCCATGATGCCGTAGGGCCAGTCTGCCGGCGCCTCGCGGGAATCGATTTCATAGGCGATGTCGCCGTCGATCACATGTCTCGCCCAGGCCGCGCTGCCCTCGGTGGCGACATGCGGGTTGACCCCGGCGATGCCGTTCACGAGCCAGTAGGTCTGCGAAAGGTCGAAGCGGGGATCGAGCCCCAGCGCCAGGATCTGCAGGCCGGCGCGAACCGTGGTGCCGGACACCACGCCATAGACGCCCTGATCGTTGTAGCGCACCGGCGCGTCGAGTCCCGGCACGACGAGGGTTTGGTCCAGCTTCTCGCGCTCAACCCAGAACTGGAACTCACCGGGCTTGTCGCCCGCATCCAACCCGATCTCGAAGGTCGAGACGACGATGACCTTGGGGCGGATGAGTTCGTCGGCGCGCAGCACGGTGACAGTGAGGAGAAGCAGCAGAAACCAGCGGGAGTTGGCCATGGGTAACCTTAGCAGCCGATGTGCCAGAGAGCGCCGCCCTCAGACCTTCGTCCTGAAATAGGCGATGGTCTTCTTGAGCCCCTCGGCGAGCGGAACCTTGGGTTCCCACTTGAGGTGCTTCCTCGCGAGGGTGATGTCGGGACGACGCTGCTTCGGGTCGTCGGAGGGCAGCGGCTTGTGAACGATCTTGGACTTGCTCTTGGTGAGCTTCAGCACGTTCTGCGCGAGCTCGAGCATGGTGAACTCGCCGGGATTGCCGATGTTCACAGGACCGACGGTCTCGGTCTGGTTCATGAGGCGCACGAAGCCCTCGATCAGGTCGTCCACATAGCAGAACGAGCGCGTCTGCTTGCCGTCGCCGTAGATCGTGAGGGCCTCGCCCTTGAGTGCCTGCACGATGAAGTTTGAGACGACGCGGCCGTCGTTGGGGTGCATGCGGGGGCCGTAGGTGTTGAAGATGCGCACCACGCGGATATCCACCTTGTTCTCGCGGTGGTAATCGAAGAAGAGCGTTTCAGCGCAGCGCTTGCCCTCGTCGTAACAGGAGCGCCGGCCGATGGGATTCACGTTGCCCCAATAGCTCTCGGGCTGAGGGTGGACCGAGGGGTCGCCATAGACCTCCGAGGTGCTGGCCTGGAAAACCCGGGCCTTGACGCGCTTGGCGAGGCCGAGGCAGTTGATCGCCCCCATCACCGAGGTCTTGGTGGTCTTGATCGGATTGTATTGGTAGTGGGGCGGCGAGGCCGGGCAGGCGAGATTGTAGATCTGCTCCACCTCATACTTGAACGGGTCGATCACGTCGTGGCGGACGAACTCGAAGTTCGGGTTGTCCATCAGGTGGGCGATGTTCGCCTTTGACCCGGTGAAGAGATTGTCGAGGCAGATAAGCTCATGGCCGTCCTTGAGCAGGCGGTCGCAGAGATGGGAACCAAGAAAGCCGGCGCCGCCGGTGACGAGAATGCGCATGGGAGTGATGCTGGGAGGATAGGATTGAAGGAAATTTTGGCGAGTCCACATCAGCCGGTTGCCTCACCCGCCTCGTAGCGCGCAATCCATGCCTTGCTCCAGGCGGCGAAGTCGCCGGCTTCGATGTGCGCGCGGGCCTGGGCGACCAGATCGAGGTAGAAATGAAGGTTGTGGATCGTGAGCAGCGTGCTCGCCAGGATCTCATTGGCCATCACGAGGTGGCGCAGGTAGGCGCGGCTGAACTGCCGGCAGGTGTAGTTGGCCATGCCTGCGACGAGCGGGCCGGCGTCGGCGCGGTAACGCTCGTTGCGCAGGTTGATCATGCCGTCGGGCGTAAAGGCCGCGCCATTGCGCGAGACGCGCGTCGGGTGCACGCAGTCGAACATGTCCACGCCCAGCGCGATCATCTTCAGGATCTGCGGCGGCGTGCCGAGGCCCATTGTGTAACGGGGCTTGTCCGCGGGCATGAAGGGCGTGGTCGCGGCCACCTGCTTGATCATCTCGGGCTCGGGCTCGCCGACGCTCACGCCGCCGACGGCGTAGCCGGGGAAATCCAAGGCCGCCAGCGACTCCGCCGCTTCGCGCCGCAAATCGTCAAAGGTCGATCCCTGCGCGATGGCGAAGACGTGATGCCCACGCGCGAGAAAACCGTTGTCGGTGGCGATCTGCTTGCACTGCGTTGCCCAGCGGTAGCTGCGATCCACGGCGGCGCGGCATTCGTCCTTCGTGCAGGGCCAGGGCGGACATTCGTCGATCACCATGGCGATATCGGAGCCGAGGTTCGCCTGGATGGTCATCACCTCGCGCGGGCCGAGGAACAGTTTAGCCCCGTCGAGATGCGACTGGAAGGCGATGCCCCCGTCCTGGATGTCGCGCAGCTTCGCCAGACTGAAGACCTGGAAGCCGCCGCTGTCGGTAAGGATCGGGCCGTCCCAACCCATGAACTTGTGCAACCCGCCCATGTCGCGCACCAGTTCAGAACCCGGCCGCAGGTTGAGGTGGTAGGTGTTGCCGAGGATGATCTGCGCGCCGATATCGCGCAGCTGGACGGGCGTGACGGCCTTGACCGTGCCTTGCGTGCCGACCGGCATGAAGATGGGCGTCTCGATCAGCCCGTGCAGCGTCTGCAAACGACCGCGTCGCGCAGCCGTGGCTGTGTCGGTCTTCAACAACTGGAAGTGGCTGGCCATTGTGAATGTTCACGTTGTCGGCAGACTTGACCCCCTGTCAATGGCCGGGTAGGTCTTCCAAAAGTGCTGCTAGTCATCGACAACTACGATTCCTTCACCTTCAACCTGGTCCAATATTTCGGCCAGCTGGGCGTGAACATGCGGATTTTCCGCAACGACGAGCTGACTCCGGCTGATGCCGAGCGGCTCAACCCCGACCAGGTGTTGATTTCCCCGGGTCCCTGCTCCCCGTCCGAGGCAGGTGCAAGTCTCGACATCATAAAGACTTTTGCCGGCAAAAAACCCGTGTTGGGCGTATGCCTTGGCCACCAATCGATCGGCCAGCTTTTCGGCGGCAGGGTCATCCGCGCTCCCAACCAGATGCACGGCAAGCTTTCCCCCATCCAGCACACCGGGCGGGGTGTTTTCAAGGGTCTGCCCTCCCCGTTCACGGCCACCCGTTACCACTCGTTGATCGTCGAGCGCAGCTCGCTGCCGGATTGCCTCGAAATCACGGCCGAGAGCGCGGATGGTATCATCATGGGCCTGCAGCATAAACAATTCTCGGTCCATGGTGTCCAATTTCACCCCGAATCCATCGCCACCGAAGGCGGGATGCAGATCCTCAAAAACTTCCTCTCCCTGAACTGACCCATGCGCTGCCCCAAGTGCACTTCGATCGAGGACAAGGTGATCGACTCACGCATCGCCCGCGACGGCAACTCCATCCGCCGCCGCCGCGAGTGCCTGGAGTGCGGCCACCGCTTCACCACCAACGAGGAATTCGTCCGCGACACCTTGGTGGTGGTCAAACGAGACGGCCGCCAGGAACCCTTCCTTCGCGAGAAGCTCATCGGCGCCATCCGCGCCGCTTGCCACAAGCGCCCGATCGACAATGAGCAGATCACCATGCTCGTAGAGGACGTCATCGATGCCGTCGAAGCGCGCTACGACAGCCAGGTCCCAACCCAGGCCATCGGCGAACACGTGATGCAACGCCTGCGCAAGATGGACCAGGTCGCTTACGTCCGCTTCGCCTCGGTTTACAAGGAATTCCGCGACGTGTCGGAATTCGTCCACGAAATCAGCAGTCTTGCACCCGGCGCGACCGGCGCTACACCGAAGCCAAAGAAATGACGCGTTCTCCGCAACTGCGCCGGCTTCACTTTCTCAACGCACTGTTTGCGCCCCTGACCGGGCAAGACCTTTATCTGGCGCAACAGATCGACGACGCCATTGCGACTTCCCTCGGCGAAGCTGCGCAACGCACGCCGAACGATCCGGACTTCATCGCCGCTGCAGCACGGCTCTTCGAACGCCTCTGTGCCGCGCAACCGCAACACGGATTCTTTCACTGGGACGCTGGCGCCGATGACACCGCCGCCGCCCCGCTCTTTGCCCGCGCCGGCCTCATGCAGGGCCTCAAACAGCTCGCGGTTTTCCGCGAATCCACGCTGCTCGTCACGAACCTGCGCTCGGCCCACTGCCCGCCCGACCGCCGTTGGACCGGCCGGCGCCAGCGCGACTACGACGACTCGCTCGCCCTGATCCGCAACCTCGCCGCCGCCCGCACGCGTCGCAGCGCGAACCTGAACCTGCTTTTCCTGTGAGCAAAACGATCTTTCAAAAGATCATCGACCGCGAGATCCCGGCCAAACTCGCGCATGAGGACGACCTCTGCGTCGCGATCCATGACATCAGCCCGCAGGCGCCCGTGCACGTGCTGGTGATTCCCAAGAAACTTATTCCGCGCGTGGGCGAAGCAGCCACCGCCGATCAGGCAACGCTCGGACACCTGCTGCTCACGGCCGCGGCCCTGGCCCGGAAACTGGGCATCGCCGATTCCGGTTACCGCCTCGTCATCAACAACGGCCGTGATGGCGGCGAATCCGTGCCACACCTGCACGTCCATCTGCTTGGTCAAAGGCCGCTTGCCTGGCCACCGGGCTGAAGCGCCGGTTGAAACCGGCGGGAACATTCAACGTCTAGTGCAGGTCTGCAGCCCAGACCTAAATTCCTATGAACACGTATCGTCACTATAGCGCTGCTGCCGCGGGCTCGGCCCTGCTGCTTAGCGCATTTTTCAATACCGGTTGCACCACCGATGGTTCGAACACCGAGCGCGGTGCCATCGGCGGCGCCGTTGCGGGAGCCATCATCGGTGGCATCATCGGCCACCAATCAGGTGATTCTGAAAAGGGGATGGCTGCCGGTGCCGCGACCGGCGCAATCATTGGGGGCGTGGCGGGCAACCGCCAGGACCGCCGCATCTCGGAAATCCAATATGAGCGCCGCATCGCCGAGGAGGCCCTGGCCAAGGAACGCGCCCAGGAAGACGCGCAACGGCAGCGGATGATCGCCCAGGGCAAGGCGGTGGAAGACCAGGAAATCCTCGCCGCCCGTCAGCGCGCCGAAGCCGCCGAGGCCGAGGTGGCCCGTCTGAAGGCCGAGGAAGCCGCCGCCCTCAAGAAAGCCCAGCAACTTGAGGAATTCCGTGCCCGTGAAGCCGCGGCCAAAGCCGAGGCCGACCGCATCCGCAACGGCGGCAGCTGAGTTCTCCAAGATCCGCTTCGCCCAGCTCCCGTGAAATACACGGGAGCTTTTTTTGTGCACCGGTCAAAGGCCTCGAGCCTCGAATGCACCGTCGGCTCTTTTCTGCACGAGTTTTTTGAGCTCCAGCATCATCAGCACGGAGGAAAGCTCAGATGCCGGCAGAGTTGTCGCCACGGCCAGGGAATCTATGCCAAGGATCGCCCCGCCTCTGAAGGTATCCATCACCCGGCGCTCCTTGTCGTCCAATTGCGGCATCAGCCTCTCCAGGGTGCTGGGTTCACCGGCCGACTGGACAGCCTGCGGACGCATTCCGGAGAGATAGTTCAGCTCCGACAAGATATCGTCCACACTCGTGAGCAACGTCGCCCCATCGCGAATGAGTTGGTGACAACCGTGGCTCGTCGCCTGATCGATGCGTCCGGGCACGGCAAAAAGGAGCCGGCCCTGTTCCCCCGCGAAGCGCGCCGTGATCATGGCGCCACCGGATACGTCGCTTTCCACGACCACCACCGCCTCGCTGATGCCGGAGACGATACGGTTGCGCATGGCAAAGGACTGCTTGTCGGCCTTCCGACCGAAAGGAAACTCCGTGAGGATCGCGCCGGTCTCGGCGATCTGCCGGTAAAGACCGAGATTTTCAGACGGGTAGATAATATCTATGCCCGTGCCCAGCACGGCGGCCGTCTTGCCGCCAACGGACAACGCTCCCTCGTGGGCGGCTGTATCAATGCCGCGAGCCAAACCACTGACCACGCAGAAACCCAGCCTCGCCAAGTCGGCGCCGAGCTTCTTGGCCACCGCCTGGCCGTAGAGCGTCGTGCGCCGGCTGCCCACAATGGCGATGCACGGCTGCTCGAACAGGTAGCCACCTTTGCGGTAGAGCCCGATCGGCGGATCGTGGATTTCCTTCAGCATCTTCGGGTAGCCTTCGTCGCGGGCGGTGATAAAAACCGCCCCGGCCTGCGCGAGCCGTTCCTCCTCTCGCGGCAGATCGAAGTGCGCGCGCCAGTTCAGCAGCGACGCGCTCGTCTCGGGGCCAACGCCGCGCACGGATTCGAGACGGCGCTGATTGGAAGCGAGGATGGCGCAGGGATCACCATCAAATTCGGCAAGCAGGCGGTTGAGGGTGATGGGGCCGATGTTAGGCAGGTCATTCAGCACCATGAACGCCTGTCGCTCGGTAGGGGTGTCTGGCATGTCAGGAGTGGAGCGCCGGCCCGAGCTGCTCAAGAATTTCCGAGATCTCTACGGCCACCTGCCCCCGAGTGCGAGCCAACAAATCGGCCGCGCGTCCGTGCCAGACGGTGCCACGACAGGCTGCCAAAAGCGGATCACCCGGCGTCTGGGCCAGCAAACCTCCGATCAATCCGGCGAGGATGTCTCCGCTCCCGCCGCGAGCCAGCACCGGTCCGCCAAAGAGGCTGTGATAAATAGACCGACGGTCGGCAACACGAGTCATCGGCCCCTTGAGCACGAGCACGCCGCGGTCGGCCACCAGTTTGTCATCCACGAAGAGCTTGGGCGCGATGCGCTGAAATTCGCCGGCGTGTGGCGTGCACACGAATGACTTGTTTTTAATGCCCACCATGACCTCCGCGCGGAGCGCGTCGGCATCGAGAACCAGCGGCAGCTGAGTTTCGGCAGCCAGCTGCGCAACCCAGCCAATGGTCTCGGATTCGGTCCCGAGCCCCGGACCGATGAGCAGGGCCGAAGCACGGGACAATCTTTCGCGAATCAGCGCTGCACTGCTAGCTGCCATGCCGCCGCCGGTGGTTTCGGGACAGCCGACCCACATGGCTTCGGGATGACGCGCGGCGTATTCTGGTGCCAGCGGCGCAGGCACAAAGGCTGTCACCAATCCGGCTCCGCTGCGCAACGCAGCCCGCACTGCCAGCACCACGGCGCCGGGGTAGCTGCGCGAGCCACCCACAACAAACAGATGCCCAAAGGTGCGCTTATCAGTCTGCGACGGGCGCAGTCCGGTCAGCGGTGCCAACACCCCGGACGTCAGGACCCGTTCCTCGGTTATCTCTGGCTCCCCGCGCGCAAAAAACCCGAGGTCCAGATAACGCAGCCGCCCCACCGAAGTCGCAACCCGTGCCGACAGCACCGGCTTTTTCACGATGCCCGTGGCGTAGGTAAAATCAGCGCGGCAAACCGTGCCAGCATTGCCCTCACCCACTCCGCTGGGCAGATCCACGGCAGCACGAAAACGAAGGCCTTGGTGCTCGTTGACGGCTGACACCAACGCCGTCGTAGCCGCATCCATCGGCGTCCGGAACTGAAACCCAAAGATGCCGTCGAGGCAAAGCGTGTAGCGCTGACCCGTCGCCAACGCCTTTTCAGCGGGCTGAACTTGGACCCGGCCGGCGGCGTCGCGCAAAAGCCATTCAAGCGAGCGTCCGGCCAAGGGGCGCAAACTCTCCGCTCCGAAGCACAGGACCACGACAGCCTTCGCCTTGAGTCGCTCCTGCAGGAGCACCCTTGCCGCCAGCAGGGCATCGCCGCCGTTGTGCCCCTTGCCGGCCAGCACAAGAACGCGCGCATCGTCAGGCATGCCGCCGATCTCGCGATAATCCTGCGCGATCGCATTCGCAACAGCCCGGCCCGCCTGCTGCATGGCCTCCCACTCGGTCCCCTCGTCTTTAAGCAGGTACGATTCCCAGGCTTTTGCCTCGGCACAACTCAGGACCGGGTGTGAAGCCACGCGATCCACGAATCCTCCTCAGTGTTTCACCAAGGCGGCAACCGCCATGGCATGGCTCTCGGTGTGCGAGAGCGAGAGCATCACATGCGTTGCGCCGACTTGATCCAGCAGCGCCCGGGCCTTGGCATCGAGCCGTGCGAGCGGCTCATGTCGAGTGCCGTGGTAAACCGAGACCGAGGTCCACTCAAGATGCTCGCCGATGCCGGTGGTGAAGCACTTGGAAACAGCCTCCTTGGCCGCCCAGCGCGCGGCGTAATGCTTGTGCGGGTGTTTGAGCGAATCGCAGTAGGCGCGTTCCTCGTCGGTGAACACCCGCTTGAGGAAGCGTTCGCCGTGCTTTTCGAGCACTCCCTTGATCCGCTCGGTCTCGATGAGATCGCAGCCCAGTCCGATCAGGATGCCGCCGGGAGGAAGCGAAAGGCTCATGGGTTCATCAGGGCTTTCATCGTCCTCACCGCTTCGTCAATGCCGGTGAAAAGCGCACGGCTGATGATGCTGTGGCCGATGTTCAGCTCGTGAAGATGGGGAATGGAGCGGACTTCGGCGACATTGAGGTAATTGATGCCGTGCCCGGCGTTGACGACGAGACCCAGTGCGTGCGCCTGTTTCGCCCCGGCCACCAGCCGCGCAAACTCCAGCGCACGTCCCGGATTGTGGTAGGCGTTAGCGTAGGCCCCGGTGTGCAGCTCAACCCAGGGAGCGTGCAGCCTGACGGATTGCTCGATCTGTTCCGGATCCGGATCGATGAAGAGGCTGGTCTTGCTCCCGGCGGAGTTCATCGCATCGGTCACACGCGCGACTTTGTCGCGGTGCCTGACCACATCCAAACCGCCCTCGGTGGTGATTTCCTCCCGGCTTTCGGGCACGAGGCAGACGGAGTGCGGTCTCAGTCTCAGGGCGATTTCCGTCATGGCCGGCGTGCAGGCCATCTCGAGATTCAGACGCGTGGACTTGGAAGCCGCCAGCAACTGGACATCCTCGTCCTGGATGTGGCGCCGGTCTTCCCGAAGATGGACGGTGATGCCGTCGGCCCCCGCCTTTTCGCAAAGCCCGGCCAATGCGACTGGATCCGGTTCCACCAAACCTCCGAAGTCAGAATCCACTTGGCGATAGCGGGCCTGTCGCAAGGTCGCAGCATGGTCGATGTTTACGCCGAGGAGTATCATGAGGGGAGGGTTGACCATTGGAGCCCAGCCGCTTCAGCTTGGCAAAAGCGAAATGACCGCCCCCGCCGCCACACCACCACCGAAAGAAAACCTGTTGCTGAATCTCGCCTGCAATGTGGCGGCACCCGCGATCATCCTTTCCAAATTCAGTGAACGCCTGGGGGCCAAGAACGCCCTGATCACCGCCCTCGCCTTCCCCCTGGCCTACGGTCTCTACGACCTCGCCCGGCGCCGGAATTTCAATTTTCTCTCGGCGCTCGGCTTCACCAGCACGCTGGCAACCGGCGGTCTGGGGTTGCTGAAGCTTGAACCGTTTTGGTTCGCGGTGAAGGAGGCGGTGGTTCCCACGCTCATTGGCCTCACGGTGCTGATCTCACAATGGACGAAGCGTCCGCTGGTGCGCACAATGATGTTCAACGATCAGGTGATCAATGTGCCCCGGGTGGAGGCGGCCTTGGCTGAACGGAACCAACGTCCGGCCTTCCTTAACTTGCTCAAGACCTCTTCCTGGCTGCTTGCCGGATCGTTCGCCCTGAGCGCGGTGCTGAACTTCGTGCTCGCCCGCATCATCATCACCGCAATGCCGGAGACCGCTGAATTCAACGAACAACTCGGGCGGCTCACTTGGCTCAGCTACATCGTGATCATGGTGCCCAGCATGGTCATCATGATTTATGCGCTATGGCGCTTGATCAAGGGACTGGAAATCCTGAGCGGGCTGACACTCGACGAGATCCTGCACCAGCCGCCTCCTTCCGCCCCAAAAAAATAGGGCGGGGTTAACTTCCCACCCCGAGGCTGGAAATCAGCCGCGCTTGCCGATCGGAACGTAGTCGCGTTTGACCGGGCCGACGTAAACCTGCCGAGGACGGTAGATTCGCCCCTTCGGGTTGGAAGCGACCTCCTTCCAGTTGGCGATCCAACCGGGTGAACGACCAATGGCGAACATGGTCGTGAATAGCTCCGTGGGAATGCCCAGCGCGCGCATGATGATGCCCGAGTAGAAATCGACGTTGGGATAAAGCTTCCGGGACAGGAAATACTCGTCGTTCAAGGCGGAATGTTCAAGGCGCTTGGCGATGTCGAGGAGCGGATCGGTTTTACCCAGCTTGTTGAGCACCACATCGCAGGCATGCCCGATGATGCGGGCCCGTGGATCGTAGTTGCGATAGACTGCGTGACCGAAGCCCATCAGGCGGTTGGCCTTGGAACCGGACTTGGCCGCCGCGATGAAGCGAGTGCCGTCGTCACCTTCGTCGTGGATGGCCTGCAGCATCTGCATCACCGCAGAATTGGCGCCGCCATGCAAAGGTCCGGAAAGCGCGCAGATGCCAGCGGCCAGAGAGGTGAAGAGATTCGCACCGCTTGAACCGACCATACGAACGGTCGAGGTGCTGCAGTTCTGCTCGTGATCAGCATGGAGCAGGAGAATGAGGTTGAGCGCCCGGGTGACCTCAGGGATTGCAGCATACTCCTTATAAGGTTCCGAGAACATCAGGTGGAGGAAGTTGTCGCAGAATGGCACGTCCTTCGGGTAATTGAAGGGCAAGCCGTGACGATAACGGTAGATGCCGGCGACGATCGTGCGGATCTTCGAGATGGCCATGGCGGCAGTCAGGTCGAAATTCGCAAGATCCTTCTCAAAGTTGTTGGTTGCGAGGTGGGGGTAATAGGCGGCGAGCGAGCTCACGATGGACGTGAGCATGCCCATCGGCGGGGCTCCGCGCGGGAAGCCATCGAAGATCCGCATCATCTGGGTGTCGATGGCCGCATTTTCGCGGAGCATCGTGCCGAAACGCTTGCGCTGCTCGGGCGAGGGCAGCTCGCCATAGATGACGAGGTAGGCGGTCTCTACAAACTCCGACTGCTCGGCAAGCTGCTCGATGGGGTAACCACGATGGCGCAAGATGCCGTTATCACCGTCCAAATAAGTAATCTGGCTCTCGCAAGAACCGGTGTTGCCATAGCCTTGGTCGTAAAAGAGGTAGCCGGTGTCCTTCCGGAGGTTGCGCGCGTCGATGGCCTTTTCCCCCTCCGAGCCGTTGATCACGGGGTAGGAAATCTCTTTGTCGTCAATCTTGATGAGGGCGGTGGTCGGCATGGCGGGGTAAGTCTCGGACGGAAGCAGAATTCAGGCCTGTTGCAAAGCAAAGCGATTGTCCCTACCCAGGCTTCGGACAGTCATTAGCCGTCCAGCGCTTGGCGGTAGAAAATATAAAGACGGGCGGCTCCGGCTCAGCGGGCCTGTAACGACGGAACAGCGAAAGTGTCGGCAGGAAAGTCCTCATTGAGGACGACTTTGTCGAAGCTGATGGCGGTCACATTGCCGTTTGGGGCTTTATTGATGACTCTCTTCGGGAAACGCACACCTCCAGCGAGCAGCTCACCTTCTTCGCGTATTTCCGTGCCGTTTTCCGTAATGGTCTTGATCAAGCGACCGGTGGATTTCTCGAAAAATCGTTCAAACGAGACTCCGCCAACATGGGCAAAAACAAGCCTCACGCAGGGCACGCCATCAACATCCAACTCGCCTCCCAACTGAATAGTGCAGTCCTTCAGTTCGCGGGCGGAATAAAAGCTGAGATTCTCAAGCGTGTTGGCCCGCAGCCGCTTCACCTGCAAAGCATCCAGCAACACCATCTGCCACTGCACGGGATTCTCCGTGTTGATACGCTTCTGCCATGCATCGTAGCCGTCGAGGGCGGTGACCTCGATCACCTTGGCCCCTCGAAGAGTAATGCGCTGACGGTAGGGTTTCTGGAAAACAATCTCGGCAGGAAGCTTGATATCCCCCGTTGCCTCCATGGTTCCTCTGAAATGGATGCTGGTAATCCCATTCAACGCCTCCTCGCTGCCCAGGAAGGCGCGGGCCTTCGAGATCCACCTGTCAGGTGTGTCGGCCGAAGCGGGAAGCGGACACAAAACAACAGAGGCAGCGAATGCTAAGATGATGCCGACTTTCATGCGGGGTATTATGACAGCACAACTTGGCCCCAGTGCCGGAGTTCGCAACGGCATTTTACTCCCACTCTATCGTGGCCGGCGGCTTGGAGCTGATGTCCAGAACAACCCGGCTGACTCCACGCACCTCGTTGGTGATCCGGCTGGATATCTTTTGCAGCAAATCATGCGGAAGCTTGGCCCAGTCAGCGGTCATGGCATCGGTGCTCTCAACGATACGGAGCGCTATCACGTAGTCATAGGTGCGCTCGTCACCAAAAACACCAACTGTCTTCACCGGCAAAAATACCGCGAAGGACTGCCAAACTTTCCAATAGAGTCCTGACTTCATCATCTCCTCCTGCAGGAGTGCGTCGGCGTTGCGAAGAATTTCGAGCTTTTCCGGAGTGATGTCACCCATGACACGCACGCCCAAGCCCGGCCCCGGGAATGGCTGACGCCAGACCACTTCTCGCGGCAGGCCCAAGGCCTCGCCAACTCGACGGACTTCATCCTTAAAGAGTTCCCGCAAGGGCTCGACTAGCTTGAGCTTCATGCGCTCAGGCAGGCCACCAACATTGTGATGGGTTTTGATGAGGGAGGCAGGGTTTCCCTGAATGGACACTGACTCAATGACATCGGGATAGAGCGTCCCCTGTCCGAGAAACTCGGCAGTGCGGCCGATTTGCTTGAGGGTCTTCTCAAAAACTTCGACAAAGGTGCGCCCAATGATCTTGCGCTTGGTCTCTGGGTCGGTGACGCCCTTGAGGCGCTTCAGAAAGAGGGAAGAGGCATCAACGACACGGAGGTCGATATTGAAATGCTTGCCATACAGTTCACGGACGTAGTCTCGCTCACCCTTGCGCAAAAGACCGTTGTCGACGAAGACGCAGGTTAGCTGCCTGCCAATGGCCTTGTGTAGCAAGGCTGCGGCAACGGAGGAATCGACCCCCCCGGAAAGCCCCAGGAGCACGCGGCCTTTGCCGACTTTGCCGCGGATATCGGCCACCGAGTGAGCAATAAAATCCTTGGTCGTCCAATCCTGCTTTGCCCGACAGACTCCTACGAGGAAGTTGCGGATTATATCCACGCCGCGCTCCGTGTGAAACACTTCGGGGTGGAACTGGATTCCATAAAAGCCACGCTTCGCATCCTCGATGGCAGAATAAGGCGAGTTTTCCGAGGTGCCGACGGCGACGAAGCCAGGCGGCAGCTTGGCGAGCTTGTCGCCGTGAGAGTTCCAGATACGTAGCATCTTCGGCAGTCCCTGGAAGAGCTTGCCAGGCTTTTTGACGGTGAGATGACCGTGGCCGTATTCGCGAGCCTTGCTGTGTTCGACCTTCCCGCCCAAGAAATGTCCCATGAGTTGCACGCCGTAACAGATACCAAGCACCGGCACACCGAGTTTGAAAATCTCCACATCCGGGTGAGGTGCCCCCTTGGCATACACGCTCTGTGGGCCACCCGAGAGGATAATACCAACAACTCCGTCATCGCGAAGTTTCGTGGCCGGCGTGCTGAAGTGGTAGATCTTAGAGTAGACTTGGGACTCGCGGATACGGCGCGCGATTACCTGCGTCAGTTGGGAACCGAAATCAAGAACGGCGATTGTCTGTGCCATATGAAGTTATGAGTGCCGCTCTGTAAGCGAATCAATCCGAATTCGTGTAGTAACAACGCATCCCGATTGATCCCCACGATGAGAAGACGATGACAAATGAGATCACTGAAAACTACTAGACCAGTTTGGTAGTGCCGTTACCCCTCCGATTGGGACGTAGTCGCTAAGATTCAAAACCAATCAGTAAGTTCTCACTCTACGAACATTGGGTGCACTATCCTGACAAAAAAAGAGGCCCGGTTCGTCTTTCGACAAACCGGGCCATAAACCTGGCAACGACCTACTCTCGCGGGACCTATCGTCCTACTACCATTGGCTGCTCGGGGCTTAACGGCCGTGTTCGGGATGGGAACGGGTGGAACCCCCGGCATGTGGTCACCAGGAAGGGAAACTCCAGTAAAACCGGAGTAATTGAAAAAAGTTCAGAAAATTAAGCAAAGTAAGGAGGTGAAATAAACGCCTAGAACTGAGAATCTGCATAAACCGGCAAGGTCATTAGTAGCAGTAAACTGAACGTATCACTACGCTTGCATTTCTGCCCTATCAACCGGGTGGTCTACCCGGACCTTGCACCGTCTTGCGACGGATTGTGATCTTATCTTGGGATGAGCTTGGCGCTTAGATGCTTTCAGCGCTTATCTCTTCCGCACATAGCTACCCGGCGCTGCCCCTGACGGGACAACCGGAACACCAGAGGTGCGTCATTCTCGGTCCTCTCGTACTAGAGAATGAACCCCTCAAATCACAAACGCCCACAGCGGATAGAGGACCGAACTGTCTCACGACGTTCTGAACCCAGCTCGCGTACCACTTTAACCGGCGAACAGCCGGACCCTTGGGACCTTCTCCAGCCCCAGGATGTGATGAGCCGACATCGAGGTGCCAAACCGCGCCGTCGCTGTGAACGCTTGGGCGCGATCAGCCTGTTATCCCTAGCGTACCTTTTGTCCTATGAGC
>JACCDR012260926.1_pt1 | contig 21586 bp, 17 predicted proteins | sample 7446431 | NCBI WGS metagenome assembly JACCDR01 (sample SAMN15323443, study PRJNA562643) | freshwater metagenome | isolation source: river surface water | place: USA:Blue River Watershed | collected 2017-08-17 | reverse complement strand
TTTCTGATAAACCTTTACATCATCAAGAGAGAAGCATTTTACTTGAAGATAGAACTCCGTCGCAACGCCGTTTCCAGCACTTGTTGTTTTATTGCTACTGTTTGTTACTGCCATATTTTTACCCTTCCTGAGTATTGAGATTCAATCTAAATAAAATGTCAATCAGAAACTGTTGTTATCGTTTCTTCTGCTGTTCTCGTAGTGCTTTTAATTGCTTGTTTCGTTGATACGTCGCCCGTTCAATCGGGCTCATTTCGCTAACTGGCTTTTCTTCAGCATACAAGCGCACTCCAACACCAAGTTCTTCAAGAGCAATGGCCGTTGCTATTTCCTGCAAATCAAAGCCTTCTTTGTTGTTGTAATACACCTGTTGAGCAATAATAGGCAACGCCGCACCGACAATCGTTTCATACCATTCACGCTCTTGACCAACGATATTTTTCCCTCTGGCAAGCTCAAAAGGCATTGTAATAAGCGGTGACGTCTTATACGTCACGTAGTTTTGCGCCGCTCTTAGCAGTCCCTCGCCCTCTTCAAGTTCTCCTACGCCTACCGCTGAAGCAAGAGCAGTCTCTGCAAAAAGAGAAAAAAGCTTGAGTGTTCCGGCATATCCACCAGTTAAATCGATTGAGATGTTATCCTTTCTGAACCGCATAAAATCAGGGTCTTCCGGGTCGGTGCTTACTGAAAAGCCAATGGCCGTGAATAATGCCGCCATGCTAGACCAAAACAGCCAATATGCCGCCCATTCTTTGCCAATAGCCTTTGCAATTTCTGGGCTGAACTTACGCTTTCCGAGGCTATCTACATCAAAAGCATGACGTATTGAAAAAGGTGATTGAAGGTTTGAGGCAACCCATCGAGGTGCAAGGAAGAATCGAGCAAGTAGTTTTGCGTGTGATTCAGCTTTTCCTAGTCCGCCTCGCCCCGTGTACTCGTTCACGAATTTTGCATACTGAACATAAATTGAATCTGGCAAGTCTGGATGTTGTTTAACAAAGTTTTCCATTAATCCGTAACGAAGCTCGTTTAAAACACTAATCATTTGACGGCTTGATGGTTTTACCCAAGGAAACTTTTCAGCAAGCTTGGAGTTCATTGCTTCTTGATTCTGATCAAAAGCGGCATCAATCGTAGTTAAAGCCAGGCCCCACTGAACCATTGGATCGTAAAGAGGTTTCTTCTGCAAGTCCTCGGCATTTTTGCGGAAATTTCTTTCACTGAATAACGTTTGAAGCGAACGCTGAAATGCACGAATCGACGTTATGGGACTCGAAAGCAAAGCCTTGCCGCCCTGCCGTCCAGAAGCCGCAATATCACCAGCCAGCGCAACGGATCGGAAAAAATCCGCCGTAAGGAATGCGTAATCCAACGCTGTTTTGTCACGAAGGCTATCAAGAATGCGCAAAACCTCGTTCTCTTTTCGTGCAAGCTCAACCTTCATTTTAGCAAGCTCTGCATCTTCTTTCGATTGAGGCTTTTCTTTTTTAGCAAACTTTTTAACGACTTCTTCCGCTCGTCCTGCTGCAATTAAGTTAATGCTTTCTTCTGCATCAGCAATGCGGTCAAAGAGATTGATTTTCTTCTTTAACAGAGAAATATCATCTTTCCACTGTTGACGCTCCATATCGGTATCTCGGTATGCGTCTTTCTTTAAGTCACGGTACTTCCCAACATATTGACGCTCTAAGTTATTGAACGTTTCTTCAAGCCGGCGAATCTCTAGGATACGCTTTGTATCCTTCATATTCCCATTCTTCCATGCAATATATTCAGGATGGTTATGAACCATTGACCGTATGTTTTTCAACATAGCAATGTATCCTTCTGGATCATCCTTTGCTGTTGGGGTCTTGTCTTGCCAATCCTTCTCGTTTAGAATACGAAGCCATTCAAAAATATCATCCTGCTGTTTGCGAACTTGCTTTAATGCTCGTTCTTCAGCTTTGAGCGCATCCAGTTCTTCAGAGTTGTTCTTCTTCTTTTCCGCACGTTCTTGAGCCTGTCGATTGCTTTCAATGTCACGGGTTGCCGTCTCAATCTCATTACGAAGCTTGTCAATCTGCTCCGTCGTGCTTTGCTTAGACTTAGCCTCACGCTCAACACGTTTGGCTTCCATGCGCTGTTCTCTGTGCTTCAGGATGGCCTCCTTAAACCACGGCTCGTTTTTGTACTCAAGAAGCGTCTTGCGATATTCTTTCTCAAGGTCGTTTAATTCTTTGACAGAACGCTCTTGTGGAAGTTTTACTTCTTGCTTGCGAATTAGCTCTTTAATTGCATTGGTTTTATCAATGAGACGTTGTTTTTTGGCTTCTTCGCTGGTCTGCGCCTTTGATTGAGTTATCTTTGGCTTATCACTCTTTAATGCAGATTTGTCCGCTTCAATCTTTTCGAGTATCGGCTTAATCTTCGATTTGTATTCTGCAATCAGCTGCGGCGTAAACTTTACTTCCGGTGGAGCATCGTCCATCTCGTTTCGGATTGCTTCGTCAATTTCGGTATCTGCTTTTGCATCGTTCCAAAGTTTACGAAGGTGAGGACGAATGCTTTCCCCGAACTGTTGAACCATCCGCTTTGAGAAGTCGATAAAGTTGCGAACCCCAGCCTTTACAATAATTCGTGTTGCCTTGATTGCATCGAGTAAGATAGTCGGGTCAATACCGGATGACATCTGAGAGCCACGCTTTCTGGCGTTCTCTGAAAGCTTGTCGAGTTCGGCTTTCTCCTCTTGGGTGAAGAAGGATGTTTGAGCCTTCTCTAAAGCATCGGCCTTTGCTTCTCTCTTCTGCTTATCGGAAAATGATTCTTTTGCAACAGCGACCTGTTGTGAAAGCTTGAAAACATCACCAACTGCGCCCTTGCCAAACATTTCCTCTGTCTCTTGTTTCGGCGTAATACCGTTGGCTTTCTGCCATTCTTCGAGAGTTTGCTTAGGTTTCTTTTCGTTTTGAAACTCTTGTCCACGTTGCTCGTCTAATGCTTGTTGCTCATTGATTAGCGTTTCAACATTTGCAACCTCGTCGGCTCGTTGAGCCTTAAACTCTTGCATTGCCGCATCGTAGCCGTCTTCATCGGGAGCTATCATTCCAGCCAAATCAATCGCATCGTATCGGTCTAGCTTTTCAATTTCCCCATCTGCAAGTTGTGTTGTTTCTTCGCTTTTTGTTACCAGCATCCATTCATATTGACCGTTACGGTTACTTTTCCAAATTAAAGCATTATCTGGAAGGTCTTCTGCTGGATATGTTTCTGGCTCATCCCGCTTAATTGATTGAAGGGTTTTTTCGTCGGATGTCGGTATTTCAGAAACTTCCGCTTCAAGTGATTCAAGCTTGGCTAGATTCTCCGACATCCACACAGGGCTATCGTAATCTGCGCTCTTATCTCCAAGCATTAGAGCGACTTTTTCTCTGGCTGATTGCAAGTGCTTACTTAATGCTATTGAGCGGTTTTTTTCTGTCGGTTCGCTCTCTATTCGCTGAACATCTTCATTCGTTGTGAATAGCGGGCTTTTATGCAAAATGCTGTTAAACTTTTTAGCATCTGCCACAACCTTCTTTTTTTGTTCTGCCGAGAGTCCCTTTAGCCGTTCTGAACGCATCCGCAAACCAATCGTCTGCGGTGTTTCTGATAATCTTGAAATGTCTACAATCTCGCTGAATATTTGTCCGTTTGCTCCCTCACGACTAATGCGGACTATTCCGTCCTGCATATCCTGATCAACCATTACCTTCTTTGGTTTTACATACGGCTTGCCGTTTGATTGCGTCCGTAAAAGTAATGTTTTGCCTTTGGTTGGAATAACTTTAGTCGCCGCTGAAACCATTGCGTCATAGCTACCATCTTCTGGTACTGTAGTTTTTTCCGTTGGTTGATCAGGCTCAACCGTAGGCTCAACAACCGTTTCTTGCTGTGGTGCTTCTTCTTGAACATCTGACTGCGCTTCAAATGCTTTTCTGGCTTCGTCTTCCGTTATTCCGTACTCTTTCGCTACCTTCTTGAAAAACGCATCGACTTCCTTCTGTTTTTTAGCAATGCGCTTCTTCGTTGCAGAAACTTCAGCTTCATCAACCTTGTCCTGTTCGAAGGCTTCCGTTATCCAGTCAACCTTGTCTTTTGGCAAAGGCTCAACCGCATAAATCTCTTCTTCAACGTCCATCGCTTCTTGCTGTGCATCAATGAGTGCTTTTTGCTCTTGGAGCGTCGCAACACTGTCCTCAAGCTGTTTATCTACTTCGGGAGACAAGGGCTGTCCACGGTTCAATCTGACGGCTTCTGACTTGACCGAAACAATGTCCATCGTGTCTAAAGAGATTTTCGCCGCAAGCATACGTAACGCTCTGCCAGCCTTTGTACCTGCTTTTTCAGAAGCGGTTAAAATCTGGCTGTCAATCTGGTATAAAGAAGACATCTTTGCTTCAAGCTCTCTAGCCAACTGCTCGTTTCCAGAAACAATGGCCTGCGTATGTTGCTTTTGAAGCTCTTTAATCTGACTAACCATATCAGCATGACCAACGAGGAGTTTTGCAAAGTCCTCATCATTTGCCGCCGTTGGTGTTGTGATTAGCTTTTGTGACAATGACAATAAATCCTCAACCTTCACGCCTGATTCTTTTGCGTTGCGTACAGACGTTGCCCAAGATTTTAGCATAGGGAGAACTTCTTCTGCTGGTGATTGTCCGATTTGACGACGAAAATCTTCACGGGATGCCCGGCTTATTCCAACCTTATCAAGGAACTCGTTTATTGTGCGTGTTTCTGTTTTCAGTTCCTGCGCTATGGCTTGCCGTTGTTCCTCTTGTTGCTCTGGCGTTGGCGGAGCTTGTTCGCCTTCTTTAGACTCTGTATCAATAACTGGCTCGGCTCCAACAAGGTTTTGATTAAACTTCTGTCGAGCCTGCTCTTTTACCTCATCCGTTCCATAAATCGCATCTATGAACAAATCACGCTGTTCGGACGGTTCAATCGTTGCAAGGATTGTTTCCTTAAAGTCTGGCATGGATGCGTAGTCTTGCGCTCCATCTTTGGTCAAAACCGTGTTGAATGGCGTTGCTTCTGGTGCTGTATCGCTAGATTTAAATTCAGAAAACTCTGCGCCAAGTGCATCGTCATTCTGCCCGACAATCTTTAAAATATGAGTATCGACCTGTTTAAGCGCAACGGCTCTTTGTGCATCCGTACCGTTTACAATGTCGTCGGTAAGCGAAGCCGCAACATCTTCTTTAATGCCAAGGTCTTGTAGCTGTTTAACCGTTCTCTTTGCGTCAAATACTCTGGCAGAACCAACCGTTGCCGCAGTTCCTGTTCCAATGATATAAGCCAGCAAGCCTTCTGTTCTCGCCTGTTCCCAATCGATATAACCAGTCGTTGCATTTTGCAGATAGGCAGATTCTGCCGTCTCTGTAACAAATTCTCCAAGTCCAGACACCTGTGAGTCAATAACGACAAGTCCGGCTTGTTTTACAATCTGCTTTCCGGCAGTACCAGCAACGACTTGTTTTGCAAGCTTTCCACCTGCACCAGCTGTAAATTTATCAACAGCGAATCCAAGCGGGGCAAACAACGCTGTATATCCAAGCGCAACGTCGTGATCACCGCCAGAATCTTCCATTCCTTCTTGATAGTATTGACCGATTGTTCCAGCTAATGCTACAGGCGGAACCGCCATAAAAGCGATAAAAGGAACTTGTCCTACTCCAGAAGCAACTTGTCCGGCAAAGCTATTCTTTACATCTTCCGTAACGCCTTGCTCCCAATAGCTCTTTGCGTACTTACCTTGCGCCACCATTTCAGACGCTTTTGCCATCATGTATTCAGATTGCTTTGTGCGAAGTTCTTGTGACATCGATGCAAAGATTGCGTTATACGGCGGAGGTAACATCCATGCACGATTTCTTACGTTCTCGGATGTCATCTGTAGCAATCCTGCGCCTTGATTCCATGCCGTTTGTGCTGTGGTAGCCGTTGCAAGTTTAAACGGGTCTTTCCAGTTCCATCCAGAAACTTCCGGCTTAACCGTCATCGTCTTTTTTACAGGACTCAACGGCTGTACACCGTAGTCTTTGAGCATCGTGTTGACTGCCGATTGTGCTGATCCATACGGTTTGATTACGTTATCAATGTCGTAAGGTGTAGCAGGTCTGCCGTGTAGCTGTTCAAAGCGCAATGAAAGGTTTTGCCGAGCATTATCTTCATCGCTCGTTTCGGGTCGTGCCTTTTGCATTGAAAGCGTTTTTATCGCCAATTCATGTTCTTGATTCGATTGCTTTGGTTGTGAACCAGCAACTCCACCTTCAGGCATTGTTCCTTCGTATACATCCCATGGATTAACTGCCATAAAATCACTTTCTATTCTTGTTCAACCCACTGATTATCGATAAGCCGTCTATTTCCGTATGTTAAACCAGATTCTTGTTTTGGCAAGACCGACTCACCCATAGATACTCGACTGAAGAACGATCCAATCTTATTCTTTTTCAAGCTCAAATCTACCTTGTTGTTGGTTTCTTTTTTCCAGTTCTCCATGATCTCATGGCCAGCTTTTGCATCTTTATTCTTAAACTTATCCTCTGCCGCAATCCACGCATCAAAAAACGAGCCGACAATCGTATGATCTTCTGTAGCAACAAACGCTTCTGACATCATCGTAGAGGTTTCATCAAAGGACGCTTGTGCGTCTGAATATACACTCTTCTTCATCTTTTTGCTGAACCTGTCAATGACCGTAACTTTTGCAGATGCCGGAAGTCCAGATTTTAGAATCAGTGCGCTAAAATCATTAAACGTTTCGGCTGTCGGTTGTTTCTGTGAAAGTAAATCAACTTGTGCCTTACCAAGCTCTTTTAATCGCTGTTTATCATAAGCAGACAAGTTTTTAGGATCAACAACTACTGTTGGGTCGGCCTGCATCGAAAGTGCCATTACAATTTGGCTCCCAGTCACGTCGCCATAAATAGCCTTTACGTCTTCTGATAGTTCCTGAATTTTATCAGGTTCTTTTGATTCAACATATCCAGTAAGAACCTTTTCCATTTCACGCTGTAAAGCACCCCTATCACGCTCTAAACCAGCCTTTACAGAAGCCTGTTGCTTTATGGTGAGCTTGTCTTTATTCGAGTCAAAATAAGTCGTTGCAACTCGAAACTCTTCAGGAGTATCACGCTCCGTTGCGTTAGCTAAAGAAAAGAACGTATCCGAGACAACCTTATCCATCTCATACTTTGACTTGCCGTTCTTAATGCCTTCTTCATGCCACTTATCTTGGCCCTCCTGATCGCCTTGAACTATAGCATCTCGCAAGCCCTCAACGGCTGTCTCTTGTTTCATTTGAGTGACCTGCGAGTCAATGGCAAGTTGAGTCTGCGTGAAATACTTTGTGTCTTTCAGTTCATTGGCTATTTCCTGCGCCTCATCAATTTTTCCAACGGATGCCAAAGCACTAGCGGTCATAGATTGATTAGACTGTCCGTAGTCTATTTCCTCAGCTTCGATTTGCTGAATAGCAATAGCCTTGGCGTCATCTCCAAGCCTTGACGTTTTTACGATCTCTTTTGCTGTGTTGAAGTCCTTCTGGTCAACTAAAATTCGCACAGAAGATTCTGTTGTTTTTATGTTCTGTGTCAGCTCTTGTTCTTCAATAGTGAGCTTATCGCTTACTGAGGCTCCTTTTAAAAAGAACTCCGTGTTTAAAGTATAAACACCAGCCGACCTTTCAGACATCTTTCCGGTTATACCGTTTAAAGACTCAGCATATTTACTATTGATAGCGTCCAAATCCTCTTGACGAATCGGCGTACCAGAAAGTTTTGACTTCTTTATAAGAGCATTCTTCTCTTTTTGACCGAGGGCCATTGTCGCCGCATATTCAGCTTGCGCCGTATGGTCGGTAAGAGCCTCTTTCTCTTTTTTATATTTTATCCCAATCTGCGCCGCCTTGTCTCCAATGTCTGCGATAACCTCGCCAGCCCGTGCTACGGCCTTCCACGGCTCGCCAGCGACCTCCATTGAGCCTCTCGGCATGGACTGCACCTGATTGTTTACTTGTTGTGTGTAAAATGGAATCTGCATAATTATCCCCCGGAAGATGCTTGTGTTGGTTTTGGTGAATATGCCATTCCTGCCGCTGAAGCGACTCCACCAACTGCACCTAAAACAGTTGTTCCGGCCCCAACCTTGCCGGCATAATTTGCAACCTTGCCGCTATATCTATCAAGCGTTGCCTGTGAGCGCAACGCTCTAGCCTGTAATGCACGATTACGCTGATTAGTTATCATATCCAGCTCCATTTCAGCGGCTTGTTCTGCCATCAATAAAAGCGGGGTGCCTTCTGTCATTACAGCACCCGACTTCGCATAGCCAGCACGTTGCGCCGACATCAAGCGTAGTTTGTCTCGGTTCATGCGTTCGGTTTCAGCATGAGCAAGCTGTTGTGTTGCAATCGCTTCATTTTCTGCAAGCTTCGCATTGTAGTTTGCCATATCCTGCTGAGCCTTGCCAGATTGATATTGACCGTAAGCGGATATTCCTGCACCTACCGCAGTTACAGTCACTCCTATTGCAATCATCGTCATAAAGATTATTCCTTTCTCTCAAGCAAAGAGTAGTCTTTCGCTATGATCTCGTCCTCTAGCTCTTGGCACCACTCGGTATACCCATTTGGGTTTTGGTGAACCGTTACCCATCGGACATCCGTATGTGTATACAGCGCACGTTTACAACCAGCCGGAGACACTAGACTTTGTGGCGCAGACATCGCGATTAATCCGCCTTGTTCCGTTATCATCGAAACCGTTCCCATAAGTAGGAAGTTTGGATGTTCGTGACGGTGAATCTTTCCAGTAAGCATCATTCCGGCTGGAATAAATATCTCACGAATATACATCCCTTGGCAAAACGTATGAGTCAATGGCGTTATCGGATTGTCCCCGAAAACAGCATCTGGAACGTCTGCAAGAGCCTTCTCAAACCCAAGGATAAAGTCTCTACGCTTCTCGGGCGTGTCTAGGCTAGGCGGCATTGGCGGTGCGATATATACAGCATCATTCATGTCTAATTTACCTCACACCACGGAATCATTGCAATCACAGTTATTGGAAGTGGCTTGTCCTGCACAATATAGCAAGACTGCAAGAGTTTCCACTGATTATTGAAATTAACTGTTTTATCACCTGTATACAGCGGTATTTGAGCATCCATTGGGTCGGTAGTTTTTCTGAACTGAACCGTTTCAAGCTTTGTTTTACTCTGACCAACTCTTGCAGACAAGGTATTGGAGAACCGCAACACCGCCTTAAACACGCCCTTAAACTTGCCCATAGGCTGTTGGAATTGGTCGGACGGTTCGATATACATTGGCGCAAGCGTAGAGGTGTATGGAAGCCCAACAACAACACGATGACCTGTCCGTGATACCGTGATCTCGCCGCTTGCATTGACGACCTTTTGAGCATCAACCGTTCCGTCAATCAGAACGTCTACCGTTTTGCCAATCAAATGATCGAGTCCGCTAATTACTGGCGCACCAGCCGTTAGATAAATTTCAGGGCTAATTGACCATTGAATTAGTCCAGACCAATCTCCAACACCGTAAAAATCACCTTCAACATAATCAATCGTCGGCGCGTCTGGTGCGCCTTCTGCTACAACCCATCCAAGCTTCGGCGGATAGTATGTCTTCGGAGCATAGCATATATAATATGTGTATACCGTATCATCTGTAACAGCATACATTCGCCAATACAAATTGTCTGCATCATATGAAATAAATATTAGGCCAGAATTGTTATAAAACTCACTGTCATTTTCTGTTTTATAATAATCTCCATCACACTCAATCGTGCCAGATCCAGACACCGTTACTTTATCAAGCGTAAAGTAGTTGCCTGGGTCTTGGCCGACATCTTCAATTAGCGTAATCTTATACGTATCACAACAATGCCACATTGCGTAAATTTCATCTATGTCGTAGAAAACTGTCTTGCCATTGAACTTTGTTCCAGAGTCAATCCACTTTACCTCTCCTGTTAATTCTACAGGCGTTGTCGCTGAACCAACAGAGTTCTGAATCATCTTTGCCGGGATAACAGTATCTACTGGCGCAGCGTGATAATTGAGAGTAAGCCCACCAGTTAAATCAAAACTTCCATCAATATTTTTAGTGATTATCTCGGTTGCCGCAGTCTCCCACCGTTCGTCAACATCATCATAGGTATATTCAGCATTTGTTCCAGACTCCAAAGAGCCAGAAACAGTTATCGTCCTGTTTCCGTCCTGTTCCATTTCGCTATAGGCCTTATACAAATCACTTCCATTCCATTCTGTAGAAACGTCGTTCCCCCATTCTCTTGGGTCAAACACGCCAACACACCGAACAATGTCACCATCAATGGTCATTTTTACAGTGACGTAAATCTCATCTTCTGCATCCGCTTTCGGAAGAACAGCCACACTTTCAAACTCAAACTCTTCATTATTCCAGCGCTGCCACCCAGTAACGTCTTGATCCCGTTCATACGTCATCAGAATCATAGTCCCATCTGCCCTTAAGCAAACGAGAAGATTATCAGGCTGTTGCACATACTTTGCGTCGGTAATTCCGCCAGACGTTATGTGCTCCGCAAGAATAGTCATATCCGGCGCAACGTAATCAAGCTGGTCTACATTATAAACAAACTCACGAACCTTGCGGCCCTGTCTCATAACGAATAATACCGCAGAGTTTACCATCACGCCCTGAATGTCATTGCTTCCATACGTTGTCTTGCGTTTTAAGCTGAATGCAGACGGCGTAATAGCTTTATTATCGCTCTCTGACTCCAATGCCCACTCGCCAGAACCTGTTCCGATAATCAGACTGTGCTGACTGACAAGCCATTTAATCTCATCATTTGATGCTGAATTGATCATCAGCGTCATTGAACCATCATCAAGCGTGGTTTGTCGGAAATTACTGAAATCATCAATCGTCGAAAGCCATAGAACATTTGGACGACTTAATGTGTTAGCATAAACAAGTCGACTTTCATGTAATGTAATTGCAGAAGGATAGCCACGATATTTTGACCAAGCGCCTTCACTCCAATACTTCGTTGCGCTTGTGCTTCCAAGTTCATCAATAACATCACATATAGCAGACGTTGCGGAATCAACCTCTGTTATTTTAACAATTCCTGTAATATATGCTTCAGTAATTGATAAAACAAAGGTTCCAACGGTGTTATCCGTTGTAGTAACACAATATCGAATTTTGTTTTGGTCTTCCGTCCACGACGAATCAACGTTTCTATCCGTCATCTGATAATAGCGAAATTGCTCCCATGTAACACCGTCATCTGGTGAACGCCAAATGGCCATGGCAGAGAACGCCGCCCATTCACCTGTTGTATAGATGTTCAGAGTTTCCCCAGCATCCACTTTAATTGAGTTGTTTGTGCCGCTCGGTGTAGGAGGATTGATCAGGCTTATCGTGCCAACATTTACTCCAGTTTCGCTTGTCTTTGGTCGAACATGACGCAACTTCCAAAACGAGCCAACATGATTCGCATCAAATAAATCATCCGATGCTGTTAATGTATATCCTGTCGTTGAATCTAAAACCCACTTTCCCGCCACAAGGTCTGTAGCAAATGTTCCGCCTGTGTGATTAACAAGGCAACGATAGCGTAAAGATGACTCTGTGACATAATCACCAATGACATATGGAACAGCGGACCATGCAGGAGCGGCAGGAACTGTAAGCGTAGTATCGGTAACATTTTCATCCAAAAAAACAGGATACAAAAACGACTCATCTTCTAGTGTCCAGCTTGTTCCATCCATGTTCAAGCGGCTTAATCGACGTACCGGATAGTCCGGATGAACAAACCACATAACGTCTGCGCTCTGAACATAACGAATCCTTGGAAGATCGGCCTCAAGCCACGTAGTCGCTACCTCAAGAGGCGTGTCGGGTGCCGACTCTACAAGCGCACCATCTTTCCAAAACCGCATCTTTAAGTCAGTCAACTCGATAATAAACCGCTGTTCTGTAGAAAAGACAAACTCAACCAAACGGGCTTTTTTATCTCCCTTAGTGCCTCCAAGATACTTTAATGCAGGTCTTCGTGTTACACCGCCATACGGTAAAATCTGAAAGTTTTCAAGCTCAAGACATCCCGTCGAATACTTCTTTAAATCGTTACGTGCATCAAGATACGGGGTCAATTCTCCCGCATTAAAGTTGTTGATTACGGGTGTATTGGCCATATCGTTAAGCTCCTGTACCCTTTACCAAATTCCAATATGGAGAATTTTTTCCATAACTGCGAACGTGAATACGCATTACTTCTCTTGGAACATCAGCAACCTTCTTCTGGATGACAAGCGGTGCATCGTCTTCTTTCTGCTCCGTCACAATAGCTTTTACATCAGTTAGATCAGGAGTCGCTTCTGTCATAACAGCTTTTTCTGCTCTTTTCGGAATGTCGAGTTTTGCAAGCATTTCATCCGGGATAATGCTTAAATGACTCTTTAACCCAAGCTCTTTAGCAAGGTCTTTAGCATTCATCCACCGCAATGCGGCCAATTCATGAACCTTCATAATACGAATCCTTTCAATTAAATCATCTGTTCGATGTTTGTAAATCTGTGATAACCAGACTGATTGTTGACGCTGTTAATGTATGTTGCCTCAAGCCATTCGCTATCAATCGCCGGGAACGCATTCCCTTCAACGGTATTCGCTCTCTTCGCTTCCGGCATAATCATATTCATATACTCATCCATCAAATCTTTTACAAGCAAACGATTTTCCGTAAGTGGATAGCAAAGCTTGATTGCAAGATTCGTGTACAAAGCAGAAATAAAAAGAGGGTCAGCATTCGACAAGTCATCCATAGTCGAAACATACAGCATATAAAGCTGGTCAAAATTTGATAAAACACAACGGCCCTCAATAAACCATTCTGTGTTTAAGCGCAATGACCGCCATTCGCGCTGTTCTGGAGATACTTCGAGCGGCTTAAGACAGTCAGCGGGAAGATTAAACTGATATGAAAAGCCGAATGTCGGAGTTGTTGACTTTAAAACAAGTGCCGCGCGTCTTTTTGCACAATTCCAAGGATGAGCACGTAACACTTCGGCCAGCGCAACCTTATAGAATTTGTTGCACAGATTGGCTTCTTTTGAGAACTCGGAGCTTTCTGTCGCAGGTAGTGAAGTAATTTGTGACGCCTCGTTGCCAACTTTGGCAAGTGCCAGATTACAGACTTGAAGTGCTGTGTACATTCAAATGCTCCTTTACAAAAAAAGGGAGGTTGTCGTCCCTCCCTACACACTAGACGATTATTCGCCTATTACTGGTCTTGAACGACGAGGATGGTTCCCTTAAGGGTTCCACTGTCCCACGCTCCTTTAACCGTTCCGACGATCGATTTACCACCGACATCAACGGGCAAACCAACGTAACGGACGATACCGGCAGAGGAAACGTCTGCTCCGTCGATAATTCCATCAGCCGTTCCAGTATATCCAATATCAATACTTACGCCAGTACCGAGGTCGCTGTTCGCAATATCAATCTGAATAACCTTCGTATTCTGCGACAACGGGCCACTGAAGGTCAGTACGTCGCCATCAGCGAAGTCCCCTGAAAAGTTCACTGGAATAGCTTTCACTGTTCCAAGGTACTCGTTCGGACGGATCACCGTTCCCGCATCGATCGTCGTTACAATCGCATTTTTTTGCGTAGCCATATTCTTTATCCTTTCAATTAGATGGATTGATCACAAGGAACCAACCAACATGGGGCTTCTTCAACGCGAGTCGTACCAAACGCCATTTTAGCGTAGGTATAGATCGCATTGCTCTTCAGGATCACTCGTTCAGAGTTCGTTTCCACATCCGGGCCGAGTTCGTGATAGATAGCATGAGGCATGAATGCAAAACACGCACGAATGTCATTGCCATCGTAGTCAACCGCTTCACCGGTAGAGGCGTCCCAAGCAGAAGCTACAGTAACACCGGTTTTGGCCGTATTAATGTATGGACAGTTGTTCATCACAACAATCGTAACATCCATGAAGTCGATAACCTTGTTCGTACCAGCCGCTTGCGCAAACTTGTAGTATCCGCTGTTGATAAACTTCTCATCGTTGTACAGTTCGAGATAGAACTGCTGAGAAGACATCACCATAACGGGTTTCATTCCGTATTCGATATCAACATTCGAGGACACCAGCGCATCTTTCAACGCAAGGAACTTTTGATAGTTCATACCAGCATTTGCACCGCCAGAACCACCCGTTTTCACATCGATTACGTTGCTTGTGCTGAACGGCACAGACGTATCGCCCAATGTACCACCATTGGCGGCTCCCAAGATTCCGGTCATAATGCCGATGTCTTCTTCACGCCGGAACTTGTTTACCAAACCAATCGTTTTTGGAGCTTTCGGGTCGGCAACAATCTGCTCGAAGTCTTGCCAGTCGTCACTGAAAAAGCCATCATGGAAGAACTGACGGGTAATCTTGCGATTTCCGTACTGACCTTCCGAAACAGGCGAGTCGCCGTAACGAGTGGTTTTCTTTTCCGGACGTCCACCGCCCTGATAAATTGGATAAATGCCGTCCTTACGGTACGGAATGGAGCCGAACTTGTCGCCCACCATTGTGACATACGGACGGAGTTTCCCGCCCATCAACTCTACGTTCGTGTAGAAGTTTTGGCCAAATGCTTTGACCTGTAAATTGCTAATCTGCTGATCCATATACGCTCCTTCTTGGAGTTTCGTTATCAATTTCTCAATCGGCTAACGAGTGTCCTGCAACAAGCAGGGTCAACGCCTAGATTTAAGCCTCTCGGCTTTGTTCTCTGCGAAGGCTCCAGAAGGAGGTATCTTCTCTGAACGCTTTTATTTAGATAGAATCTAATTAAAGTTGTCAACAACTTTTATCGTATTTTTGCAAGAAGAGCTTTTTTCTCGTCAAGTTTCACACGATATTCTGGCGTGTTGGGGTTCATGCTGATCATTTCACGATTCAAAGCATTCAATCGAGTTTCTGCGCTCTCATAACTCTGAGGCGTAGCACCTTCAATCAACCGGTCTTCACCAAATGCAGGAATCACCTTGCTCGCCAAAGCTTTTAACAAGGCAGCATTATTACCAATGGGCTTGTCAAAATCGGCATCAGTTAATCCGAACTCTTTGGTTACAAGCAACTTAACAGCACGAAGGTTTTTGTCATAACTGTCGCCAGTCCACTCCTTACGTAATTCTGCTTCCGTTTCCGTCTTTTGGGCCTGTGCCTTTGCATCAAGATTTTGTTTATTTTTTACCCACAAATCTGCCTCATATTGAACCATTGCCGATGCAAACTTATCCGGCAAGCCGACCTTATGCGCATATTCACGGAATGCCGCAATATTTTCAGGCTTAATTTCCATGCCTTCCGGCATCTTCACCTCAATTTTATAGTCTTCCGGCTTCTCTGGAACGCCAAAATGCTTATTGCGCTCTGCGACCACCGCAGGATTATCGGAATCCAAATACTCTTTAACCTTTTTGCCGATCAACGTTTCGGCACCAATCTTTGCCTTAAACAGGTCGGTAATGTTCGTGTGCTTCTTAATTGCCGAATGGTCACGAATATCTTCCGGCAACAGCTTTTCAAATCCATCGACAAACTTACCGCTTCCATCAACGAGATATTTTATCTCTGTTTGCGTTGTGTTCGTATCAACGGCAGGTGTTTGCGTTGCTGTAGACTGCTCTGTAACTACAGGCTGGGCCACGTTGGTTTGTTCCGCCGGCGCAGGTGTCTGTGTATTCTGGTCACTCATTCGGGTTATTCTCCTGTTTTGCAAGCGTGTTTATGTAATCACGCAGGTTTGTTAATGCGGCACACGCCGCTAATTCATGATATGGCAATCGATGGTTAATCACGCCACCATTCCCAATTAAATTGTCAATAAAACTGTTAATATCCTTTAAGACTGTCTGGCCTTTGCTGTCACCAAACACAGCGACATAGCACCGCATCATTTCGCTAACCGTTATTGTATCGTCTTGAGACTCTTTCTCTACGCCTGTCTTGATTTTGACTGCCATATTACTCACCAGCTCCAAGTTGTTTCATTAGCAGGTCGCTCGGCGAGCCTTCTTCCGGCTTCTTCCCGCCCATGTTCAATCCATGAGCCAGTTCCGGCAAGGCTTGCATCTTCTGTTGTTGTGCGAAAGCCTCTGCCTCTGCTTGACGCTCTTGATCAACTTGCTTCTGATCTTTCAGCACCGTCATGCTTGCGTTACTATTGTACCACGTCTGTTTGAACAGTGTGTCAAAGTTGATATTTCTAAATCCTTCTTGCGCTTGCGGGACATACCTTGCAATCTCAGCAAACATATTCATCACGCTGAATGCGCCCTGTGTTTCAAAGCTCATCGTTGCCAAGCTCAACGGGCCTAAATACTCAATCTTAAATCGTGGGTCATTCGCTTGAATCAATTCGTCTGGCATTTTAGGCAATACACCAGCATCATTTGCCAAATACCAAACATAAGTCATCATCGGGGTTACGACTTCGTCTAAATAACGACTCGCAAACGGGGTCAAACTCATCATGTCTGTACTTTGACGCACCTGAACCTCATGTGCCGTCATGTTCCTGTAATCATCAAGCGGCCTGAAAAGATGGTTGAAGAATGCTCTCTTGATCCCTTCTTCGTGCATCTCGTAAATCTCTTGCGCCATTGCAGGGTTGCCGTTATCGCCCAGCCGCTGAGGAATGCCACTCGTAATCCGGTATTTAATCAACGCCCCGGATCGGTTGCTAATTCCCTTCACTGAATCGTCATCAGGAATCAACCACTGCGGATTGCTGTTCAATTCAGCAGTCGTGATCAGCGACCGATACACAACATTTGTTCGTCGGGTCGTACCCAAGACCATCATCATTGGAGACCAACCATATGTGTCGTTATTCCCTACAGCAAAACGCCCAATAAAATAAGGCAGAAACGCATATCCACCCTCTTTAATCACCTTCTTTGTGTTCTTGCACGTGTATGTCGATGAAAACGGCTTATTCATTGCATCCGTCTTCTTTGGATCATAATTGCGCCGTGGTTCAACAATATGGTAAACCGTATACTTCTTCGGCTTCTCAAGCTCTCCCATCACGCAAGCCATGTCAGCCTTACGTAGTGCATCTTCTCCAAACTCCTGAATCATCTGTCTGGAATCAAGCGTCAGTTCTCTGCCAACTGTGTCAACCTTCCCCTTGCTATTAAGTCCAATACGAAACGTTCCAACACGAAATGACCGAAAGTTCACAACATTATCATCGTCGGGCTCAACATATAGGCAGTTCGTCCCAAACGGGCCAATATCCATCAACGCTTCTTGACTCTCTTGCGTGAAATTCGACTCAATCAAAAGGCTATGCACAATCCGGCTCGACACTTCAAACCACTTAGCAACATTCTGATTGGCCATTAACTTAGCGTCGGGATGTTTAAACTTGCCCCACATACTGCCGGATGGAAATAACCGAGAATGAAACCCTGTCGCAAAGTTATAATTCGCCTCAATCGCTGTATCAATCAGCCGCTGGACAGGCTTCTCAGTCCCCTCGACATTAACTCGCAAAACGTTATCTTTCGACGGAATACACCAATCTGCACACTCTTGCCAAAGCGTTTTCCAGTTATCAACACTTCCACTTGTCCCTAGTTGATCCCACTTTTTACAGTATGTGCTTCCATCCATAAATTTACCCTAACATCGTATTGCCACCAGACGGATTCACTTGCTCCGTAAGAAATGTTGACTTCACACCGCCACGCCGCCTCATCTTTTTGGTCTCTTCGTTCATAGCTTGCTGAACATCAATAGATGTTTCCGTGGCAGGCGGTGGCGGCGGCGGCGGTGCTTTTGGCGACTTTGGACTGTTCATGTTTTTATTTTCCTTAACAGCTTTTTTAACTCGTAAACCCTGTTTTCACCCGATCTTCGCCGAAAACCAACATATTTTAAACGATATGGAACAAGCTTAAGCACGGTTTTCAGCTTTCCGCTGTACGCATACACCCACCAACACTCTTTGTCAACACTCTTATTTATACCAAGTCTATCTAATCCGATCTTTTCAGCCATTAAACACGCATCCGGCCCAGAATAAAACACCCCGCTATTTATACATCGTCTCATTACAGACTCAAAATCCTCATCATCCTCTCGCCCCCAAAGCTCTCTGACATCATCAATCGGCTTTTTCACACCACAATCCAGTCATCGATCACGGAAGTCGGCTGTTCACTACGCCAAATGCTATATTCCCTCGACAAATAGTCCTCTACCAATCCCAAATTCCTAGCCATTGCCATCAATCTTAGCGTGTCCGCTCCATGACTAGCCCCCCTGCATATCGAACAATTATTCTTATGGCATGGCGCACCAGTACTCTCCGCTTCATGGTACTTCGTTAAATGCTCAAAAAGCAGAGAACACCGCTCAGGGTTCATCGTGTAATTCACAAAATCACGTCTAACAATCTCTATCTCATTCAAAATACTCTTTGCTATCGGAATGTATCTTAACTCAACACCGTGTTCCCGCCTCGCCGTCTCCGCCATCCCCTCGCCAGTCCACGTATTACTCCGCTTCCCGTCATGCGGAACATAATGCCCCCCATACCGGTAATTCTTGATCTTCAAAACATCAAAATAATGACCCCTCAGCCTCCCCGTGTTCTCGTAGTAATCAATAATCTGCACCTTCTTCGTCGCCTTATCCATCGTGCAAAACAATATCGCCGTCTTATCGTTCGTCTGCTTATCACCACCCAAGTCCCAAAACGTGTAAACAGGACTCATCCCATCCCAACTCACCCACGTCAGCCGCCCCTCGCCCTCCATCACCTCTATTTCTCTCGAATAATACGACCCATAAACCTGACTCACCGCCTCATTCAAATACTCCTGCTTAGCCAATGCTAAGCTAATCAATCCGCTATCCACATCATCTTGAATATTCGTAAACGGCATCCCGGTATACGGGCTAATCTTCCCAACCAACTCAGGGTTTACGCATATCCCATCCCCCTCGCTAATCCAATAGTCCGTCTTCGTATCTCTCAACGTCAACCACTCAGCAAACCAACCAGCACGTTCTTTGTTGTCGTCGTATCTGGCCCATAATTGATTGTTCTTTCCTCGCAACGTCCCGTTAAACAATACCGTTGCCTTCCCCTCTCGTAAAATAGGCGCCAAAAATCCAGTCACCTCATCACGATGACTCTGAAACTCACTCGCCACATACCCATTACCACCCTGACCAACGAAATTTAAATTGTCCGTACCATCAATCTTTATTCGGCTACCATTCTTCAACTCAATGTAATAATCACTGTTGTTCTTCTTCGCAACTATCCCCTCAGGACATAACACGTCCACCAGCTTCTTCCCCTTCGTCCATTCCGGCATATTCTCCCACAACGCCCTCTCAGCCCACGCTCTCGTCGGAAATAAATAATAATAATTCCCAGCCCTCTTTATTGCCATACTCACCAACATGCTAAAGTCAACAAGGTCTTTCCCGCTACGTCTCGGCCACGTCTTAACATGAAACCGTATCCCACGCTGAAAAGCATTCCACGCCCTTATCTGGTACGCCCTCGGCAATATAACAGGCAGTCTGATCATACTCTATTCACCTTATCTATCTGCGCAAGCAACACATCCCCCATCATCCTCAACCCATCATCATCGATCTGTCTAAAATCCACCATCTCTATCCGTATGTCCTGATCCGCCGCCTTCAAATTAAAGATGTCCTTCAACTCCCTTATCTCACTCGCCGCTAAACTCCCATCAATCAACTTCTCATCCATCAACCGAGCCAGCATCTCACTACGCTCCTCAGGCGTCAACAAAGCCCCCTTACCATCATCACAACCCTTAACCTTCTTCCCAACACTCTTTAACTCTCCCTCTATCTTCTTCCGCTTCTCCACCTCCTCAGCCATCTTCTTCTCAAATTCCTCCGTAGCAGCCTTCTTACCCTCCTTCTCCCAAAACTTCCCGTAATTAACCACATCCGCCCATATCGCCTTACTTACCGCCCATATCGCCGCATTATCCCCATCCTTAAACGTATTCTTTAACCTCATGTTTATGTCATTCAAATTCATATCATACCCCCTTAAATCCGGCCTTATACCAAAAAGTTAAACAAACCAAAAGGTTTAAAATTGTCGGAGGGTCTAAATAGCGTTACAGAAAAGTCTACGCTCCCGACTGCACCCCCGGCAATACGCCCCCTATCTCAAAAATCGCACCGAAAACCACTCTGAAACCTGTCAACGTCGCATAACATTGGCTATGTCTAATAGTTAAGCTATCTCAAACCGTTGCGTATCACACACTTACGTAAGCAATGGCTAGTTATGACTGATCGTGCTGTACTCTTTTGCGGTAACACTGACTGATCATGCTAGTGTGCAATGGATAATCTGATCAATTTGTGACCTAATTGTCCAGTCATGCAAGATCTCTATTATAGATGAGAGAGAGTGACTGACTGGTCAGTCAGTTTGTGGAGTGAGGCTGTATAGAACTAAACCGATAAACCAATATCGATTGCTTAGAATCGATTGATTAGTGTCGAATGCTTATTACGGTTAAACTGTATCGATAGTGTGTTGCTGGGGATGGTTGTTTGGTTGGGTTGTGACTACTGGACGGGCTTATGCGGGCTGTTTTTAGCGGTTGTGACGTGGTTTGGTGTGTTGTGGTGGTGATTGGTAGGATATACGAGCTGGTGCCGGTTGTAGTGCGTATTTGGCTGGTTGCGTAGTTTGATATGCTGCGCTCTATGGATCGCAGAGAAATACAGATTACGCAGGGCGCCGCGTATTGTGCCGGTTCGCTCGGGGGCGAGCTCTCTGGTACATCAACATGCTGAAAAAGTCAATAGCTGAGGTGTAAAGCGTTGAGTGGTGAGGATTTGCGGAGAAAGTTAGGCTCGGCTAAAAATGATGGTGTAATGGTGGATTATATTATTTGACTGGATGTTTTTTGCATTATTTGAGCGTGATTTTATGGGTTATTTAAAAAATATTTTTAGTTATAAACTATTGAATTACAAGCGTTTGCGTGTTGATTAAAAACAATTATTAATTTTTTTATTTACATCCGGGCAGTGATCGGTTAGCTTATTGTCATCAAGTGAGGGCGCGGTTGCCAACACTGAAAAAATAAAGGAGATGGAAATGAAAAAAGATACCTCAAACGATTATTGCAAAATTAACGGCGTAAAAATCCGGTTATCTGCCGCCGCGCAAATGATGGATGATGAGATACGCGAAAACATCCATAGTAGATTGGCCCCGTGCTCTGCCCAGCGATTTGCAACGGCTTATTGCAAGGCGCATAAAGCAAAATTTAACGAGACGTTTACAGTCTGTTAGAACCACCGCGCCGGTAGCCAGTCCGGCGAATGAAAGGAAATAAAATGAAAACAGCGTTAAAAGTAATTGCGACAAAGTATAAAGGCGACGTTATGAACATGAGCGGGCCAGCGCACAAGGCGGATCGGGTTGCGGTAATAAGGGA
>JACCDR011516123.1_pt1 | contig 21588 bp, 34 predicted proteins | sample 7446431 | NCBI WGS metagenome assembly JACCDR01 (sample SAMN15323443, study PRJNA562643) | freshwater metagenome | isolation source: river surface water | place: USA:Blue River Watershed | collected 2017-08-17 | reverse complement strand
CTCAGCGTGCGCAGGTACTCGTGTACCTCCTGGCATCGAATGCAGCGCTTGATGCGCTCCGCGACGCTGTCGTAGACCATGCGGATGTCGAAGTACTGGTGACGCTTCGGGATCGGAAGCTTGCAGGCGTCGCAGACGTGCTCCTTCACCGCCGAGCGCTTGTGCTCGAGGTACACGCTGTATTGCTCGTCAGCGTAGTGGCTCACTTCGCCTCCACCTTCCTGACCATCTCCTCGTACTCGGCGAGGGTCAGCGTCTTGTCGAGAAGCTTGCCGCCTCTGGCCTCGCAGAACCGCTGCCACTCGGGACAAATGGGGTCCGCATGGTAAGCGTGAAAGCCCTGGCCTGGCGGCAGCCGCACCCTGGCAGCAGGGGCGTCGCAAAACTGGCAGTAGCCCTCGTTCACCTGCTTGTTGCGCCTCAAGCGCCTGGCGAAGCTCACCCTTGCCCCACAATCGGCGGCTCTGGCGCGGCAAGGATGCGCTCAATGCCGTGAGTCAGGAGCTCAATCAGAGGGCCACGCCCTGTGTTGCCCCAGGTGGCCTTCGCCTCGGGGTACTCGCGAACCGCCATCACGATGACGGCGGCAATGGCCTTCGGCAGGGCCGCCTTGACTGCGTCCATGGCAGCATTCAGCTGCGCTTCGGCCTCTTCCTGCGTCACAGCCCCTCCACCCGCCTCTTCAGCGCGAGGAAGCGCTCCTGCAGCTCGTCGTCCGCGTTCGAGAGGCTGCCGAGGCTCTCTCGGTTGAGGAGGGTCAGCTCAGCCTGCCCCAGCTTCACGAGGGTGCGCAGCCAGCCCTCCACGGCGTAGCGCTCCGGGGCGTGCATGGCGTCCCGCTGCGTGAGCCACGCTGAGGACACCAGCTCCAGCTGGTCGCACGTGTCGGCGATGCTCACTCTTCCACCACGGTCCAGCGGCTGTCGCCCTCGCAGTCCTGGCAATAGCCCGAGACCGTGTGCCCTGGCTTGTACCTCGCGACGTTCCCACAGCCTTCCTGCCACAAGTGACCGGCGGTGCACCTCCAGGTCTTCTTCTTCGGCTTCTCCGCAGCCAGGCGGAGCACCGTGTCTCCGACCTTGCACACCGTGCACGAGACCCGTGTGCCGACGAGCGACTGCTCGCAGCCGCTCGGGACCACACGCCCGCACTTCTCGCAGCACCACTCGAGCTTCACCGGCGGCAGCGTCTTCAGGCATTCGGGGCAGGTGACGTTGGCTTGCGTGTTCGTCCAGACGTCAGTCGTATTGCGCAAGCCCATGTAGTCGAGCCCGCACTTCGTCGGCCCCCAGCCGAGGTGGCAGACGGGCTTCGTCTGCGTGGTCTGCACGGGAGGCGGCTTGGCGCCGACGGGGATGTTGTGGACCTTGCCGGGGCACTCCGACGCCGCGTAGGCATTGCACGGGTGGGGCCGGTCGGGGATGTGGTTGCTTGACGACACGCGCCGGCCGCACGTGTCGCAAGCCCACTCGAGCTTCTGGCGCTCGGCAGGCGGCGCGCTATTCACCGACTCGGGCTCGGTGATGATGTGCTCGGGCTTCAGTTGATACCAGAGGCCCTCCTGATGCGCCGGCGCCACGATGATGATGTCGCCGCTGGGCTTCGGCGGCGGAGGCCGCATCCGGATGTCGATGAGTTCGACGGTGATGGCGTGCGTGACCTTGAAGATGGCCTCTTGCTGAGGCTCGACGCGCACGGGCTCTTGCAGGCTGACGTCGACTGGCTCCTGGCCGTCAGCGTTCGTCAGCACGCTGTAAAGCAAGCCCGCGGTTTCGCGGCTACCGAGCAGCTCTTCGGTCCACTTCAGCTCTCCAACCTTCTTCATTAGTTGTCCTCCTCGTAAGCCTCGTCAGCGCGAAGCGTGGGGTTCAGGGTCTGCTCGTAGGCCCAGGTCATCAGCTCCAGTACGGTCGTCTTGCTTGGCCCGCGCGTGCCGGCCGCGCCGTGAGCGATAAAGTCGGCGACCAGCTCATCGAGCGCTTTGTGCAGCTCGATGTGGCGGTGCTTGTGCTCAGCCCTTTTCACTCTCCTCCTTCTTCAGCACGCGCTCGATCTCGGCACTGAGAGCTTCCATCTCCGCGTCGTAGGGCCCTTCCTTCAGGTGGAAGGCGATCGCCAGCTCCCGGATGCGGTCGGGCTTCACGTAGCGCGCCCCGCCGAGCGTCACCGCCCACTCCAGGATCGAGTCGCGAGCAACCGGCACGATGGTGTCCGTCTCGCTCGTGATGTGCGCCGAGATGCTCATCTCCACCTGCGCCATCGCGGTGAGCATCTTGAGCATGCGGTCCTCGAGCTTCGAGACGATGGTCTCCAGCTCCAGGTTGCGCTTCAGCGTCTCCGCCATCTCGTGGGCGTCCTTCTCGCGCCGCGCCTCGAGCTGCTTGATGGTCTCGCCGCGCTTGACCAGCTCCTCGTACTCGAGGTCGGTGGCTATCTTGGTCTCGAGCTTCTCCGCCTCGAGCTTGGCGATGAGCTTGGCGTCGCACTCGATGCGGTGAGCGTGCCCAGCTAGTTGCTCGTCCAGCTCCCCGATGCGCTGCCGCATTTTCGCCATGCGGAAGGTGTCGACCTCTGCCCGGTCCACCTTGGCCTCGAGTTCGGCTATCCCCGCCAGCAGCTCGTTGTAGTGCTGCAAGCTGACGATGCCGTCAGGCTGCAGCTCGTCCAGCAGTCGCTCCCACTTGGTGTCCCTCTCGTCACCCATAGGCCGGCGACCTTACAACATGTTGCAAGGGCCTTCCATCCTGAAGAGGTCCCCGGTACAGGGGCCTAGGGGTGGACGAGCCGAAGCGCAAGACGCGGCGCCGGCGACCGATCCAGCCCTATCGGCTGAAGTCGCCGCAGCCCTGGCGTGTCATTCCCCCCACTTGGGTCCCTCTCACGCCCCCCGAGTCGGTCAGGGTCCTGGCTCGCGTGGAGTGGCGGGAGTGGTCAGCGAGATTCGACTCCGCTGTCCGGAAAGGCGAGTGAGCTGCTCTTGCTTCAGCAGCTCGGTCGCACCCTGCCTCGCGCGGACGAGGATGATGATGCGCTCGGCGCCCGCCAAGGTGACCCAGAGCTGACGGTTCCCGTTGTGCCGGCGAACATGGAGAACCTCCAGTTTGCGGGCGAGGGTCTTCACCTCGGTGGTGGTGCATCTCAGGAAGTGAGCGAGGTCCTTACAGAGGACCCGATGGAGGTGGCAGTAGCGCTCATCGCCGCGCTTTGTCTTATCCAGCGCCTTCAGGGGCGCCAGCTCGGTAATCGCCGGGTAGCGGGCGGGGAGCTTGCGGGGCTTGGCCATGGCTAAGAACCTCGACCCTGCCATCGTGCTCGAACGGAAGACCGCCGTCGAGCGCGCTCGCGAAGAGCGGATGACGCGCCTGCGGGACCTCGAGGACTCCATCTTCGAGCGCAGCTGTCGGGTTGTCGACGCGAGCCTGGCCTGGAGCGAGGTCGAGGCGAACCAGGCGGAGCCGCCTGTCGACTGGATCGCAGAGCATGGACGCGACGGGGCACGTCAGCGGCTGAACGTGGCGAAGGCGGCGTGGATGCCGAAGAGCCTCGCGCCTGCCGGCATGGACCTGAGCGTGAAGGTGATGGTGGGCATCGCGAAGGCGCGCGGCCAGCGGGTGACGACGCAGAACAACCAGCTGAACGTGCAGATTTGCCTGCCGCCGCCCACCAGCAAAGAGCACCCGGGGGAAGAGGAGGACAAGGATGTCATCGACGTCGACCCATGAGTGGCGAGTGGAAGTGAAGCCCCGCTTGGGCAAGTGGAGCTTCGAGGTGTATGGCCCCGATGGGATACTGGAAGCTGGCTGCTTCCCGCCGGCGGACGTGCAGGAGGCGCTCGAACGGTACTTCCGCGGGCCTAGCGCGGACCTCTTCTCGTTCTGGAAGGAGGCCCCCGATGTGGATCCCTGAGCGGGTCGACGAGAATCCGTTCGTCGACCACGGCGCGGAGCACGACTGCTACTCGATCGGCGTCAGTGGCTGGATGGAGCCCGGCGAGCCCAAGCGCCGCATCGGCTTCTACATGGAGCCCGGCGAGCCCGACGTCGAGTTCACCGACCCGAGCTGGGTGCTGTGATGGCTGACAAGCACCGGGTCTACGTGAGCAAGGAGCACGCGCTCCAGACGTACCTCGACATGGGCTACGTGCACGCCGAGGGCGACCCCGAGCAAGACGCGAAGATGGAGGAGATGGGGTGCGTGCTGGTGGAGGGCGACGCGGTGGTTCACGCCGTGCGCAACACGCCGCCCTGGCGCTTTCACTTCCGGCATACGTACCTGTCTCGCGCCGACGTGCGCCGCGTCGAGGTCCTGGAGTTCGAGGACGAAGATGGCGACGCCTACATCACGACGCGCGGTCGGGGCGGCGACTACCCGGAGCAACCGTACAAGGAGCGCCTGTTCGAGAGCATCCCGCACCTGCTCGCGAAGCACCGCGAGGACATCATCGTCAGCATCAACGAGCTGCGCGCCGAGGCCCTGAAGCTCGAACGCTTGCTCGACGAGGGCGACTGATGGAGCAGCACATCGGCAAGCCCTTCCGCAACATCCACGACGGGCGCGTGGGCGTTCTTCGCCAGTCGGCGAACCAGAACGTCTGCACGATGGAGTACAAGGACCGCGCGGAGCTGCGGCACGAGCCCGTCACGCCCAACACGCTCAAGCAGAACTGGGCCCTCGTCGAAGGCCCCTCGCACGACCTGCTCGACGTGGAGATAGCGTTCATCGCGCGTACTGCTGACCAGGCGCTGCGCGCGGTCGAGAAGCACGAGCCCTTCCAGTTCTGGAAGCTCGGGCAGGCAGACAGCAACATCTACGACGGCGGCCTCGTCGAGGTCATCGTCGACTACCTGAGGGCACGACGGTGAAGTGGAAGACTGTCCGCCCAGGTCGTTGGGCATTCGGGCCGCTGCGCATCGAGCGCGAGGGAGAAGCCTTCCTCGTGTGGCAGGCGCAGCTCGAACTCCCTCTCGGTCAGAAGCCGCTCAAGCCGGCGCGCTTCTCGACTCTCAAGGCAGCTAAAGAGTGGGGGAAGACGCAAGCCACAGGGTGATTCTCGATCGCAGCATCTACACTCCGTCGCCCTGGAGTTTAGCGTTCCACAATTCGACGGAGGACGAACTGCTCGGCGGAGGCGCAGCGGGCCCGGGGAAGAGCCTCACTCTCCTCTGGGACCCGCTCGTCACGCAGGCCGTGGTCGAGCACGCCCGCATGACGCAGAAGATTCCGGACGCCTTCCCCGACTGGCTGAAGGACATGTGCGTCCGCTACCCGATCCGCCAGGGCGAGAGCGAGGGGCACGCGCTCCATCTGCGCCGCTCGATGCCCCAGCTGCAGGAGAACATCGACCGCTCGCTGCGCATGTTCCCCAAGTTCGACGAGCACGCGGTCTACCTGCGTGAGCCGCACTGCTGGCAGTTCTCGAGCGGCTATAAGCTGACCTTCGGTCACTGCCGCGAGGTGAACAGCTTCCAGGACTACATGGGCCGGCAGTACACGCACCTGGCGCTCGACGAGGCCCATCAGTTCGAGCTGATTCAGTTCGAGGAGCTGGACGGCCGCGTTCGCGCGGCAGACAAGGTGCTGAAGAAGCTCCTGCGCTCGCGGCTGGCTAGCAACCCAGCCCCCGGCTGGCTCAAGGCGCGCTTCGTCGACCCGCACCCCGAGGGCAACAAGCGCCTGCGCGTAAAGGTGCTCGACCCGCGCACGGGTGAGATAAAGTTCATTTGGCGCAAGTTCCTGCCGGCCACGCTCGACGACAACCCCGACAAGGACTTCGTCGCCCAGTACAAGCTCCGCCTGCTGAGCAAGCCGGCGCACATGCGCGCCCGCTACCTGTACGGCGACTGGAACAGCGTCGAGGGCGCGTTCTTCGACGACGACTGGAACCCCGCCGTTCACGTCATCAAGCCGTTCAAGGTCCCCCGCGACTGGCCCAAGTTCCGCTCGATGGACTGGGGCTACAAGGCGCCCGGCGTCATCGGCTGGTGGGCGATGGACAAGGACGAGAACCTCTACTGCTTCTACGAGTTCAGCTTCCAGAAGATGCGCGCCGACGAGGTCGCTGACCGCGTCGTGGCCATCGAGAAGGACTTCGGGTTCTGGGACAAGCAGCGGAACATCAGCCGCCTGTCGGGCGTCGCGGATACGCAGCTGTGGGAGGAACGCGGCGACAGTGGGAGGAGCAAGGCCGAGGACTTCACGCGCAAGGGCGTGCTCTGGCAGCCCGCCGACAAGGCCTCGATCGCGCGCAACGCCGAGCGCATCAGCGAGCGCCTGCGCGACTACGACGAGAACAGTCCGCCCGGCATCATGTTCTTCAACAACTGCCGCAAGTGCATCGAGTCGCTGCCGCAGATTGGTATCGACGAGAACGACTCGACTCAGTTTGACAAGAAGAGCCCGTTGAAGCACTGGGTCGACATGATCGCGTACGCCACGGCGCGCGCGAGCAGAGGGCGCGGCTCCATTCCGATGGAATTGCACGAATTTGATCGCCCCGATCCGGCGGACGCGGACAACGACACGGGGCGCTCGGCATCAGGCTGGGGCTACGGAAGTTGAAGGAGGCAGGATGGCGATCTATTTGAACGAGGGCACGGCAGAGCAGCTTTACGAGTCCATTCGGCAGCGCATCGCCGAGATGGAGGCGAAGAGCATTCAGAGCTACCTCTACGGCAGCTGGGACGTCGATGCCCCGCTCGTCGCGAAGGCGCCCGTCGGTACTGCCGACATCGACGCGCTCTGCCCCGAGCCCAAGTGCACGTGCGGCGTGCAGCACACTGGCGGCATTCACTCTGACTGGTGCGACCTGGATGAAACCGCCTAAGACATTCGTCTCGGCGCTGAGCCGGGAGCTGCGACGCCAGAAGCTCCGCGGGTTCATCCCGCTCGAGGACGCGCTGGAGTTCGAGCTGCGGCCCGAGACGCGCGAGTGGATCCTGGAGCGCATCGCGGCAGGTGACCCTGGGCCGATGCACTTCCACGGCGAAGAGTGCTGGACCGACCAAGAAAACCAAGAAGGGGAACAAGACTAAGCGCCGACCCGCGTCCGGCGTCAGGTCCCTCGGTGTTTAGCCCCGCCGAGGGACCGTCATGGCGAGAGAATTAGCTGAACAGCGCGAAGCCGAGACGGCTTCCGGCACCGACGACATCTCGGTCTTCGAGGCTGGGCAAGACACGCCCACCGAAGAGGCGTTCGAGTACGCGGAGGAGGAGCTGAACCTGGTGACTGCGTTCAAGCAGCACCCGGAAGGCCAGAGTGCGCTCAAGCGCATCGGGGAGAAGGTTTTCGACGACTTCGACCAGGGGTGGCGAGCGAACGAGAAGTTCCGGAAGAACATGGCCGACATCTGGGCCCTGTTCAGCGGCAACCTCGATCCGAAGGACCCGCTCTTCAAGGACCTGTCGAACGCGCACGTGCCCATCCTGATGGAGAACACGGTGCGCATGGTCTTCCGCCAGGCGCACGAGCTGTTCGGCAACTGGACCAACGTCTTCGGCGTGAGCCCGGTGGGCCCCGACGACGAGAAGGTGGCGCGCCTGCTGACCCTGCACGGCAACTGGCAGATTCGAAAGCGCATCAAGGACTTCAAGCGCGAGATCGGCCACCGCGGCCTGCTCATCTTCGACCTCTTCGGCGACGTCACCTGCCACAGCTACTGGGACCCCGTCCGCCGCTCGAACCGCCATCAGATTCTGACGGCGAACGAGTTCGTGTGCGCGAACGCCCACGTCTCGACGATGCCCGACTACTCGGACGTCAGCTGGCTCGCGAAGCTCATCAAGATGGACGCGCACGAGCTGCGCAAGAAGGACGGCGAGTGGGAGGACGTCGTCACCACGCTGAAGGCGCTGCCGCCGGCGTGGGGGAGCGAGACGGCGCAAGAACTGCGCGACGCCGTCGACAAGAGCCTCGGCACCGACCGCACGGAGTACGAGAAGGGCCAGTACGAGATTATCCACTACGAGGGCTGGCTGAACCTGCCCGGCCAGGACCGCGACCGCTACTGCCTGGTGCTGCTCGACAAGCAGACGAAGACGGTGCTGAAGCTCGCGATCCACGAGCGGGTCGACAGCTTCGAGAAGCGCCGGTTCGAGTTCGAGACGCAGCAGAAGCAGGCGTGGCAGCAGGCGACGCAGCTGCGTCAGCAGGTCATCCAGGACCAGCAGGCGACAGCGCAGGCAGCCATCGAAGCCGCGATGACGGCGCCTCCCGATGGCGAGGGCCCGACGCAGCTCATCATGCAGGCGCGGCAGATTGCCGAGCAGCCGCCGCCGCCCGAGCCGCCGATGCCGGACTGGATGCGCGGCGACCCCAATGCCGAGCCCCGCCCGGCGGAGGCCACGCCCATCTGCATGTTCGCTCACGGCGTGAACATCGAGCCCATCGCCGGCGTGATGGGTCTCGGCACGGGCAGCATCCACGCGGCGCAGAACCGCGCGGCGAACATCGCCCTCAGCATGTTCATCGACCAGGGGACGCTCGGCAACCTCAAGAACTTCCTGGCCAAGAGCGAGCTGCAGTTCGAGGAGAGCGGCGGCACGCTGAAGATTAGCCCCGGCAAGATTCACAAGGTCCGCGGCGCGATGGACCTGTCGAAGGACATGGTCCCGCTCGACTTCGGCGAGGCCAACGCGCAGCTGCTCCAGCTCGTCGAAATGCTGGTCCGCTTCGGCAACACGGTGAGCAACACGCCGGAGGTGCTGAGCGGCGAGGCGGGCAAGAGCGGTGAGACCGCGCAGGGGCTGAGCGCACGCATCGAGCAGGCGACGAAGATGCTCAGTGTGCCGACGGGCAAGTACGCCGACTTCGTCTCCCAGGTGCTGGAGAACAATGCGCTGCTCAACGCCATCTTCATGGAGGAGGTCGAGTTCTTCTCGGTCAACAACCACGACCCGATGCTCGGCGCGCTGGGCAGGCAGAGCTTCAAGGTCGGGCGCGAGATGTACGACCGCGTCTACGAGGTCGAGATTTCGGCGGACCTCAAGTTCACGTCCACGCAGCAGCGCATCAGTGAGGCCGATGCGTTGGTGCAGATGCCGCAGGCGGTGGAGGAGCTGGGAGGCAACTGCGCCTTCAAGCACGCGGTGGTCAGCAAGAGCCTCGAGGCGCGTGGTCGATATGATCTCATCTCTCTCATCGGCGGTCCGCCGCAGCCACCTCCGGTATATGGGGCTCCTACCTCGCCGCCTGCTCCCCCTCCAGGCGCGCCTATGCCTGGTGGTCCTCCTGCTCCAGGCGGAGCGCCACCTGGCGGACCTCCTGGACCGCCTCGCGGACAGCCTCGCCCGGGACCCCAGCGACCCGGCGGAGCGCCGACGGCAATGGGGCAACAACAGCGCGGCACACCTAAGGCTCGTCCATGACCAGCGACCTGAACCTGTTCAGGCAGCGCCTGGCAAACCTTCAGCGCGATGAGCTGAAGACGGGGCACCTGATGGTGCTGCACAGCGCGGGCGTCGGGGACTACGCGCGCATCGTCGCTGCTGCCGAGAAGGCGCACCTCATCGGCAAGCTGATCGAGGAACTCCACCTGCTGGAGCACAAGCCCAGCGAATTCGTGAAGAGGTATCTACAGCATGAGTAGCCGTCCCATCTACAGCTTCCCCGACTTCAAGGAGCCGGAGAAGACATCGGCCTGGCAGGACGCTCCCAAGGACGTGAAGATCGAGCTGCGCGACGCCGAACTCGAGAAGGCGAAGAAGCGCACCGCGCTCATCAAGGAGCGCATGAGCCCGCCCGGCGCGCTGAAGCTGCCGCCGCTGCTCGAGGCGGCTCGGTTCAAGCACTTCATCCCCGACGGGGCCTTCAGGTCCCAGGCGAGCTTCGACCGCATCTACGTCTGGCCGATCGAGATGTTCGACGGCGAGACCACCTTCCGCGGCACGAGCATCATCAAGCCGATGCTCTCGCAGAAGAAGGACCTGCAGGAGGGCCATCGCGGCGTGCTCATCAGCGCGGGGCTGACGGCAGCGGACAGACTGATGAGCCACGGCATCGAGCTGGGGCACATCGTGAGCACGAACAAGAACGTTCCCTTCGCGCGGCGCTGTGAGCAGCTCGAGGCGGAGGACATGTTCTACCTGGTGATGCGCGACGGCGACCTCGCGGGCAGCGAGACGCTGCGTGAAGAGGTCGTGCGCGGCGACAAGAGCATCGTCGATGAAGGCGGAGACGAGGGCTACTGCCACCAGATTGCAGGGCGGAAGAAGCAGTCCGTCTTTATCTCCGATACGTGGTGAGGTGACCGATGTCAGACTACATGCAAGGCGACAAGGACACGGGGACGACCATCCCCTTCAGCGATGACGAGGCCGAGCCCAAGGACGTGGCGGAGGTCCTCGCGGAGGACGACAAACCCGACGCGAGTCCGCAGGAGCGCCTGACGAAGAAGCAGAAGCGGCAGGAGCGCCTGCAGAAGATTCTGCAGGAGGGCAAGCAGAGCAAGGAGGAGCTGGAGAAGACGAAGGACGAGCTGCACCAGCTCAAGTCCCAGCTCTCTCGCCTCGAGGGCTTCGTCGCGGCGAACCAGGCAGCTCAGCAGCGCCAGCCGACGGGCGACCCGTACAAGGCGAGGCTCGACGCGATCGAGACACGCCGGAAGGACGCCTGGAAGGCGGCGCAGGCCGAAATCAAAGCGGGCTCGATGGACGAGTCGAGGACCGCTTACTACGAGAGCGGCTCTCGCGAGATCGACGAAGAGAAGGCGCAGGTCATGGTCGAGCGCGAGCTGGCTCGACGTGAGCCGGTGCAGCAGCAGAACAACGCGCGCCAGCGCTGGGTGAATCAGTACCCGGAGGTCTACGCCAACCAGGACGCCTTCCGGTGGGCGACGGCTCGCTCACAGATGCGGCAGGCCGAGGGCGAAGTACTGACGGAAGAGGTCGCGCACGAGATTCTCAACGAGGCGAAGATTCGCTTCAAGCTCGGCGCGAAGAAGCCACCGAGCGCGAGCGAGCGCGACAAGTTCAGCGGCGTCTCCTCGGCGGGCGGCTCAGCGAACGACAACGGCGCGACCGGCATCCGCATGACGCCGGAGTTCAAGCGCATGGCGACGGCGCTCTACTCGGACATCCCCGAGGCCGAGGCCATCAAGAAATGGGTGAACGGCCCGGGCAAGAAGCTCCGGGAGAAGAAGGCGATCTGATGGCCATCATTGGAACTTGCTCACGCTGCCACGGCCCCGTCGTCACGCCTGACGTCTGGCAGGGCACGCATCCTCCGCCGAGGAACTGCCGCGACTGCGGCGCCCAGGGCAAAGAGAACTACGGCCCCATCATCGAGATGGTGCCGCGGCCCGGCTACTACATCCGCGACTGGCGCTTCCAGCAACAGCCCTACTACTTCACTCACGACCTCGTCGGGATCAACACGACCGGCACCAACGTGTCGACCATCGGCACGACGTACATCGACCAACAGCTCGCGCTGATGGGCGGCATCAAGCAGGAATGAGCGAGCCTTGCGCGAAGGTCGCGTACCGCTCACGTGAAGCGGCGACGCGGTCGCGCAAGGGAGCGCGCGGCAAGGGCCGCCGTGTCAACTGGTCGCATCGCCTATCGGCGTACAAGTGCCCGCGGTGTGGGCTCTGGCACCTGACGAGTCTCGAGAAGACTTGAAGGCGAGAGGCAGGTGCCGAAGGGCCCTCTTCACCTCGGCTGTCCCGTCCGCTGCAACGGCGGTTAGTTGCATGTCGAGGTCGGGCTCTTGGAACATGACCCAGTGGAGCGGCTTCCACACGTCGGCGTCCCGATTGGCGTCGACGAGGGCCAGCACATCTGAGATAGCCCCCAGCGCGGCCTCGTCGGGCGCGTGCAGGACGACAACGGTCTCGCGCTCACCCACGTAGCGCCCGAACTGCAGCGCGGCGTGAACCACCTGCGCCAGCTGTAGCCCGATGGGCAAGTCGGCGCGCACGACGACGTACAGTCGCTCACTCATGTTCCCTCTCGATGTTGGTGGGGCGCCCCGGGTTCCTTTAACAGGGATGACCGGGGCGCCCCGTAATGGTCCCCGCCCAGGCGCATGGATAAAACGCCCAGACGGGGATAAATGCAGGGGAGCCTGGAGTCGAACCAGGGACCTCTCGGGTTTGTGCCCTCGCGCTCTGTCCGGGCCCTTGCGGGCTTGCTGAGCTACTCCCCTAAAACTAGCGGGCGACAAGAGGCTGGGGGTTGCCTCCAGCCGCCCTGCGCGCGAGGCAGGACTCGAACCTGCGTCTCCAGGGTCATCACCCCTGGCGCTGAGCCCCTCAGCTACCCACGCGAACACTGGTCTGGCGCCGAAGCGCTGACGGTCAATGCACGCTGCATGTAATCCATACGGAGCCAGCGCCTGTCAAGCTTGACGTGAAGTTCGGCCCGTGCTTCCTTAGGTTCACCCACGGGCGGCGGTGCCCTCTCTCCTCTGCCCGTGGGTGGCTTACAAGCCTCGGCTCGTGTCTCCCGCAGGACACGCTGTCTGAACCCCGCGGTTCAGGGAGCGTTCGGAGTGACGGAAGAGTCGACGAAGAAGAAGCGCCAGGACCCAGCACCGCGGCCCGTCGAGGGCATCGCCAATCGCGGGTACCTGGAGCAGCACGACCCGACGAAGCACTACGTCTGGGTCTCCGAGGTAAACGACCCGACCATCAACGTCGGCTACTACAAGTCGCTCGGATACAAGCAGGCGCAGTACGACCCGGACGAAGCCCGTCCGACGATCGGCTACCACGAGTACAAGCAGGGCGACCCCATCAAGGCCATGGGCATGGTGCTGATGGAGGCCCCTCGTGAAGTGAAGGCCGCGATCGACCGCGAGGGCTGGGACAAGGCCGACGCCATCCAGGAGACCATTCGCAAGCGCGACTTGGACCCGATGGACAGCCGCGAGTTCAGGGGCATCAAGAGCGTGCGAACCGAGCAGGACGACCGCCATCGGTGGCAGTTCTAACGAAGGATTGATCGAGCGCGCTGGCCGCGCTCATGGCGAACAACCAGCACTTCTACGGCTTTCGGTTCTTCCGAAGCCTCAGCGGGACTGACACCCCGCAAATCTTCACGGTGCCGATCGCCAGCGCCTACGCGCCTAACACTGGCGCGGATGGCTCTGGCGGGACCTCCGTCAACCTCAACATCGGCGACCCCGTGCAGTTCGTGGACGGCGGGACTGTTCGCCTCGTGCAGCCGGGCGCCGCGACGACTTCGGCGGTGCTCGACGATGCGACCTTCGGCATCGTCGTCGGCTTTCCCCGCGTGAAACTCGACGGGGCTGTGAAGCCCTCGAGCTATTACCCGACGGCTACCTCCTACAACGGAGGCATCGCCGGCGCCGAGGCGACGCTCGTGAGCGTCATCCCGGTGAAGGACAACATCTTCGAGATCGACCTCGGCGCTGCGCCGGGCGCTTCGTTCGACACTGCGGCGGAGTACGCGGCGGCGGTCGGTAAGGGCGCGCACTTCACGTACAGCGTGATCGCCTCGGGCGTGCGCGGTGCCCCGAAGGCAAACCCGCTGCTCGATCTCACCAACATCAACAGCACGACTGGTATCCGCCAGCTGCGCATCGTCGGCATGTCGAAGCTCGGCGACACCCAGGACTTCACCGGTGCGGCTGTCCGCATGCAGGTGATGTTCAACGCGGTTCAGCTCTCTGGCTACACGCCGCAGACCGCTGACATCGAGACCTAAGCCGCAGCTGAAGGACTACGACAATGAGCGAGATTTTTACCTCCACCGCGGCGCTGGCACTCAAGGAAACCCTCGAGGCCATCGACACCGACGAGCACGGCGACGAAGGCTCGAAGGCTGTCTTCACCAAGTGGCTCGATGTGAAGTCGATGAGCGACAACTACATCGAGTACTACGAGATCGCTGGCTCGGGCCTGGCGGGCGAAAAGCCCGAGGGCGAGAGCTACCCGGTCGGCACCATCGTCGAAGGCCCGCTCACTCGCTTCAACGCGCGCACCTACGGGCAGCGCATGATTGTGAGCGACGAGGCCATCGAGGATGTGAAGTACGACAAGGTCGTGCAGGCAGCCAAGCGCAACAACCGTGCGCTCTGGAAGCTGGCCGACTTCGACGCGACGCTGCTCCTGGTGCGCGCGACCAACACCTCCTTCACGGGTGGTGACGGTCAGCCGCTGGCGTCGGCCTCGCACTCGCTGCCGGGCGGCGGCACGTACTCCAACGTGCTCGCGACTCCGATGTCGCCGAGCAAGGCGGCGCTCGTCATCGCGACGGCTCAGCTGATGCAGCAGGTGGGACATGATGGACTCATCGACGGCCTGGAGCCCAAGAAGGCGCTATTCCCCGTGCAGCAGTGGGGCGTCTGGCGCGAAGTGCTGGGCAGCTCGTACGACCCGACCCCGGGCTCGTACAACGCCATCAACGTCATCAATCGGGACCTGAGCATCACGCCTCAGCCCATCAAGTATTGGACCAGCACCACCACCCAGTGGGCGCTGAAGACCGATGCTGACCTCGGCCTGATGTGGTTCTGGCGCCGCAAGCCCAAGAGCAACACCTGGGTCACCGAGGACAAGACGATGATGAACTACGCCATCTCGGCGCGGTGGTCTCGTGGCTGGGTCAACCCTCGCTGCATCCTCTTCTCTGACAGCTAAGGAGCCGCCGTGAGCACGACCCCCAACGCCTTCGGCAACGCGCTCGGCACTTCGCCGCCGTTCTTCAACTACTCCGCCTGCGGCAACCCCTTCGGCCTCTGGCTGAGGCCCGGTTCGCGAGTCGCGGCGTACGTGCGCAGCACGGGCGCTCAGGACCTCGACGACCTGCTCGTCCGGGACAACCTCGTCTCCACCATCAACGCGGGCTGCAAGCGCTGCCGCTCAGGCAAGGGCGACGTCGTCCTTGTGCTCGAGGGTCACACCGAGAGCCTCACGGGCGCCGACGCGATTCCCGACCTCGTCGCCGGCACGCAAATCATCAGCTGCGGGCGACCGGGCGCGACGAACAACCCGACGCTGACCTGGCCGGCCACGGATTCCACGCTCCTGATGAACGTGGCGGACGTGTCGCTCATCGGGTTCAACCTGAACTTCGCGGGCATCGATGCGGTAGTCGCCCCGGTCACGATGAGCGCCGCGGGCTGCGTGCTGGCGGGCAACCTCGTCACGCTGGCCGCGGGCAGCGCCGGGGCGACCACGCCGGTCACGGTAGCAACCGGGGCCACCAACTGCACGATCGCGGGGAACAAGATGCTCCAGACGGGTACCGAGACCCAGGTGAACATCATCTCGATCACGGGCGCCGTCGACAACCTCGAGATCGCGAATAACTACATCAGCTGCCTGCTCACGAGCGCGACGGGCGGTATCATCCAGGTCGGCGCCGCGGCGACGAATCTCGACATCCACGACAACCGTTTCTACAACGCGGTCGAGGACGGCGTCTGCATCCGCGTCGCGGACACGTTCGCTGCCACCGGCTGGATTTACCGGAACTTCGGCAAGACCATCGACGCGGGCGGCACGGTCGCCAACACGCTGAAGATGGTGAGCTTCGAGGGCACCACCGAGTCCCTGCTCGGTTGCTTCGAGAACTACTCGACCGATGAGGCCACGGCCTCGGGCGTCATCTCGCCCGCTGGCGCGGCCACGTAAGGGAACCCAATGTCGAAGAGAGCCAAGGCCTCGCTCGTCACCCTCGGCATCGCGCTGGGCAGCGCCCTGCTCGGCTGGTTGCAGACGGAGTACGGCGAGGACCTTGGCCTCTGCCCGACGCCTGTCCCGGCTGTGGTGTTCCCTGCGGAAGACGCGGGGGCGCCGTGAGTCGACAGCAGGTGAGGTGGCTGGTGGCCTACTTCCTCCTGCTCGCAGGTCTCTTCCTCGCGGCCACCCCAGATTAAACCCAGGGAGACCTGGGCCCCAGGCCCCGTCAGATGTCTTCATGCGCGTCCCCCTCCGCTTGATGCAACTGACGGGGCCGAACTTTTATAGGTCGTTGATACAACCTCTATAAATTATAAGCGATGCCCGACCCACGGTTCCAGCCCATCCCGCTCGCGCCCCCTGCCGGAGGGCCCCCGTCGCCCATCCCGCTCGCGCCTCCGGGCGGCATGCAGCCGACGCTCGTCGAGGAAGAGCAGTACGGCCCCCCGCTTCCGCCGGAAGGGCAGAGGCAGTGGCGCATCCCGAGCGTGCCGGAGACGATGCTGCGCGACATGGGGATGGAGGGTGCAGCGAAGACGGCCGCTGACTTCCAGCGCGGCACGGTGGTGGTGCCGGAGTGGCTGAAGCGCCTCGATCCACTGCAGGGCATGCGGGACCTGACGGGCTGGGAACTGCCGACGAGTGAAGACGTGATGAAGCGCTCGCGCGTTGAGGTCGACCTGCGCAACAAGCTCGGCAAGTCCACGTCGATGTTCGAGAGCCTGCCGGGTGACCTCCTGAGCCAGCTGAAGCTGAGCCCCATCTTCCCCGAGGAGTACATCAAGCCGGGGACGGACCCCATGCAGGACATGGTGAACGTCTACAACCGGACGCGGCCGCAGGGGGCGCCACGCGAGGGACGGACCGTGACGGAGCCGCCGGCGGAGGAGCCGCAGAGCTACCTCGAGCCCCAGGAGGACGGAACTTACCTCACGCGGTAAGGCATGCGAAGCGTACCTCGGAACATCGACAGGAAGGGCGAGCACCTGAGCCGGTGCGACGTGTGCAGCGTGCCCTACCTGCGCAGCGCTCTGCGCCGTGGCGAAGACGGCTTGCTCCGCTGCGTGAATGACCTGCCCGGTCGCAGCGAGCTGACGCTTGCGCGACTGACGGCTCAGCGCGCTCAGCAGATCGCCGCGCGCTCGGGCTATGGCCTGCCCGCGGATGGCGCCTACCCCGACACGGACAGCGAGGGGCGCCCGAATAGCCAGAGCAGCTACACGGGCCCCACTCGCCGCTTCACCGCTGACGACGTCTACAACGGCGACCCGCCGACGGGGTTCTGATGCTGCCCAATACGACTCCGTCGCCGGTCATCAAGGTCAACCAGCTCATCCTGATGGCGTACAAGCGCGCGGGCCTCGTGCCCGTGGAGGCGACGCTCGCCGGCGCCAACATCGTGCAGAAGCTGGAGCACGGGCGCCTGCTTCTCGACACCATCCTCGACTCACTGCAGACGGAGGGCATCATGGCCCGGAGCACCGTGCTGCACGAGCTGACGGTGAACGCGGGCGAGCCCTACTACGAGCTACCGGACACGGTGCTCGACGCCTTCGGCGACGCGATGTTCATCCTCGGCGGGCTCGACGACATCGACCCCAAGCGCACGAACGGTGAGCTGGCGGTGAAGAACATCGACCTCGCCATGTGGCAGGCGCTGACGAACAAGGAGATGGAGAGTTCGCGGCCCCAGCTGTACGCGGTGCTGCGCGACAGGCAGAACGTCCGTCTCCGGCTCTGGCCGACGCCCAGCGACGACGGCGTCCTGCGCGTCAGGACGCTGCGCCTCTGCGGCGGGTCCGGCATCGGCAACCGCCCCGTGGACCTCGCGCGCTACTGGAACGACGCGCTCACCTGGATTCTTGCCTACTACCTGGCGACGGACAGCTCGCTCCCGACCGAGCGCTGCGTCTACCTCGCCCAGGTGAGCGAGGCCAAGACAGCGGCGGCCGTGCGCCTCGGCAGTGAGAGCACGCCCATCCAGGCGATGGTGGCCTACCCGACGCAATGGAGCGCCTGATGCTGGGGCGAGTGCTTCATCTGCTCATGCGCATCGTGGGGCTCAGGCCAGCGGAGCGCGCCCTGGAGAAAGCCCTGCGGCGGCCGCTGTCACCGGAAGGTGAGGCCGTCTACCAGCGGCACCTGGCTGAGCGGCGCGCCGCGAAGAAGAAGCCCTGATGTGCCCACCGATCGCTGTGGCTCCTGCCTCAAGAACAAGGGGCTCGTCGCTTGCCATTTGAGCCTATCCCGTTTGGCCCGCTCCTCGAGACCTCGAGCGAGGAGATTAGCGGCGCGTGCAGCGAAGCCTACAACGTCATCGCTGACGCCCGAGGCACGCTCCGCAAGCGCCCCGGCCTCGCCGCGTATTCGGTTGCCCCTACTTCAGCCGTCGACGCGAACGGGGTGCTCGGGCTGTACCTCACAGAAGCCAAGGTCGCGCACACTTCTGGATCGGACACGGTAAGCGGCACGCACCCGGGCGTGCTGTACGCCGTGGGCGCGACGGTGAACGCCTCGGGCGGGGGCCACAACGCGGGGCGCATCATCTACCGCATCGTCGGTGGCGTCGCGACGGCGCTGACGGGGACCACGGACGAGGACCGCCTGGCGACGGACGCGCTGTCGACCACGCGCTACCGGCGCCCGCAGTTCGTCGAGACCGAGGCCCTGCTCGTCCTGGCTGGAGGCGCGGAGCTGGCGAAGGTCGACATCCGTCCCGAGACGTTCAGCGCGCCCAACTTCACGACGAATGCGAGCTACCACGCGGTGAGCTTCCTCGGCGGCTGCCCGCCGCTCGCGAGCCACATCATCGGCAACAGCTCGCGCATCCTGGCGAACGACACCCAGCTCGACATGACGAAGGTCCGCTACTCGGACATCAGCCAGGGCATCGTGGACTTCTCGGCGCACGAGAGCTGGGACCCGTCGCCGGGCGCCGCGGGCTTCTTCACGGCGGAGACGCGCCCCGACTCCATCGTCGCGATCGCCGAGAACACGAACAGCATCTTCTGCTTCGGCACCCGGAGCCTGCAGACCTTCTCGCCCGACACGAGCGTGACCTTCGCGCCGGCGGTGACCCAGGAGGTCGGCTGCCTCGCGCCCTACAGCGTGGTGAAGGTCGACGAGAAGTTCTACTGGCTCGACCATCTCACGCGCATCGTCTCGAGCAACGGCCAGCAGCTCCCCGAGGACGTGGGGGCGCCCATCCAGGCGACGCTCGATGCGCTGACGACGCCAAGCGACTGCTACGCCTACCGCTTTGGCGACCAGTTCGCCGACGTCATCGTCTTCCGGTTCGAGGCGGACGCCGTGACCCTCGCCTTCCAGCCTGGCGTCGGCTGGGCCCAGTGGGCCTCCTACGATGCCCCCAGTGACGAGTTCGGGCAGTTCCCCGTCCTCTCCCACCACCTGAGGCAAGACGGCGGCCTGAACGTCGTGGGGCTCGAGAACGGTACCATCCGAACGCTGTCGCTCTCGAACACCACGGACCTGGGCGAGCCCATTGTCGCACAGGTGCGCACAGGCTTCGTCGACCGGAACAGCGACACGCGCAAACGCTCGAGGGGCGCGCGGCTGACGTTCAAGCGAACGGAGACGACGGCGGCGACCGTCTGCTATCTTGAGTACCGCGACAGCCTGGCCAGCGACTGGGTCACCCACGAGATCGAGCTAGGCACCGAGGATGGTGACCTGACGCCGATGGTCAGGGTGCCGACTGGAGGAGTGTACTACCGCCGTCAGTGGCGGTTCCGGTTCCCCGCTACTGGGGAGCTTCGGCTGGTGAAGGCTGTGGAAGAGTTCGACGTGCTGGAGGACTGATGGGCAAGCTGTTTGGTGTAGAAGACCCTCTCTCGGTCGTCTTCGGCGAAGACCTCGCGTCGAAGATTCCGGGCTATGGCGCGCTCACGGGCTCGAAGAGCAACGCGCAGAAGGACCTCGAGAAGAAGCAGAAGGAGATTGCGGCGCAGATGGCCGCGTACCGCCCGCAGTTGCGCAACGCGAACATGAACTCGCTCACGCAGCAGCTCGGCGCCTTCGGCCCGCGCAACGCGATGCTCGCACAGTTCGCGGGGCCCCAGGCGGCGTTCAGTGGCGAGCAGTTCGCGCAGATGGGCGCCGACCCCTTCGGGCAGACCCCCATCCCACCGGAGCTGATGAACTACCGGGGGACAGACCCCAAGGTCCGCGCGCAAATCGATGAACTCATGCGGGTCAGGGCGGCGGAGCGAAAGGCAGAGGAAGAGCGCAAGCAATCGCTGATGGGCCTGGGCCCTCCGCCAGGGTCTGGCCCCACGCCGATGTCGAACCCGCAGGCAGCCCCGGCTCGCCGCTACCGATAAGGAACTGACGGCCGCTTCGCGCGGCCCATGCCGACCTACGGTCTAAACGAACAGCAGCAGTACCAGCCCCCAGGGGGCTACGGCACCACGCCGAGTACGCCTGGCGGTCAGCCCCCGAGGAGCGGCAGCTACCAGGGCGGTGGCTCGGGCGCGCCCATCGCTCGATTGCCCGGCGGCGTGTCGACCAGTGGCGGGGGCTCGAACCCTCTCGGCGTTCGCCCGGGGCAGGCGCCGTCGTCCCAGGGGTACAACACTTTCGGCATCCAGAACCCGGGCGCGGCTGCGTTCGACACTGCCGCGACCTGGCAGGGCCCGCCCACGCAGGACCCCGGGAACAACTGGACCAACCCCGGCTACGGCGAGCAGGCGTTCAACTACTCGCAGAACATGCTGCTGAACGATCCGTATGCGGATGCGTTCCAGAGCCAGTACGACCAGACGCAGCAAGCGTCGCAAGGCGAGCAGTTCATCAACCAGAACCTGGGCTCGCTGAGCGGCCCGGGCCAGGGCGAGCAGGACGGGAACCAGGTGCAGGGGCAGTACATGAGCCCCTGCGCCGGCGAGCAGTTTACGCGCCAGGCGACGCAGAACTTCTCCCCCTCGGGGGCGTCGGGCTCGTTCAACAACAACCTGCAGGGCCAGTACAACGACTTCGTCAACTACCAGGGCGCCGGCAACAGCCAGGGCCAGTACGCGGCGAGCGCTGGGCAGCTTGGCAACGGGACGCAGGCCGAGTCGAACATGGCCGGCATCGCCGCTGGTTACAGCCAGTACGGCGGCGGCAACAACGCGCTCGGTCAGTACCAGTCGAACGCGGGCTACGGCCCCATGGCAGCGCAGAGCTTCTTCGACCAGGTCGGCGGCAGCTACGACTCGATGGGGCGCTACACGGACCCGAACCTCGCGGCGGGGCAGTACGCCCAGACGCAGGGCGCGTTCGGCGACATGCCCATCGCGGAGTTCGACCCGTTCTACGACCGCGCGAGCCAGCTGGCGACGCAGGACTACAACCGCCAGGCGGCGGGGCGCGGCGTCTACGGGTCGAGCGAAGCGCTGAGCGGCGTGGGCAATGTCATCACGGACATCGAGGCGCAGCGCGCGAACCGCAGCTTCGACGCCGAGATGCAGCGGACGCAAGAACAGCGCATGCGCCAGCAGCTCCTGGGCGAGCAGGCCCGCATGGGCGACCTCTCCAGTCAGGGCGCCTTCGCGGCGAACATGTCCGGGCTCGAGACGTTCGGCAACCTGGCGAACCAGGCCGGCAACCAGACGATCGCGCAGCAGACGATGCTCGGCAACCAGGCGCGCAACGCAGACCTGACGGGGCTCGACGCCTTCAACGCGAACACGGACGACGCGCAGACGTAAGGGAAGAGAACCGGCGACATGGACTAGAGCGAACTCAACTGGAATGAGCTGCTCGGCAACATGGCCAACCAGGCCGACAACCAGGCGCTCGGTGCGCAGCAGTCGAACATCCAAGGGCTCAACGCCTTCGGCAACATCGCGAGCTCGGCCGACAGCGCGGAGACCAACCGCTACACCGCGACGACGAGCGCGATGAACAACGCCGATCGGACGGCGCTCGACCGGATGAATTCGGG